>JACLAC010018618.1_pt1 | contig 10114 bp, 8 predicted proteins | sample 8027881 | NCBI WGS metagenome assembly JACLAC01 (sample SAMN15725517, study PRJNA655200) | protist metagenome | isolation source: fluorescence activated cell sorting (FACS) single amplified genomes of... | place: Spain: Blaines Bay Microbial Observatory, Mediterranean Sea | collected 2016-01-19 | reverse complement strand
AAAATTTGTTGGTATATGAATGGAATTGAGGTGTATTTACATAACAGTTCTGTTATTCGAAATCCGTCATTTTATTTTTCTACAGGTGTTGCTTTCTCTGCTATTGGAGCAAAATTCTCTGCCAGAGTACATCGAGAACCATCTATCTTTGGAAATATGGGGTCCTCTATTTTTTATGAAAACAACAGCCAAATACTATGTTTTTTAAATACAAAAAAAGCACAGTATATTATGGGTTCCATGAATCCTGGAGTTCATTTTGAGGTGGGAGATGTCAACAGACTTCCTCTATTTCACATTGATTCTGCAGAATCTATATATGACCAACTCAATATAGCATTCACAGAACACGAATCCCATCGAGAACCTTCTGTCGAGTTCAAAAAACCTGGTCACTCTTGTTGGGACTACGCACAAGAATGGGCTCAAACTGCTGTTGACCGGCCCCAAAACACTCCTCTTCCTACATACAACCCTGTCAACAACACAGAACCAGCAACCGCTCATATTTCCTATGCATTGGGTGTAGCTCTAGGACGTTTCAAAGCAGATGGAACAGGTATCATAGACCCAAGAACCGATGACCTTTCCCAAACCCTTCCTCATGGCATTCTTTTCCTCAATGGTACCTTGTTGGATTCCGAGTTGGAGGGTGATTCACTCGGTCATGCTGCATCTTTCATTCTCCATGAGAAATGGAAAACATATGGTCATAAGATTGATAGACGAACCGAATACCTTCGTGACTATCTTCGAGAACGTTTCTTTGGTGATGTTCATCTACATATGTATGAAAAAAGCCCTATCCATTGGCCTTTGTCATCAGAGAACAAGACTTTTGTGGTGTGGGTCAATATTCACAGAATGGATTCCAATACACTAGAACGTTTGGAGGCATTTTATCTCAAACCTACCGAAGAAGTCTTCAAAACAAGAATTCGTATCCTTTTTGAACAAAAATCCGCAACGACCAACAGAAAAAAGCAAAAAGAACTCAACAATACATACAGTAAAACCACAGAACACTTTGTAGAACTACAAAAGTTTATTTCGATGGTTCGAGAATGTGCTACAAATGGGCCACCACCTACTGATACCAAGTGTCTTCCTCGTGAAAAAGACGCAAATTACGATCCCAAGTTAGATGATGGTGTGATGGTCAATTCTGCGGCATTGTGGCCTTTGCTTGAACCACAGTGGAAAACAGGTTCTCAAACCCCAAAGAAATGGTGGAAAGAGTTGTGTAATGCAGCGGGAAAGAAGGACTACGACTGGTCACATTTGGCAATGAAATACTGGCCCACCCGCGTTGATAAAAAGTGTAAGAAGGACCCATCTCTGGGTATCACACATGGTTGTTTGTGGAAATACCATCCTGAATATGCTTGGAGATGGGAGCTTCGATTACAGAATGAGATCAGTTCTGACTTTGTGATCGAAGAAACCGACCATGAAATTTTTCGTTATCAGTATATCATCACCCATTCCAAACAGGTCATTGAAACAATATATAAAGAAGTCTTACGACGAGAGAAAAAAGAGTCTGGTGTTAATGAAATAACACTCAACCGCTCTGGACTGTGGTTTATCGCGGCAAAACAGATGTGGAAAATGGAAGACACCATCGCCTTAAAACTCTACAAGACCCGTGAAAATTCCCGAAAAAAAGCAAAGAAGACGACGGCAGTGGAAAAGGAAATTTTTATTATTCATAGTCCAGATAGAGATGAGATGGTTGCCAGACTTGTTGAAACAGAGCCCAATCTTCAAAGAATTCGGAAATATCAATACAAGACAACTGAGGACACACAAGAGAATTTGCTTTAATTTTGCTAAGCAAAAAGTTTCAAGTCTCTTATTGGCATAGCAAATAAACACATATCGGGAGGTATACTCATAAAACATAAAATTATTGATATATCAAACCCAAAAGAAATACAATGTTCATCTCCCCCATTCCCCTGTGGAATTTAAGTGTAGTACAAGGAACATGTCGAATAGAACATTTTTTGTAAATAATTCACTGATGTTCTATTCGACATGTTTCCGTTGCTTGGGATAGGACTTTGTTCAAAAAAATGTTATATAAAATTTGGTATCCATTCCATTTCAATGTTTAGACTGATATACTTCAGAAATATATTATTTTTTCATAGTATGTATGATTATCTTGTTGTAAACTTTATTTTTTATGTTGTAATACATTCCTTTATCATCGGAAACCAAGTGCGCACTTTTCTTATATCTTTAATCTTTATAATACCAACGCAATTATTTGCACAAGAACCCAATACAAACTCTGAAGAAACGAACTCTGAAGAAAATATCAAACAAGAGATCAAACAAGATATCAAATCCCCAAGTATTCCCTTTACTCCTGTTATCAATATCCCACAAAACTGTCTTGAAGTACAAGTTACTCTGATGAATGGTATCATCATTCAAAGTTATGTCGACATCAATGATGCTCTCAATTGGTCCAACGGAGAATCTTTGATCATTAAACCTCAAGGTCAAGAACAAATTCAAATTACGGGAACACAAATAGCCTCTCTTCAACAAGCACAAATCATCGAAGATGTAGATGTAGATGTAAATATTCCTGCCAATCATGTTCCGCTTAGTGTTCATCTGAGCAATGATCTCATTATCAAAGGATATGTATCAATAGAGGAAACAATTACTTGGAAACCAGGAACCCCCCTTACCTTTACACCTCTCGGACTTGATCCAATTCAAATAGAGGCTGAAAAAATCAAGAATCTGTTTCAGAAATCCCATCAAGAACAACTACCAGACTCTCCTATTCCTAGAACACTGCAAAGTAACATTGCAGTTGAAACAACTACAGATTCAAATTTGGTTCCACTGATACCCTATAAATCACCTGAGGGTTTTATATACCCCAATCCAGCAGCTAGCCGTTATATTTATGCACCGTCCTCTATTCCAATGAAAAAAGGACAGGGTTATATTTCTCAAAAACTACTGGTCACCGCATCCGCCTATGCTCTTAATGACAACTTCACGATACTCATGGGTACATTCACCTTTTTCCCTCCACTCTTGACTGTTTTAGGAGGAAAATGGGGCTATCAAATAAATGAGAATATTCATATTGGTGCTGGGTCTGAATTCTTTATAATACCAGAGGATGGTGAATTAACAGCAAGTATCGGATTTGGAAGTATCACATATGGAAACCATGATCGACACTTTAGTTTTGCTACAGGTCTGATGGGTGGTCCTTCAATTACAAATGATTTCCTCATATCTCAAGGCCCATCCATCCCCCTTGTTCTAAGTGGTCACAATCGAATCTCGGATCGCTTAGCATTGGTCACTGAAAATTGGTTAATTCTCAATATTAATAGCATGACAACACTACCAGATGGCCCCAATCCAATATTAGCAACTGCGAATAGTTTTGTATTTCGCATATTGGGAACTAGAGATGTTAAACCTCGAAAACGTGCCAACTTATTAACAACAGAAGGTTACCCTCGTACAACATGGGACATTGGTATTATTGCCCTGTCGTATCGTGATATGAACACCATTGAACATGGTTCTAATACGTACTATTCGGAATTTGTCGGATATGAATTTATCGGTCCCTTTCCTTGGGTTGATTTTGCGTGGCATTTTGGACCTTCAGGACATTAAATGAATTATAAACTTTACATATCTATCGTGATCTTACTACCATTCTTGAGTTGTGATGCAGGTTATACAGGAGACATAAAGGGTTCCTATCAGATATCAGACATCCATTTTTACTATGATAATTGTCGACTTCAAGATGCTGAAAGTGTCTTATACAATCTCACGTATCAGTTAGAAGCTTCCAGCACAAATAGAACCAATGATACTGGTTATAGCTATCAACAAGAAGACAGTCTAGATGAATTGTTTGATGCATCAAAGAGTAATATTTGGGATATCTGTTACACGGACTTTCCAAAGTTGTACTGCAACCATTCCCTTCTCAGTATTTATTATGAAGAATGGAAACAATACCCTCTATTTCAAGATGGATGTATTGCAGAGATATCGACATCTAATATTTCTAGTTATGTTGAGAATGGACTTTTTATTTCGACCAATCGATTTATAGTAACAGAACAACTCAATATACAATGTGGTTCTTCAACGTATAATTCCAACCTTCATTGTAATTCTCAATACTCGATTATTTTTGATAAAACCACACCATAAAAAATTCGTGATGAGTTCTTGGATGATGATCCCGAAGATGCCCTGGATGTGATTCAAGGGGCAACCATTGCAGGACGTATTGCAACAGGAAAAAGAGCAGGTCAACGAGTAAGAAGAGTACAACTCATTCAAGGAAAGAAGTACAAATCCCCAAACGGTGTGTAATCTTTCGAGGATATAATCTACATTGTGGTGGTGTCGTATCAGCTCGAAACAGAAAAGGATTGGAAGGGTTATGCCGATATATTCTTCGACCACCACTTGCAAAGAATAGGCTGAAAAAAGTAGGTGGGAATGAATATGAACTCAAACAAAAAACTACAAACTAAAAACTACAAACTAAAAACTACAAACTAAAAACTACAAACTAAAAACTAAAAACTAAAAACACCTTTTTGAGAGGATAGAAATGATGAATTTTTGATCTTTTTTTCCATGGCTTTTCATGATGACGAAGAATCAAGATAAACAAGATTATAAATCAGCTCTTTAGCTTTTTATCTCTCGAATGTGATACACCTAACAGAGCAACCAATCTATCGTCCCTTTTATAACTCTTTCAATTGAACTTTCAATTGTTTGGCGGCCATTGCGTATCCACCGTTGCTGCCATCAATAAAATGGATATGAGAACCATCTGTAAACCCTGGGACATAACAGGTCATTAATGCGGCATCAGACCTGTACAGGCCAAAACAGACACCATATGAATCTCGCATAGTTTGACATAGAGTTTCAATCGATTGAATCTGTTCTAGTCGACAATCCAAGATCATTCTCAGCATGTCATCAAACTTACGAAAATCAGAATGGGCTGCTGTTTGACGAATGTAATTCTGTAATGATGGAATCCTGTTACACAGTCCCCACTTGAAGAGTACCGTCGCTAAAAGAGTATCGATCATTCTTGGCAATAACTGAACCAGAGTATGCTGATAACGTCTATCATGTTTTAGCATATCCATAGTATTTCTATAATTCATAGATTGAACTCGAACTGGATTCGCTACCTCAGCATCACCTTCTAAAATTTCCTCTAGTTTTTCTAAAAACTCCTTATACACCGTTGTTCTACCCTCTGGATCCATAAACAGTAATGACAGAACATTTCCATTAGTGGAAGTCATGGGTTTCCAACGGCATGACAATTTACGCAAGTTGGTTTCTGTTTTGGCGTGTGTAGGAATTTCATATTTCCCCTCAGCCATTTTGATCAAATTCTCTGCTTGTGTAAGAGCACCACCAGTAAAGATAGCAAGTGGATAATTCCCTTTCAACATATATTTCGCTACTTTGACAGGATATCCCATATCATGAATCTCTTTCACAGATACCATTCCAACTCGAAGGCCAAGTTCAAACTGATTTTTAGAGATGGTTCTCAGTGCACTGAGTTCTTGTTCCACCATAGCTTTATACTCTCCTGGTATGAGTGCGGTAGCACCATCTCCCCCAAAAACAAATGGGAATTGTAATGAACCCAATGCATTTTGAATTGCTGCGAGTGTCGCAGCCCCAACCGTATTGACATCTTTGTATCTACCATTTTCAATGGCAACTGTAGATCCTTTTACATCTGTAATAACAATCCACCAATCTAAGGGAGCTTCCACATAATTTTTCTCTTCTAAAATATCTTGAAAATTTCGAAATGTGGACATTTGTTCAAAGAACAACAAAGATGCAGACATATGAATCTCCTTTCAAGTTTAATATATATAATGTAGAGGGTTTCGCAAAATAGATTCGGAATCTTCATGAAGGAGTGCCACAAAAATTGTATAAGAGAAAAGAACCCAAATGGCACATTTATCTCCAAAATAATATTTTTGCAAAGGAGGTTGTATTTTACAATTTTCTAAATTTTAATCTTTTTACCACTACCCAACTCCAACAGGGTGAATGTAATTCATTGACTGTAAGTCGCTATTTCGAGTACGTGTAAACAACTATCATTCAAATCTTCTACTTGTTGTGGAAGAGTTGTCAGCACATTTATTATTCCCCCTTCTTTTCCCTCAACAACCAAATCTTGGTTCTACGTTACGACATTCTAAATTACCGTTATTCAGTAGTTCTAGAATGAAGTCTTACAATGTTTTTTTCCACCATAAACTTGATAGGTATTGTTGTGTACGTATAAGATTGTATAAATAAGGAGTACTGTTACATGAGAAGTTGGAATCAAAGAAATTTATTGGAATGGCGGGGGCTACGATTGAATTATAAAGCAATAGATCAAAATATTGAACTACATTCCACAGGAGTAAAACACTGGTATTTACGTTTGGATAATGTAACAAAAAGTGATCCAGCTTTGATGCCCAGGCTTGAGTATGTGAATACGAATCATGAGTATTTATTTGTAACAACCAATGGTGAACATGTTCGAGGAGCATCATATCATCATCAACAAATTCATTGTATTTCGCATGATGGAATACGAAAATGGGGTTTTGATTCTGATGTTCTGTCAACCATTTTTCAAACGAAACAAGGTTGGGTGTTTTTAGCTCTCAAAGAAAAGTCTGCTCCTGTATCTGTGGTGGTTTTAGATAAAAATAATGGTCAAGTTCTTCATTGCTGGCCAGTACCCTGTACATCACCTAAAGAGAATTACAATATTTCACCACTCAAAATCAAACTCGTCCCACGAAAAAGAAAGGGGTTTTATTTACGATTAATACATCAATATGGCGAAGAAAAAATAGAACTCCCTTGGCCATTGGAAAATATAAGAGATTAAATGTCACATCATACTGACAGTACAATCTAGAACATCATCCTTGATTCATACTACAATTGTTGTTCTGTTTTTATACCTGTATTGAAAAGATGAAATTCATAAAACATCTTTTTTCATTGGAGATATATCTTTAGATGGATCAATAGAGAAGTCAAATAAATCTTCACGTGAGGAACAGATAAACGCACTTCATTTTACGGAACCATTTTATGTTTTTTTCATTTGAATCATAATAAGGACGCATTTTATGAATGGTCCACGCAATATCTGATTGTTCAACAGCATTTTTCCATTTCTTATCTTCACAATCCATAAAACCATTGATGCCTATGGCTTGAGTGAGATGTTTTTTTGCATCATGTAAAATTTGCATGTCACCATAATCTTCCATGGCAAACCAATAATAGTTCTGTGCGTATTGCAATTCCTTTTCATCAATCGATATTTTCGTGACTTGAGGGGTATTAGAGGCTATTGCTACATTAAAAAAGAAAAACATGTCAACCATCATCCATAAAAATACAAAATTACCATACTGTAAAATTAAGTATATTTCTTATTAATGTCAAAGACTACAAAAAGAAAGTATAGAAAAACAGGGGTTTATGTAAACCAAAGAAACATCTCCAAAACAGATTGGGCTTTTTCTTTGGTTGGTGCAGTTGTTTTTCGTTGTGATGACCACGAACCTGCACTTGTTCCGTCTATTTGTATAGTGGAATTTTTAACCGAACATAGGGATAGACTTTTTACTTTCAACTGATCATTAACGAAATAATCAATTTGTAAAGAGGTATTATTGAATGTGAATGTGATTTTATCTTTATCTGAATCTATAAATTCTACTGTAATAGATGTGGCCTGATTTTTTGAAGTTCGAAAGAAACGTACACCACCAGAACTAATTCTTTTATGAGGGTAATTAGAATAGTTACTATATGCCAAACGACAGTATGTACTTCTGTTTTCAAAACTTCCACCAAGTGCATATCTTTTGTCGGTTTTTTTATACGTATCCCAACACCATTCCCACACATTTCCACTCATGTCATACAAACCAAATCCATTCGGTTTTTTTTGACCTACATCATGGGTTCTACCACTGCTATTCCCATCATCAATTTTCTTCCATTTTTTGATCTTGCTTTTATATTCATATCCTCCATACCAAGCAACTTTATCTAGATCGTTGCTCCCGGGATACTTGAAATTTTGTCTTGCCGTCGCAGCGAATTTCCATTCTTTGAGTGTTGGCAAACGATAACCATTCGCCATCTCTTTTACCTGTATTGATTCAGCCATTGTTTGGGCTTTTTTAGGCGACATCTTCATTCCGAACGTTAAGTCCTTAGGGTGGTCATATACCTTCTCAAAACCTAATTTTTCACTTAGTTGATTTGCAAAAACAATGCAATCTAGCCAATTGACACGTTCAACAGGTCTATTGTCTCCCTTTCGTCGACTAGGGGTCTCTTGGGTGATGAGTTCCCATAGTTTTTGTGTAACCTGTGTTTTCATGACGAAAAAATGGATGCCAGGAGAGTGGATCTCAACTTCTTCTATTTCGGTCCATTCTAAAAGATAGGGTTGTAAATGTTGCTCAAGCATTTTGCTTTTTTCTTCCTTAATTTCTCGAGCTCGTTTAATGTGTTTTCTTTGTATCTGTTGAAGTTCATCTATATCTTCTTCTATGTCATCATCTTGACCTATCCATCTCTCCCAAAAAGCAATATTATCTAGTTTGTCTTCATTGCTATCAACTTGAAACTCAATGTCAGATAACAGTTCTTGTAAAAGAGCCAGTTCTTGGTTGAGATCTTGATATAATTCCGAACATTCCAATCTGTCCGTAATTCGTTGTTTCATTTTCATTTTATACTGATTGATTATATCCAAATTGACCAAGGGAAACATTTTTGCCAATTCATATTCTATTGATTCAATTTGAAAGACCTCTGTTTCATAGGTAAATCGTAATTCCTCTGTAAATTGATCCACAAATAACGACAATCCTCGTTGAGGAGGTATTTCATCTCGGGCTATCACAGCTATAAGAGCATCCCAACTCGTCATGATTTCTACATCAATTTTTTGTGTATAGGCTAAGAGAGCATCTTTTTTTTGCCGTTCTTTAGCTAGACGTCTACTCTCCTTAATTTTTCGTTCTTTAATTTTTTGTAGTTTTTTGTCTTTGGCACGTCGTTCTTTTTCCCTCTCTGCAATTTTTTCTGCCCTATGTTCCTTGGTCTTTTCCTGTAATGCCTTCAAAAAATTATTGGTCGTTTTTAATTCTGGAAGATGAACAGCTGCACGTGTCTTCTCTCTTCTAATACTATCTTGGATGTCTTGTAAATTAACTTCAGGCATATTCTTGATAGCATCCTCTGCGGAAGAAAAACGACTTTTGGGGTCTTCCATCAACATACGATCAAGCCATCTCTGCCATGATATGGGTAAGTCTAAACATTTTTGCTGCCAGTCCAACATCCCATTATGGTTCAACAATTCCTTGGGAGAAATACGCGTAAACATTTCAATTGCAATTACTCCTAAACTATATAGGTCAGATCTAATCGTCGGATCTCCAATTATTTGTTCTGGTGCTTGATATCCTAACGTCCCAACACCTAGGGTTCTTCCCACTGTTTTATGTATATCATCCACTGCAATACCAAAGTCAATAAGTATCAAACTCCCATCACTTTGAATGAGTAAATTAGAGGGTTTTATATCGCGATGAATCAATGGTGGCTGAAAGGAATGTATATAGGAAAGAAGAAGTAAAATCTGTTGTAAAATCTCAATCGATTGATGGAAATTCAATCTGTTGTCTTGGAGATATTCTTTTACGTTTTGTCCTTCTTTATATTCCATCACCAAATGTGGCAAACGTCGTTTTTCAATCACTTTTTCAAAATAATCTAAATATCGTGGGATCTGTGGGTGATTTATTTGCTTTAATGTTTCTATCTCACGTTTCCAACTTTGAGATTGTACATCCAAAATAGAATTTTTGAACTGTTTCACAACAACTGCGTTGTTATCTTGATCTGTTCCTAAAAATACAATTCCAGAACCACCTTCTCCCAGTATCTTATCCATTGTATATCTGTTTTCTTGTGACGACATAAAAATATGGTCCTTATTGTT
>JACLAC010012630.1_pt1 | contig 10115 bp, 11 predicted proteins | sample 8027881 | NCBI WGS metagenome assembly JACLAC01 (sample SAMN15725517, study PRJNA655200) | protist metagenome | isolation source: fluorescence activated cell sorting (FACS) single amplified genomes of... | place: Spain: Blaines Bay Microbial Observatory, Mediterranean Sea | collected 2016-01-19 | reverse complement strand
CAGTTCACACACACATTCTTCAGCCGTTTTTTTTTGTGGTTTCAGGTTTCTTGTTTTTGGAAGATACGATTTCAAATTCTGATCGGTTGAGAGAGAGAGAGAGAGAGAGAGAGAGAGATAGAGAGAGAGAGAGAGAGATGAGTGGTAGTGGTGACGTGATGATTGAGAACAAGAATGATGATGATGGAATTGTTGAAGTGAAGGAGATGAAGGAGAGTGGTGGTGGAACGTCTCGTAGAGAGGAGAAACTTCTGTTGAGCGACGTCAGAGCGTACGTAATTTTGTATTGGATTTCACACTCACATCTCTTCAATAAATTAGACATTCATACTACATTTATGTATACACATATTTACCCTCTATTTCTAGTTACTCACTCACTGATTAACATGATTCACACGCTCAATCAAGCTATTGTGCACACTTACGTAACGCTCGAACCACAGGATCTCGACGGCCTGCGCTCAGGTACGTTTTTGTTTTTTTTTAAACTCACACACACACACACACATTGAATTTTGAATGAGAAGAGCACGTCTTATGGATCCATATCTCACACACTCACAACAAGTACAGGCGGTTCGCAGACTCGCGGATTCTCATTTCGATGCGACGATGGATCAAGAGGATCAAGACGAAACGGACAGAGAGATGATAGAACAGACAGTGCCTCGGATGAAGAAAGCGTTGCATTTGAGTGATGAGGATATAAATCAGGTACTGGAGAGAAGAGCGGAGTTGGATGAGTACGACAGAATCGTGGATCGTACGATTGCTGTTGCGGAGGAAGCTAATTTGGAGAGTTCGTTCGAGAAGGAGTTGGAGAGGGATTTGTACGTGGTGTTCGAGCGCGAAGCGCGAGATATTTTTCATATCCCTCAAATACAACGAGTATGACTCACGAGATCGAGAATAATTTTGATCATAATTTTCAAATACAACGAAGATAATTACGAATATCACTTCCGTGTATCGTCGAATATTACGAAATACTTAACTCGCGCTTCGCGCTCGAACACAGGTACGAGGCGAGAAGTAAGCTCGTGGAGGCTGGAGGTGGAGAGAGAAGTGCGTGTGATTTCATACAAGAGTTTGTGTTGGAAACATTGACGAGAGTCATACCGGTACCCGAGGAACAGGTCAAGGAGACGAGACGGAGATTGAGACAGGTGTTGAAGCTTCGAGAGGATGCGGACAAGAAAATGATGGCACATGCTTCGAACGGACACTACGCACAAGCGAGAGCGGAGGAGAAACGATTGATCGGACATGACAAGGCGTCTCTGAAGTTGAACCGTGCACTTCGAGATGCCTCATCACATTATCAAATTGCAAATATCGAGAACGTTCATCGATCGGCTGCAAATTTTCTTGAGGATTGGCAACGAAAATTAAGGCAACCTCAACAAGCTGCTTCGATCGATAACCAGACACTTCACGAGTATCGTGTCGAGATCGAGGACACGGTAAGTGAGTTTCGCCAAGAGTTCGAGTCTCGATCTGCTCAACTTCGTGAGCGTATGGAGAAACTCGAGTCTGAACGCAAGAGTAACTACGAAGCCTTGGTAAAGATTCTGTCCAAGGAGTTGGGACGATCTCTGGAGCATCGTGATGCGATGAAACAAATGGATGACTTGAGAACACGTCATCAAGCAAAGTTACGTGTTGCGAGAGATCGAGACGAGACTGCGAGTCGATCTCAGAAGCTTCGACGAGCTTTGGAGTCTCGCATGGATATCGGAATGAGAGCTGTGGCAAGCCTCGCCTCGCTGGAAACGAAAAAAATGCAAGCGCTCAGCAACGCAACGCACGATCCCGAGGAGATTGCGAGAACACAAAAATTGCTGAGACAGCATCATGAATTGGTACGTAAAGCGTTGGGTGTGCTTCTTGCCAAATCCGAGCGTTTGAAACGACGTGTCGTGGTATTGGAGAGTAAGGAAGCGGAGTATCAATTTCAAATCAAACACGCCTTCGAGACGGAGATGCCCGAGAGTGAGATCAAACAAGTACAAAGACTCTCTGAGGATTGTCGTCGTCAAATTGCATTGGCTCTGAAACAGAGAGAAGCCTATGAGGCCCGAGCCAAGTCAGTGTGTAACAATGAGGATTTTCAAAACACGATGCGTCTCCTGGAGAACGAATTTGCGGATCCACGTGAGGAAGTAGAAAACACATTAGCAGCAGACGAGTCCGTTTATTTAGAAGAGTTGAAAAGCCATCACAAGCGTCAGGAAGAGTTGACAAAGTCGCTGTTGTACAGTCCAAAGAAGGAGAAGTTGTTGTTGGGTGATCAGTAAATTTTAGTAAATAGTTATGGGGTGTTATCACAACGCAACAGTATGAAACTCACGATACGGAGATGAATCGTTACCACCACCTCCGCGACCCCTCCGTTTACCCAGTGCCATGAGACCACGTGTGTGAGCATCTAAGTGACTCGTGCGTCTCTTCGTCTCACTGGTCTCGACACGGAATCGATCTTGCATGAAATTCAAAAATCGAGTCGCATACGCGTCTGGTGTGACAGCAGATATTTCCTGGCGATCCTTACCGGTAAACACAGGTTTTACGGCATTCTCGATGCGTTTCTTCAAGTTGTATTGCTGAAGAATATCGATCACGCCGAAATGACACTGAACAGAGCCGCTGTACAGATCGGTACCTGTGTTCGAGCGTTGGTGTTCGAGTGCTGGTGTTCGAGTGCTGGTGTTCGAGTGTGATACAAGAAATTAGTGATGTCCTTGTGATAAGACAAGAAAGTGCCATGATTTGAATTCTCACACTTCGCGCTCGAACACTACGTACCCTCACGAAAGACTCTCTCATCAATATGTTCCATACCTCCTTTACGATACCGGGCTTGTGTGTGTCTTGGAATCATTCTTGCGCGCATGCTACCTTGCAAGACGTTCTCCTTCTTCTCCTCCTCCTCCTGATCATGTCGTGTGCATACACCAAGAAGTAAGGAGTAGTCCATAATATTACAACGCTTCAGAAACTCCCCATCGGATCGAAGTTGTTTCAGAAACGAATTCCGTGATGATCGGGAAAGATAGAGATCACAATCGAAGTTACCGTCCTTGAGCGTTTCCTTCGTCGCAAGGGCGCGAGGAATACCTTTTCGCGTCGCAGCACGTTCGAGGGATCGTTTTGGATTCGCCACGAAACGTCCTGCCGTACATCCTTTAATATCAAAGACGTGATGTAGATTATCGGCATTGGCAAATACATTGTTCATCACAACGACCACGACCTCTTGATTATGTGCTTTGATCGTTTTGTTCCAAGACGGTGAGACCTTGTAGATGCCCAGAAATTTTGAAATGAGAGTGTTGGGATTTTTAGAAAAGTACTCAAAGTACTCTCGTACCTGTGTGTGTATGTATTTGTTGGTTACCAATCTTACTTTACTCTCGAACAACAACCACGTACGATACTCCTGAACGTCTCCAACTCAGACTGCTTCAAGGTTTTCACGATGAATCGATTGTCGTGACTTCGAAAGAAGAGCATACCGCTTTTACCGTCACCTTCACTTCCACCGCGAAGAGGAGCGTCGCACATGGACTGACGAAACTGCTTTGTGAGTCCAGTACGTCTTCTGAGCTCTCGAAACATACTACCCATGTACTCCTTTGTCCAGAACACACTGCCATCTTCCATCACAACTTGTTGATATGCCTTCTCACGAAAATCCAACGTGGGTGTCGACGGAGACGGTGAGGATTTGTCATTCCAATCCGTGTCCGGGTTCTGCGCATTGAACTCATTCACAGCAACTCTCGCACTGTGTCTCACAAGATTCGTACCACCGTCCATCCTTCTCCTTCTCCTGGATTTCAGAGGCGACGTACCCAGACCCAAGATCTCCTGCATGGCATCACCGACTCCAGTACCACGTTTTTGCGATCCTCCACGTATCTGAGCATGACCGTCCAGAAATCCCGCCACAGTTTGAGGTAGAAGTCGTCGAAGTCGTTTCGTAAAACTCATCTGAGAGGATGATATCGGTGTTAGAGGAGTCGGTGGCGTTCGAGGTGTTGTCGGTGTTGTTGCTTTTTGCCACATCTGAAGTCCTCGATCGCTCAATCTTTGTGTTTGCGAGGAACGCGTCGCGTCCGACACAGCAGCTGAGAGTATCGTGACCTGTGTTTGAGATTGTGTGTGTGTGTGTGATGTTTGTGAGAGAGAGTGACTACGTACCCAATCCACCGCATCCTCCATACTGTTCGAAGCAAGATAGATCTTACCGCCGTCCACACCTGCTCCCGTACCTGTGTTGGTGTTCGAGTTTACGTCACAATCTTTGTTGATTATTGAGAAACACTACGTACCGAACACGACAAATCCGTACGCCAGCTCACCTCGAACTGCCATTCGACGCATCTCTTTTGTGCTGCACATGGCAACACCACGAACGCGAACGCAACCTCTTGCCACAACCGAATACGCGTTGTCCCACCACTCCAACAAGGGAAGTGTCGAGGACGTGCCGAAGGTTCGTTTCTGTACACTGACACGTTTCGAGTGTCCGGTATTCAATCGAAGTCTCACGTATCTCAAGTTCCAGTTGTGCATCCAACGCGATCTCTTGGAGAGATATCCAGCCTTCTCGCTGGGTTGTCTGGTGAAATTGAACTCTATACTCGGAAGTGCCACACGAATCACTTGATTGTACTCTGTTTGCGTTATCGAATTACGAGACATTTTCTTATGTGCCGTTTCGATAAGATTCTGAATGATATCATCCTGTCTAGACGTCGTCTTTGTGGACTGCGTGACGATCGAGGACGAAGACGAGGATGGTGTAGGTGTTCGAGGAAAGATTCCTTTGATCCCTCGGATCGCGTCGGGAGATTGTGTTGGAGATGGTGTAGATGGTGGCGTTGATATAGAGGGACTACTCGACATTCCTCGTTGTCTTGAATTACGTGCCGCCGTTTTCATATGAGATTGTGTTGGAGATGGTGTATGAGATGGTGTAGAGGGTGATTTTGTTACAGAAGTCGCTCTTTGTCTTGAATTACGTGCTGCAGTTTTCATCATTGCGCTCAATCTCTCAATCCTTTCCGGTGTGGAAGCCGGAGCGATATCGCAACTCAATCTACCCAATCGAATTCTGCTCCATGACTCAGGACGAGGTCTTGGTGGTGGTGGTGGTTTCCTCTTGGGTTTGGACTTGGATTTCAATGGTGATTCTGACGATCTGGGTGATGACGAGGACATCTCTCTATATATATATAACAATTTTTTACGTTTTTACGTTTTTCGAAACGATCGATTCGCGTTTTCGAGTTCCGATCTCTGCAATTGACAATGTGTGTGTAATGAAGTCTTGAGACTGATCTTCCTCAATCACAGGATCAATTGAATTTGTTGAACTTTTAACGAAAATCTCTACTCTCTCTATCTCTCTCTCTCTACCTAATCTCTTACGCTGTCACTGTAAGATCTCCGAGAGATTTGAGATTTTTTTAGGTTATAGATGTGTCTGTCGTTTTTATTATCTATTATCTAAAGGGCCAAGTGGGTCTGTTCACCAGAAGACGCACAAAAAAAGATGGTTAACGACTTTTGAGATTTCATTATAGTATATATAGTATATACTATATGTTTTTGTTTAGCCCGCCGCAGGCGAATTTTTTTTGTTTTTTTTGTATAATTACACAGATTTTCCTTTAAAAACAAAGAAAATAGCACTCACGCAACAACAACAACAACAAAGACAACACACACGAATATAAATATACATCTATCTATCTCTGCACCACACACATATATAATAACCACTATGGGCTGGTGAATGGTACGACACAATACCGCTTAATTTCAGCCCTCGTCTTCTGTGGTAATTTCCACGAGACCTTGTCCGCACACAACTTCATCTCGAAATCCACAAGAAGAACATTACTCGTAACGACGACGATATTCCCTCCACCAGTCGATTTATCATCGTCAAGTGTAAAGACACTCTCATCACCTTTAGATGGAGTCTCGTAAAATCCCGGGACACCGTGATTCTCGCTAAAGACTTCCTTCAAATCGTCGAGAATATCCTCATGTTCTTTTTTGAATTTTCCGTACAGCATAGCAAGGCGCTTCTCGAGTGTATCATGTTGCGTATCATCGCACTGTGAATAAACGTTCGTTAATTTGTCTTCTCCGGGTAAAGAGACAACAAGTCGCATCATAGTTTTTTTGTTTTTCTTTTTCTGATAATAGATCTTCTCCACACGACGTAACTTCGTAGCCATCGGTGTTTCTCAATCAAATCCTTCTTCGGGATGTCGATGGTAGTCCAAGGCATGGATGAAGCGTTTGAGTCTGGAGAGACGGTTTCGGGAAGAAAAAATTTAAATACTATACACGTCTGTAGATAATAAATTTGGGCTTCTGTGGCTTTAATTAGTCCGGTACAAAAATTTTGTACCAAGTCTATTTTGATCGCCTTGTCGAGAAACGTCGATTTCCGGGGTTTTAGATCAAACGGTTAAGTTTAAGTTGTTAACCGGATTTTAGTACTTAATTTGTGCGTCTTCTCGTGAACAGACCCAAGTAGTAGTGATAGATAATCCATGAACGATTGGCTGCCACTCTATCTCACACACAACAACACACTCTTACGCTGTCACTGTAAGATCTCCGAGATTTTTGAGATTTTTGAGGCAATAGATAGATGTGTGCGTCGTTTTTATTATATATAGTCTATAGATGATCCAATTGGCTACTCTATAGATAATTTTTTTGCAAGCAGCTGCCTTCATTTCGCCAAATCAAAAATTTGATTTTTTTTATAATATCGATCTTCTAAGAGAGAGAGAAAGAGAGAATTCCAAAAATTCACCTTAAACTCACAATCACACACACACAGAAGCGGCGCAAGTAAGTAAGTAAGTGAGAGTAAGTAAGAAGTAAGTAGTGGTACTGCTTACTCTATAGATAATTTTTTTTGCAAGCAGCTGCCTTCATTTCGCCAAATCAAAAATTTGAAATTTTTTTATAATATCGATCTTCTAAGAGAGAGAGAGAGAGAGAATTCCAAAAATTCACCAAAACCTTAAACTCACAATCACACACAAAAAAACAAAACGTATCAATTCAATCAAACAATTGAGAAGATAAAATGGACGAGAGCAAGACGATCAAGCTTCCCACCCCGACGAAATCCAGCTTCGACATGTACGTTTATTACGTTTATTTATTTTTTTCATTTTTTTCAAAGAATTTACGATCACATCACTTCAATCAACTTTACAAGATTCAATTGACATATCACTACGTTACTCACTCACTTACTCATTCACATCACTCACCTATCAAGCTATTACGCACACTTACGTAAAACTCTCTCCCGAAATCGAGATTTTTTATTTTTTTATCAAGAATTCACATCTCACAATCATTTCAATCAACTCAATACATTCAACTGACATATCACTACGTTACTCACTCACATCGCTCACCTATCAAGCTATTACACGCACAACTTACGTAAAACTCTCTCCCGAACCGCGATTTTTTATTTTTTCATTTTTTTCAAAGAATTCACATCTCACAATCATTTCAATCAACTCAATACATTCAACTGACATGTCACTACGTTACTCACTCACATCGCTCACCTATCAAGGCTATTACACGCACAACTTACGTTAAAAAAACTCTCCCGAACACAGGAACGAGAGCAGAATGGAGAACGTGTTCATCGGAATTTCGGGTATGATTGGTGCGGGAAAGACCACATTGGCAACGGCATTGGCAAAGGAGTTGAATCTTCCCGTGCATTACGAGCCCGTGACGGACAACGTGTACTTGGCTGATTTTTACAAGGACATGTCGAAGTACGCGTTTCCGCTTCAGATCTATCTGTTGAACAAGAGATTCAAGCAGCAGCAGCAGATCGTGTGGAACGGAAGAGGAGGTGTGCAGGACAGAACGATCTACGAGGATACGGTGTTTGCAAAGATGCTTGCAAAGAGCGGACACATGTCACAGAGAGATTACGAGACGTATCTTAGCTTGTTCTCTAACATGTCTCATTTCATGAAGAAACCCAACATTATCGTGCATCTGGATGTGAGCCCGGAGCAGAGTATGGATCGTATCAAGATGAGAAGTCGAGGATGTGAGTCCGGTATGTCGCTCGAGTACCTCAAAGCCTTGCATCAAGCGTATGAGGAATTTATTTCGGACATCTCACGTGTCATTCCTGTCATCAAGGTGGACTACTCAAAATTTCCGACGGCTGAACAAATGGCCAAAGCGATTAAAGTTCAGTATGCTGAGATTGCGAATATCAGACATGTGGCGTTTAATTAAAACAATTGATTTTAGTTTTTAATAATATCGTAAAAAAAGCAATAAAATGAAAAGAAAGTTAACACGAATGTTCGTAAAGGTACACCGCACATGCAAGATCTTGAATCGCAAGACCAAGACTTTCGTAAATTGTAATGTCGGTGTCGGAGCGTCGACCGATGTGTGCATTATGTCGACCCGTGTCAGCACCATATACACTTAATTCGTGACGAACTAACTCACCGATTGTGCAGTTGATCTTGACGTCTATTCCGTTACGAAGTGGAGTCACGATGTCTCCTGGTTCTTTCAAGCAAGCCTCGCGATCGTCCGCTACAATTTTGGCAGACACAACGAGATCACTCGAAAGCTCGTGCATATCGGGCGTACACGCACCGACAGCATTGATATGAGCACCAGGTTTGACCATATCCTTCGTTACGAGTGGTACGCGAGACGCGGTCAACGTGCAAATGATATCTGCAGCTTTACATGCGTCCCGAACACTACTCGAAATAACAAATTTGAGAACCGGACAATTCCCCAGATACATCGCTCGCGCTTTCTTAACAAATGCTTCGACGTTTGAACGTGTTCGACTCCATACTCTCACTTCTGATATCCTGGGATATACGATCAACATTGCTTCAAGATGCGTTTTGGCTTGCTCTCCACATCCAATCAGAGCCAGTATCTCCGAATCATCACATGCCAATAACTTGGTAGCCACAGCACTTGCTGCTGCCGTACGTTTCGCGGTAACCTCAGTTGCATCGATTATTGCCTTCGTTTCTCCCGTCTTAGCTTCGAAGAGAGCAATGACTCCTTGATGGGAATGCTTTCCAATCTTTGAATTTGAGGGAAACACCGTGATGACTTTTGTTGAGCAGTACGGGACATCCCATACACCTGCGAATTTGCCAGTATAATCATCAGAGCTGCTGTAAAATGCTGGCATGGATGCTAAGATGCCGACCTTTTTGTCCTCCAACGGAAGTCGATACCCAGACCGAAGTGGTTGTTGAAGATTCTTCAGCTCAAACCCCAAGAATGCATCATACATCAACTCGATGCATTGTGCCATGTTTAAACATTGCGCGACTTTCTTTGCGTTCAATACTGGAATGTCATCTCCATTTCTTTGCTTCTCTTTCTTCAATTTCTCTATCTCCTCACGCAAGTCTTTCAATTCCTTCATCTCCTCAATGGTATTTCTATGCTTCTCTCTCAATTCATCGAACTGATCAAGCAAGTTTTCATGCTGGTGGTTCAATTCCTCCATCACCTCTTTCAATTCCTCCATCTCCTCTGTCATTCTCATCAACTTCCTCTTACTCTCCAAATTCTCTTGTACCAAAACTTCTCTGTTGAGATCATCATCACTCATATCCTTCAACTTTCTCTTCTTCATCGTCGATTTTTACGTTTTTTACGTTTTTCTCTCTCTCTCTCTCTCTCTCTCTCTCTGTGTGAATTATGAATCTTAACCAATGATAGGATGATGATAAACAATATGAGACTATTCTATGAATTTATGAAAGATTGAAAATCTCTACTCTCTCTCTCTCTCTCTAACTCTCAATCTTGAACAAAGAAGTGTGACAGTTTCATTCATGTCATCATATACATCATGTCATCATATAAATCGATTGTAAAGTATAGAGTATAGAGTGAGCCTCTCATTGATTTTGTCAGAGAGAGAGAGAGAGAGAGAGAAATTGATTGAGTGAGTGTGTGAGTGTGGAATACAAACATAAAAAGTTGTTGGAGTTGGAGAGAGAGAGAGTGAGAGAGAGAGAGAGAGAGACACACAC
>JACLAC010012350.1_pt1 | contig 10115 bp, 8 predicted proteins | sample 8027881 | NCBI WGS metagenome assembly JACLAC01 (sample SAMN15725517, study PRJNA655200) | protist metagenome | isolation source: fluorescence activated cell sorting (FACS) single amplified genomes of... | place: Spain: Blaines Bay Microbial Observatory, Mediterranean Sea | collected 2016-01-19 | reverse complement strand
CAAAGCTGGAGCAGTTATCATTGGTCGTACGAATACCCCAGCCTTTTCCCTCCGCTGGTTCACTCGAAACCAATTACATGGCCATACAATAAATCCTCATAATTCCAAAATTACTCCGGGAGGTTCCTCTGGAGGGGCTGCTTCTGCAACTGCAGCAGGAATTGGTGCGATCGGACACGGTACAGATATTGGGGGCTCTGTCAGATATCCAGCCTACGCTTGTGGGCTCCAAGGTCTTCGCCCAACTCAGGGACGCTTCCCCGCATGGAATCCTTCTGCTAAAGACAGACTTATTGGTGCTCAGTTAATGGCAGTTTCAGGACCAATTACAAGAACGATCGCTGATCTGGAATTAGCTACCAAAGCAATGTCTGGTTCAGATCTAAGAGATCCATGGCATGTTCCTTTGCCGTATGAGATGGGTGATTTTCCACGACGTGCTGCGCTTTGCGTGAACCCAGATGGAATGCAAACAGACAAGTCTGTAGAAAAATCAGTGAGACAAGCTGCGGAAAGGCTAAAAGATTCTGGTTGGGAAATAACGGAAGTAGAGAGCCCACCCCTTCAAGAACCTGCAAGATTGCAGGCTATTCTGTGGCTTGCTGAAACACATCGTGTAGGAACAGACATTCTAGAAAAAGAGGGAGATCCAGATGCCATCCACGTTTTTGGGGAGATGAACAAACTCTCGCCTATGCCAACGATAAATGATGTGTTGGATTCTTTGCAGGCACGTTTGGGATTTCTACGTGACTGGCAGATTTTCCTGGAAAAATTTCCTGTCTTGATCTGCCCTACTTCTAGTGAGCCTCCATTTTCAGATTTGCTGGATCTAGAAGATTTTCCGAGAGTTATTAGGGCCCAGCTCACTCAGGTAGGGCTTCCTTTGATGGGCATACCATGTCTCTCCATCTTCACTGGATACAATGAGGGGCCTGGCGGAAAAATACCAATGGGCGCTCAACTTGTAGGGGCACGCTTCCGAGAGGACATTCTCATTTCTGCTGCCAAAGAGATTGAGGTACGCAGCCCGAAAATTGAAATCGGAGAGCCCTAAGCCGTCTCGTGAAACTGGACCATGGAAAGCAGCTGGTCAGAAAAATATTTCTAAGCCTATTTAGAAAGGTTTCCGTTGAATCATGAAGGAACCCCTCTTAGTCTGTAATTCTTGGAGTGCCTGCTTTTCCTCTTTCAATGCCTCAATCTTTTGCGTTATTCGAACAATCAACTGAATCATTTGGAATTGGTAACCACAGGTCTTTCTTTCCATAGTGTGACTTTCCTTTATGAATGTTGATGGAGGTCCAAGCTAACAAATGTTGGTTAGATCACCTTGGCTGGTGATCCAAAATATCCCAGCACACAGTCAGGACATGATAGTCCGTTTTACCAGGCGGAGACTTGAGTCTATCAATTTTTTGGCCCTCTCGAGTGAGAATTCTAAACCAGGCGCCATGTTGGTGATCAACAAATTGATCCCATGCGTAGCGCCAGAATTTGATATAATCCTCTCGATAATTTTGCTTTTCTGTCAACCAAAAAAGACGCCAAGCTGTTGCAATGGATTCCGCCTGAACCCAAAAATACTTGGTGGGCGCGCAAGGTTCTCCATCCGGACCAAATCCATAGAAGATTCCTCCATAATCTGTATCTCTTCCATCTTTCATCCCATTTCTGTAGAGCATCTCCGCACGATCCAGGTACCAGGACCGCGGACGAATTTCCAAAAGACTCAGCAGGAGGCGGGCCCACTCTACCTGGTGTCCAGGCTGAAACCCCCAGGGCTTGAAGAGGTCCTCTGGCTGATCCTTGTGGTAATCCATATCCGGAAGCCAATTTTGTGAGTAGTGTTCCCAGACCAGTCCACCACTCAAATCTGCCAACTCTAGAGTAAATTTCTTAGCTAATCGCTCGGCTCTGTCTAGGAATTTTTCCTCACTCGTTGCTTTCCAGGCTGCTAGACAAGCTTCACACATGTGCATATTGGCGTTCTGTCCGCGATAGCTATCGGGATCCCTCCCTGACCAACTCAATTCATCAAGATAAGCCCCTTGTGTTGGCTCCCAAAAATGTTTTTCCAGCAGCGACCATACTTCATCGAGGACAGACCGTGCGGACGTAAGCCCAGCTTGAAGCGCATGAGAAGCAGCAAATAGAACAAAAGCGTGACCATAGGCCATTGCTGTCCCATCGCTGACTCGGCCTTCTTTTAATTCCCATGCATAAAAACCATCCTGCATCCGATGAGCTGAAGTCAGAAATCTTAGCCCGTGTTCTGCCAGCGCCAAGTCCTCAGGGTTCCCATCTCGGCAGTATGCACCTGCAAAGTTGAAAATAAAACGGCAAGAACTAACAATGTGTCTAAGATCTTTATCAAAAAGAGTCCCGTCGTCTTGAAATCCGTGAAAGAATCCACCACTTGGATCGAGGGCACTTCCCCTGTAAAAATTTAATACTTTTTGGACGTGATCTTTTAGAAATTCTACATTTTCAAAGTCAGGGTAAGAAAATGAAGCTGACGTCATTGAATTTATCTCTGTTATATGGAAGTGGGAGAACTTACTTTGGCATTGTCTAGTTCGAGCAAAGACCTCACTTGATTATGTAATCTCTTGTTCACGAATATGGTAAGTCTCTAAAGAAATGAAGAATGATCACGACTTGGGAATTCTCCACCGAGATGAGATTTTTCAAGAAAGCTTCCTGATCAAATTATGTAAAACTTAATGAACTTTTCTATTTCTACTCTCAACTTAGCCACTCGTGAATGGCATTGTCATAACCCTCGTATTATTCGCGGCACTTTCTCATGCTCTCTGGAATTTGCTGTTAAAGCAAACAGAGAGCAGGCTCATGATGATGATGTCGATGCATACGGTTACTGGTTTACTAGGTTTGGGGCTCATTCCATTTATTGGTCCTGTTGAGGAAGCAGCTTGGCCTATGCTGCTTATATCTACTGTCGTCCATGGCGTTTACTATGTATTTTTGACCTTTTCATATCGAAACGTAGAACTTGGTCAAGCTTATCCAATATTGAGAGGTACAGGGCCCATGGTAGTCTTTTTAGCATCCTTGATCTTCTTCAATGAATCCGTCTCTGGCTTCCAGTTACTTGCTTTCTTTTTGATTGCTGGAGGAATCTTGAGCCTCAGTCTGCGTTCTTTTAGTTATTTTCAACAACAGCCTGCAACAATTTTTTATGCACTTGGCACTGGAGTTTTCATCGGTATTTACAGCTTAATCGATGGGGTTGGGGTAAGAAATTCTGGGAACGTTCTTGGATATATCTGCTGGCTTTTCTTCTTAGAAATGTTGATGGTGCAAGCTTATGCCTTCTATTGTTACAGAGCCGATACAATCCCACGATTGATTAAGCTAGGCTGGAGTGGTATCTGGGCTGGGTTACTGGCTGCCTTTGCCTACGGATCTGTGCTTTGGGCCATGGAATCTACTCCCATCATGCTCGTTGCAGCACTTCGAGAATCGAGTGTGGTCATGGCCTCAGTGCTTGGAATCCTGATCCTCAAAGAGAGCAAAGATCTAATAAAAGTATTGGCTGCCGGACTGGTAACACTGGGGATTATCTTCCTCAAAGCCTAGAACCATGGATAACCTTAGGTAGCTGCTGAAAGATGTTCAGGGGCAAATTCTAAAATCTCTGGGGATGTTGAACCTTGCAGCTGATTGATCTCCCTCTCAACTTCTCTCACGGCATCACTCCCAACTTGAACTTCCAAGGAAAGTTTATATTTTCTACTCTGCAAAGGCTCCAAAAGGACAACTCGACCATTTTCACGTTCGAAACGCTTCGGGTTTGGGAAATTTGATCCTGGTTCCAACCCGGTCACATATCCATTCTTGAGTGATGCTGTATTCTTCCAAAGTGAAAAGCAGGGCATTTGTTCTAAAGAAAAAATCATCGAAGTCCCTAGATTTCCTGCCTTATTTCGCAACATCACCTTTGATTCACCCGTAGAATCTCCCAATAATTCGTAGAAATATACTTGCTCTACGTAACCGTTCGTAGGTCCACAGAATTCTGACATCGTCGTTACATTCTCACGGGCACGCCGATCTCTTGGTGATGCGCGCTTTACAGGAGCCACGAATTTGGAACCTTCCTCCAAGAAAGGAGGCCCATAGTTGCAGTGATACAGCATTTCAATTTCTTCAGGTGTTGAGTTTAGGTTTGTCACTTCGTCAACAATGGTCAGCTTGTTTGAACCCAGCTCTGTTGAAATTTCAGTTGTTAACCTAAGTGCCGGGCCAAAAAGCATAGTTTCCTCCACAATACCCCGAATCCTGAGAATTGTTGAGGTTCCGACTTCAACCTGAACCTCAACAAACCGAGCTGGAATGTTGGCAATCTTTCCATGAAGTGGAAGAAATACCTCTGCTTTGTTTCCATTATTATCAATGATCACATCATTACCTGGGGCACCATTGCTACTCAGGCCACAGCGCACAATCCACTCATTAAAACCTTTTAACCAACCAAGGCCACCACGATCATTGAGTTCGATAAAGGCAGGATGCACAAGGTCCCTCACTGGAGAGTCCCAGCCCAGAGTCTTACCTGAATATGATCCTCTCCAAATCCCCATTCCTCGAGTTGGGACCACAGCAAAAGTAAAAACACCATTATTCACCTCAATTAAATCTACCCCTTGCTGAAGACCTCCCTGCAAGGTAGATTTTTTAATTTCCCAATTTGATGAGGAGTTCGTAGATAAATTCTGTTCATTTAGTTCTAGTGAATCAATCCAAAGATGCTGGTCCACATCCGTAATTACTTGGTCAAACGTTACTGACATAAAAAAACTCAAATAATTGTTCTTGACAGATAAAATTTTAAGAAAAAGATCATAAAAGTTTTCTTTCTGAAATTTCACTATGAAAATCCAAGATCAGATCAGAAAGCTCTAACCCAAACAGTTGTATCGTGAAAAACAGCTCCTCCATTTGGTAGTGCTGCATCAGCTGAAGTTAGAGTGTTTACTCCTTTAGAAGCTGGGAACGCTCGGTTTGTCCACAACCCTTCAATCACTAACAAACCTGGCTGTACATCCTGATTAGCTTCTAAAGCGACCTCGATTTCACCTCGCTCATTACCTAGCTTAACTTGCGCAACATTTTCTAATCCCTCTTGTTTTAGATCCTGTGGATGCATCCAAGCTTTCGGTGACGTCAACCGATCTTGAGATAGAGACATCTCGTTAAATGTGGAGTTTAGAAACCACCTTGCAGGAGGTGTAATCAGGCGATACGGCTTTTCCTTTGACAAACTATCACGCACTTCCCAATGATCTGGGAGCTTTGGCATCTCTTGGTTTCCTTGACCCCAATGAGTCCAATCTGCATTGAAATGGAACTTACCATCTTCATGACCAAAGCCATCCAAAAAGTGCATTTTTCGAAAACCAAGATCTAAATCAATTTCAAAACTTTTTTGTTCGAGTGGAATCTTTTCTTTGAAGCCCGATTTTTCCAGCATGCCTGTGATCAATTCCCATTCGCTTTTCAAAAAGCCCTGATGCCTCGCTTCTAGTTGAAGAGCAAGTTCCTGAATCACGCGATGGTTGGACCGACACTCACCGACCGGTGGCACAACTGCCTTAGCGATCTGAAAAAAAGTATGGCCTGCAGCTGAATAGCAGTCATCGTGTTCTAGAAAGTTTGTTGCAGGTAGCACCACGTCTGCCATTTCTGCAGTCTCTGTCATGAATTGTTCATGAACACAAATAAACAGGTCCTTCCTAGAAAATCCTTGCTGAACCAGGTTAGTTTCGGGTGCCACAACAATCGGATTTGTATTTTGAATGAAGATAGCCTTGATGGGAGGCCCTCCTTGTAGATCGTCAGGATAACCGCAAAGGATCTGTCCAATTCGTGACTGATCCAAGATCCTTGTTGACTGATCTAGTCTATCAAAACCTTTGATCTCGGAAACATCGAAGGGGCAAATTCCCGAATTGCTGTAAAGAGCACCCCCACCCAGATATTTCCATGCACCCGTGACCATTGGTAAACAGCTCACCGCATGCATGTTGGTTGCTCCGTTTCTGTAACGTGTAAACCCATAGCCTAAGCGCAAAAAACTTCTGGGATTACTTCCATACAGCCCAGCAAACTGTTCAATTTCGCTAACAGTCAGGCCTGTGATTTGGGCTGCCCATGCTGGCGTTCTTTCCCTGAGGTGTTCTTCCAATCGTTGAGGATTATCTGAATATTTCCTGAGATATTTCCAATCTGCTAGACTTTCACGAAACAGCACGTGCATCACGGCACAAGCCAGCGCTCCATCTGTACCAGGTTTTAGCCGGAGGTGTAAATCTGCTCGCTTTGCAGTCTCAGTGGTGTAAGGATCAATCACCACCAGCTTGGTCTTACGAAGTCTGCGGGCTTGTTGGAATCGATGGATGACGTTGATCTGGGTGTTGACAGGATTTCCGCCCCAGACAACCAGCAGATCTGTTTCACTGATCTCTCTGGCATCAATACCACGCTTCACTCCAGCTCCCACTAGCCACCCTGCATCAGACAGTCCTACACAAATCGTGGAGTGTTGCCTAGAATAGCCCATCACATGACGAAGTCGCTCAATTCCATCTCTTTGAATCCACCCCATCGTACCAGCGTAAAAATAAGGCCAGACGCTTTCCGGCCCAAATGATTCACTGCTTTCCTTGAGAGCATTTACTGTCAAGTCAAGCGCTTCTTCCCAAGTGATCTTTTCAAAAGCACCAATCCCTGTGCCCTTGGGGCCAACTCTTTTTAAGGGATATGTCAACCTGTTTTGATGATGATGTCTCTTTGCGTAATTAGCGACTTTACCACAGATAACCCCATCCGTGTAAGAGTGTTTTTTTCTACCTCGAATCCGCTTTATCTGGTTTTGCTCATCTCTCTCGACCTCCAGTGCACAAGTACTCGGGCAATCATGGGGACAAGTACTGTTCAACCACTTTGATTCGGAAAAACCCATGAATTCCTCAGCAAAATATTTAAATAATTTATTCTGATACGTTACGGAATCTATATATCACTTGAAGGCCGATCAAGCTTTTCCAAAAGGAAATACTGATTTTGGGGATCTAAGAAGAAGTGTTGAATGAAATTTTAGTCTTCTAGACTAGCCACTCGAAGTTTTTTATTATTGAATTAAAAATATATATTTATTAATTAGAAGAATTTTTAAGGAGTGAAGCACTTAATCTTAATATTAAATATTAAATAAAATCAGTAACTAATTCTAATTTAGCTTGAATCTAATCTAACAGTACAATTTTATGTTGCATTTTAGTTACCTATTTTTATATAATAGAAACATGTCCTAACAAAACATATTCACCAAATTTCGGAGCAAACTCATGGCAATCTTGCAAAACTCCAGTGATCAACGAAAAACCAAACGATTTGAAGTGGCAGTACCTGCCCAGGTGACAAGTTTTGAATTCTCAGAGCTAGTACGAGTGCATGATCTTTCCCGAGGGGGTTGCCGCATTTCCAGTGAGGGGTCTTTACCACTCGATAGAATTGTTTATCTTGAACTCTATATACCCAAACTGATTCACAATAACCGCAAGTCTAAAGGACTGATGAAGTGTGGTATGATTTCTGGGAAAATCACCTACTGCTCTCAGTGGCAACTTGGGGGTATCAAACAATATGGGATTCAATTTCTAACCAGCCCCATGGAAGCACATGGAATTCCTAAAATTATTCGAGAAATTCAGCTCAATAGCGATCGCTATAGCCCATCTATGCGCTGGGTAGCCTGACAATTTTCTTCACCAATTTAAGAACTATCCCCGATATTACCTGCCATAAGTTTTTCCCCAAGCTGACAAGTTGTTGAGTTGATAATAAATCTTCTCATCAGCTTGTTTCCTGAATTCTTCAGTTCAAAAAGTTAAAACACACCTAAAAATCAAAAACTGATTCAAATTTCTCTTTCTCCTCAGGCTACATTATATCTAGAAGCTAGTTATCTACATAGCAGCGAGCCAATTTTGGAAAATCGATCCCAAGATTTTCTTTAGTGGAGGCCCTCAAGTTTATTTGCTACTTGATTTCAATTGAGCCTCCAATCAATTGAGGGTATTCTCTGAAAATTAGTTGGACCTTTGTCTCAAAAACAGAGTTTTTTCATCAACTCATCCGAGAAAGACAAATGAAGCTCAGAGTTTTTCTAAAATTTTTTTCCTGCCAATGGTTGATTGTTCTGATCCTTGGTGGTTCTTTTATTAGTGCAGCAGAGATTCGTGTTCTCAACTGGCAGGGCTATGGAACAGATGAATCCTGGGCCCTCGAAATGTTTAAGGAGCGTACTGGTATTGAGGTAGTTCATGATTACTTCAACTCCGAACAGGAAATGCTGACGAAGCTCAGAACCAACCCTGGAGTGTACGATGTTGTTTTGATTAATAGTGCTTACACGGGACAAGCTGCTGAAGAGGGTTTGATTGAAGCAATTGATACCACAGGGATGGTGAATGTGGGTGACCTTTCACCCAGCATGCGCAATGATCCAAAGCTAGTTGCTGATGGTAAAACCTATGGAGTTGCATGGGTTTGGGGTGTGACATCTTTTGCGATTGATAGAGGCGATTTTAAAAATGCTCCTAATTCAATAGAAGCACTGTGGGATCCGAGTCACGCTGGCCGAGTAGGTTGGCGTGACGATGCGGTAGAAGCAGTGCAACTGGCAGCTATAGCCTTGGGTCAGGATATTAACAATCCAAGTGATCTCAACGCCATCCGCCAGAAGCTCCGGGCATTAAAACCCCAAATTCGAACGTTTTGGTCATCAGAGGATGAGTGGAATCAATTCTTCTCAGCCAATGAGTTCGACTTAGCAACCTACTGGTCTGGTTCTGCCTCACGTTCCAAGAATGCCTTCGGTCTGCCTGTCGAATTTATCCTTCCCAAAGAAGGAGCCATCGGTTGGTTGGACGGACTCTCCATTCCAATGAATGTACCGAATCGTAATGAAGCGAAGGCATTCATCAACTTCATGATTGATCCGGATTTTTACGTGAAGTGGGATACCGAAGTTGGTGCTCCGACCTCAGCCAATGCCAAGGCGGTGTCGATGCTTCCACCGGACGCCTTCAATCGAACGACTTTCAGTGATTCTAAAAAAGTCGCCAATGTTCAGTTCATGGGTCCAATGGAGGATGGCTTACGAGAGAAAATTGTTGAACTTTGGCAGGAAACAAAAGCATATTTTCAAAATTAATCTCCTGATTCCACAGAAAGTCTTTGGTTGAAGACTCATTGGACTAATGAATCAAAGAGCAGCAATCCTCAGCCTGATCACCCCGGCATACCTCTGGCTGGCGTTGACCATTTTGCTTCCTCTCTCTGCAATGCTCTATTACAGCTTTCTCAGTGATGTGCCAATCGGCAATCGAGAAGTGTCCTGGACAACAGAAAACTACAGGACTTTTTTTGAGAAAGCCTTTTACAGTGAATTGATGCTCCGCTCGTTTAAACTTGGAGCGGAGGTCACCTCTATTTGCCTGCTTCTAGGTTTTCCTTGCGCTTTAGCTCTTGCTAAATCAATCCGAGGACGTACCAAAGAAGCTCTTTTTCTGCTGATCATCTTACCTTTTTGGTCAAACGCCCTGGTCCGCATCTTCTCATGGACAATGGTTCTTCGAGGAAATGGGATTTTGGAATACTCAATCAATTGGCTCTTGCCTGGGACAGGCCCCCTTGATCTAATGTTTACCTATCCAGCTATCCTTCTCGGTCTGGTTCATTCTTACCTTCCTTATATGATTCTCACCTGCTACATATCGATTGATGCCATTGACAACCAGTTGCTAGAGGCAGCGCGATCTCTGGGTGCAGGAAAATTGACCATACTCTTTCGCTTAATTGTTCCTCTAGCGTTACCGGGTATCGTTGCAGGTTCATTTTTGATTTTCATTCCTGTAATCGGTTCATTCATGGAACCTCGACTACTTGGTGGGCGAAACGGAACGTTCATTGGAACTATTATCGAGGATCAGTTCACCGCTGTTTTCAATTGGCCCCTGGGTGCAGCCTTGTCATTCATCATGATGGGGCTCGTTCTTCTAATTCTTTTTGGTTTCTCACCTCTC
>JACLAC010001547.1_pt1 | contig 10115 bp, 13 predicted proteins | sample 8027881 | NCBI WGS metagenome assembly JACLAC01 (sample SAMN15725517, study PRJNA655200) | protist metagenome | isolation source: fluorescence activated cell sorting (FACS) single amplified genomes of... | place: Spain: Blaines Bay Microbial Observatory, Mediterranean Sea | collected 2016-01-19 | reverse complement strand
TATAATCAGTGGAGCTATTTCTCTATGGCAGAAGAGAAGCCAGACAGCCAGTTTTCAGATTCCGGACAGGGTAGTGAGGTGTCATCAACCACGACACCTGAAGCATATGTCGCTGAGGATAGTATCGAGGACGAAGCACCTATCCCGCGAGCGCCCAACTCCGCCGTGTTGGTCTTGCCCTGGGGCGTGTTTTCCCTCGGTCTCTACTTCTTGTGCGCTGCCGGCATGGGCTACTATGAAAGCGATGTAGCTGAAACGAAGTTGGCCGTCACCATTCTACTTGCAATGCTCACTTTTCCCATTGGCGTATTTCTGCGCCGTAGTGCCTATCATGGCTTTCGCCAGGCATTTATAGACCTCTTGTCTCGCGGCGGCGTTGGCGGCGACTCTGCTTGACCTTTCCGATAAGGCTATTATAACAGCGCTACCCTACGCTTATGCCAACTCCAACTCGGGCGCCTGGCCATTCTCAGCCACCTCAGCTGGCCGGGCTACCTGTTTTGGTCCATTTAAGGCGAGACTTTTTGGCTTTCGATAAAGCCCTCCGGGCTCAGATAGCTCAGCGGGCTGTGCGGTCTTTCCGTGTTGTAATGTTGTCGCCAATCCTCAATGACGATGCGGGCTTCGCGTAGATTCAAGAGCCATTCCCGATTCAGACATTCGTCGCGGAAACGGCTGTGGAAGCTCTCGATGTAACCGTTTTGCCAGGGGCTACCTGGCTCGATATAAAGCGTCTTAATCTGACTTTTACTCAGCCATGCCTGGATCTTCTGGGCGATAAATTCGGTACCATTATCGCTACGAATGTGTGCCGGGATACCATACGTCGTCATCGCTTGCCAGAGCGTGGCTAAGACCTGCTCGGATCGAATCTGTCGCTCGACGCGAATGGCAACACATTGGCGGGTAAACTCATCAAGCATGGTCAGCATCTTGAGCGTGCTACCTTTGTCCGTCCGGTCAAAAATAAAATCCCAAGTCCAGACGTGGTTGCTATGAGTCGCTTGGGTCGGCAAGCCCGTCGAGACGCCCTGTCGAGGGATGCGTGGCGGCTTAGAGCGGACTTTCAAGCCCTCTTTCCGCCGGATGCGCTGGACTTGCTTGCGACTGACCGACCAACCTTCCCGCGCCAATACGGCACGGATCCGGCGATAGCCATAGCGCGGATATTGCCAGGATAAGGCGACGATGCGCTCCTGTAATTGGACTTGCCGAGGAAGGGGGGCTTTGACCGGATAACGGTAGGTCGACCGATGTAAACCCAGGTAGCGACAAGCCCGACGCTCCGAGCATAACCGCTGCCCGACCACATTGGCGACGGCTTGCTTCTTCTGCGCCGGGCTTACCACTTTTTTGCGTTGACCTCTTCCAATACTCGGTTTTTGAGCATGGCTTCGGCCAGCATTTTCTTTAGCTCCGCATTCTCTTTTTCCAACTCCTTGAGCCGCTTGGCATCGGCCAAATCCATGCCGCCGTATTTACGCCGCCACCGATGGAAAGTGGCTTGGGAGATGTTGTGCTCTCGGCAAATAGACTCGACCGTCTCATCGCCGTCAGCTTGCCGTAAAATGCGGATAATCTCTCCCGTACTGTGCTGTTTTTGCTTCATACGACTGCTCCTTAGCGGTTAAGAAACAGTCTCAGCCTAACTGGAGCAAATCGTGGGAGTCACGGTATATGGCACGACGGTTTGTCCTACTTTAATAGCGACTATAAGTTCTTATATTAACGCATCTGTAGATACCAGCGAGGCGATTTCGAGTAGACCGCACTATTCTCGGCAAGCCGCCGTTACCGCACCTATACGGAACCGGTCAACGGGCTGAACACATAGACAAGAACCATGACTGCACTCACCATACAAGCAACACGGAAACGCGTGGAGATATTCCGAGCCGGACATCGCAACCCAATGCTCGTCCAGCATGCCAAGGCGGACACCCGCGCTTATATACACCCCATTGTCGCGCCCGATGGCAACGGCCAACTCACCGAAGACACACCCGCCCATCATCCGTGGCAACACGGCCTTTACGTCGGGCTCAACGAAGTTAATGGCGTCGGCTTCTGGACCGAAGGCTTACTGGCAGGACGCGAAGATACGGACGGCACATTCCACCCCGGGCCGATCGCAAACGCGACAGCGCACGATCATACGGCTGCGTGGACTGTTACCAGCGATTGGCGCGATCCCAGTGGCGCGTTGATACTCACCGAAACCCAAGCCTGGACCTTGACCGACCAGGGCGCCACCTACGACATCGACCTGGCGTGGTCACTCACCGCCGCACTCGACATTAGATTCGCTGCATACGCCTACGGCGGCCTCTTTCTCCGCATGCCGTACAGGAAGGATGGCGAAGGTGAAGCGATCAACAACAACGGGCAGGTGAACACGGCTGCCGAAAGGCAGCGTGCTAAGTGGGTCTCGGTCTCCGTTCCCATAGAGGGCCGCGACAATTGGGCGGGCATTGCCATCATGGATCATCCCTGCAATCCCGAGCACCCTACCCCTTGGCGTGTTGACGGACAACTCGGCATTGGACCCAGCCGTTGTATTGCAGGACCCTGGACACTTTCCAAGGGTGAAAGAACCACCAGCAACTATCGCCTGCTGGCCTTCTGCGGACCGACTGATCCTCCGCGCATCCACGCGCACTGGTCACGATTCGCACAATGCCGACCGGCGCAGTCGTGTGACATGGACGTTGACTAAGTTGGTCTGCGTTATTCTCCATACATTTAAACCGGAGTACTTAGCATGAAAATCACCGATATCCAGATCACCCGTTTCAAAGTGCCGCGCCGTCCCTTTCGCAACGGCGAGTTGCTGCCCGAAACCACCGTCTACCAAACGCTCACCAAAGTACTCACCGACGCGGGCGCCGAAGGGTACTATTTTGGCGGCGCCGGCCACGGGGACCAGGACGGCATGTCGCCTGAGGACTGCGCCGTCCTCACGGGGCGGCTCAGAGAACTCATCGTCGGCCACGACCCCTTCGACCGCGAGAAATTCTGGCATTGGATGTGGACGGCGCATCGGATACCCGAGAACTTGATGAGCGTGGTCGATATGGCGCTGTGGGATTTGCAGGCCCGCGCCTTCGGCCTGCCGCTCTACAAACTGCTCGGCGGCTGCCGCGACAAGGTCAAAGCCTACGCCAGCACCTACCCCAATATGGGCTCGCCCGAAGTCTACGCCGAGCACGCCGTAGCCTGCAAAGAGGAGGGCTACACCCACTACAAAATCCATCCCTACTACTTTTGGGATCCGGCCACTGGCCAGCCCGACCCGGGCCGTCCCTCGCACACGAAAGAGGACATCCAGGCCTGCCGCGCCGTTCGTGACGCCGTCGGTCCTGACATGGTGCTCAGCTATGACCCCTGGGGCACCTACCGTACGTATGAGGAGGCCTACAAGGTCGGACGGGTACTGGAAGAGCTGGACTTCTACTGGTACGAGCACCCCATGCCCGAATACCGCGTCGCCCCCTACGAGAAGCTCTGCCGCGAGCTGACGATTCCGATCCTCTCGCCCGAGATCGTCGAGGGCAGTATTTATTCACGCGCCGACTGGATCTTGCGCGGTGCCTCCGACATGACGCGCATCGACGTGCTCAGGGGCGGAGTCACCGGCGTCAAGAAAATGGCTGCCATCGCCGAGGCCTACGGCATTAAGTGCGAGGTGCATATGAGCGGTTTCGCCAACTTGCAGTTGCTGGGCTCGACCAGCGAGGATATCTGCGAGTATTACGAGCGGGGATTGCTGGCCCCCGGCGTCGACGAAAACGCGCCACCGCCCTACTTGGAAGCATTGGGCGACCCGCTCGACAAGGACGGCTACGTGCACCTGTCGTCAGAGCCGGGTATGGGCTATAGGATCGACTGGGACTATATTGAGGCGAATAAAGCCTGACCGATCGCGCATTGGTTCAGCGGCTACCGAACGGGCTGCCAAGAACCCCGCCACCACCCTATAAAAGCAAATCAATGGCCGACGCCCCCCCCACCCTCAAGGGTCCCGCGACCGTGCTCTTCACCGACGTCCGCTGTATCCTCTGCGGCGACCTTCGATAGTTGGATCATCCGGGGCCACCGTCCCTATCACCGCGACAGCTTCGCGCCCGTAGGGGGCACCGTGCAACCGCCCGGTGTGCACTTCCGCGCCGGCACCGCCGGGTGGTCCCCTCTTTTGCGACGGCTGCCTCTAATTTCCGGACTTGAATCGACAAGTATTAACTCCATGACAAAGCTGATTGCTGCATGCATTGTCGGATCTAATTCTGACGAATCTTTTCATGAGTTCCGTGCAATTCTCTCCATCTTCGACTTGTCTAAATTCTAACCTAAAATTCATTCCCGCGATATTTTATGGAAGCCGATTCACACTTGTCAAGGATTATAGCCTTAGGCTACGCATCCGATAAAGCGACAAAGTCTTGGATTATGTCCGCACGTGTCAATACAGCATACCAAGGCCCGGACACGTATCCGCTTTGCTGTTGACCATAGCTCCCACTAAGGCGCATGCCATCCGATATTTTCCCCAAACCGGAGATGACGTTGCTGAGCAGCTTCTATCGGCTCGCCACCATTGAATCTGAATCCGAAAATCAGGATATTATAGGCTGACAGACCCACACCATTCTCCCCCCAGGGTCCGCAAACTTTATGGCAGCTGCCCAACACTGTACCACCGCAACTAATTTGACGTACCATACCCGCCTCGAGGGGTCAAGAGATCCTGCTACTGGCAGATTCAGGAAGGGCAGTGGATATCCAGGGCGTAAGAAAGGTAGCCTCAACAATCGCAGGCCTTTGTCCGCCCAGCTACGCATGGACCATTTGCGGCGCTCTGGGACCCTCACCATCGATCCAATTGAGGAGCTTGCTCGAATCGGGTTAGATGAGGGCTACGACGTGCGCACGCGACTCTCTGCATGGAAAGCACTGGCCAAATACATCTACCCCCAGCGCAAAGCTGTAGACGTCTCTACGGACGCCCAGGAGACTGTCTCGGCGACGCTGAGTGACCACGAGTTAGAATACATCCTGAGTAATGCTAAGCCCCCCGACAGGCCGAATCAGACCATGGAATAGGGTTGCGTCGCCGTGACCTAATCTTTACCTTTCCCTTCAGATTCGTGGTCATTTGAGGACGCTTGCAGCCACGTTAAAAATAATGCTAAAGAGCCAGACGAAGGAAGGTATCCGGGTGCTCTTTGGGCGTCCGGCTTTTTTGTGTAGCTACAGTAGCAAGTGGTGATTTGACGGTAGATTGCGGCCACTATAAAAAATCGCTAAAGAGCCCACCATTACTACGCCCTGGGCTTTCACGCCCGGGGCTTTTTTTGTTGAAAGGAGCAGCCCCATGGCTGATCAGAGTCGATCGCAAGAGAATTCCGAGTCCCGCAAGAGGCACAGCAACGGCAAGGCATCGGAGTCTCAGGAGAGCCACACGAAGCCCGCAGCTACCTCCTCGAAGCGGAGTCGCAGGCCGAAGAGGGACAAGTGGGGAGGGAAGAACCCAGTACTGGTTATGCGAGAGGCCTCCAAGAAGGCAGGCATTACCTTCGTAGAAGACCCGACGGACCCGATGTTCACCGGGGGCTCATCGATAACCTTTATGGGCCCTATGCATCATCGCACCGCCGATTCATCGACCAGCGAGGCTGGACCCCAGACCTCCTCAGCGAAGAGAGAGACCCCGCCTTGAGGTGGGTCATTGGACAGCCGGGCTCGGGAGTGGTACCCCCCGCAAAAGCGGCACACCATTTCTCCTGCAACATGCCATACCGCCCTGATGATCAGTAGGAAGCCACCTGCGCCCGAGAAGATCTGCCCAGATACCCGTAAGTACCCGCCGGTTACGTATCCGTCCAAGGGAGAAAGATCCTACCAGGGATGTTCCCAGCCACGGTGTAGGCAGTGATATGGGGCCATCACGCACAGGCTCCATCCTAAGTGATGACCATGCCACCAACATACTATGAGAAACCATACGTCATGAAAGACCACAAGCTGGACATCAAGCCCAGTGACTACACGCTGGCGCTGAAAATAAAGAATGGCCATCGCTACTTCTGGCTCAAGGAGCAACGCCTTCCCCCAGAACGGGGCGGGTATGGAGATGTGCTGGCCATCGCTGACGATAGCGGCGAGTATCCCCACCTGACAGACGATGGCCTGCTGTATGTCGATTGGGCCAGTGACATCGTTGCCGGGGGTGACAACCGAGAGGCGAGCGTCCCCCTGATCGATCTGGAGGGCAATGGCTCCTCCACATCTGTCAATGTCTACGAGGCCTTCAGCGTGGCGCGGGTGCTGGGGCTGGGCATCACCATACTCGACCCCCACAGCGACAAGGAAATCGCCGTCTCCGCCGCCAGCCTCTACTGGGACAACGGAAAACTTTAGTCCATGACTGATATGTACCACTAAAAGGCCAGACGTTCTCCCGGGAGACAGAGATCGACCTTTGACACGATTGGGAAAGTACGAGCCGAAGTATAAATTGCCAGATCAATGCCCACCGGAATGCTGGTGGATAACGAGCGCTTCCCCCCAAGCCGAGCCGATCAAGAATGAGGTGACTTAACGCATGGATACTCCTAAAAACGAGCAGCATCAAGCACAGAGACTGCAGGGACGCTCGATCGAGGATATATTGGCCGAATTGAAGGCCTCAGACGGAGCTAAGCACTATAGCCCCAGCGCCCGCAAAAGGCTCTTCAACGAATTCATCCGCTATGCCACGGCAGATCCCACACGGGTTAGGGCCTTGCTGGAACGCTCTCCGGAATATGATGATACCTCTCCTGATGGAGAAGTGATCAAAAATTACGCTGCCCTACCCTTGCTACTCGTATTACAGTGGGTTGAAAAGTGCCCGGATTGGCGCAACGAGCCCATAATTTGCTCCCAGATTGCCGATTGGCTCAGGTCGCTACCAGCACTTAGAAACTACAAACACAGAACCCGATACCTTGATGGGCTGCGCCAAGTGGACCCAGATCTCGTTCCATCTACGGAGCAGGGTGCGGGAGTATACGGTGTCGACCAGCACCTCTACGAATGGCAGCAACGGCTGCTACCGGTCCTCGAGGACTTGCATGACAGATACGATGATCAGAGGGGCTCAATCCATGGTAGCGCCGTAGAAAACAGACGGCGTAAGATCATTAGCCTGTATCGGGATCTTGTGGATGAACGTGGCTTTTGGCATGGGACACTTAGCCGTGCTCTTGGCGGTCCTGAGAAATTGAATACGCAGGAGGTGCCATCGCAGGCGATTGAATATCTGGGCACATGGCTACCAGACGATACCCGCACCAGCACCCCTGCATACAACCCAGCGGGGCCGCAGAGGCCAACTCGCAGACGGCCAGAGACCGTCAAGGCATTTTGTATCAGGAGATTATCTGATCTTTTCGGCCTGAGCCAGCAAACCGTCAAGAATGCGCTGAAGCGTCATCGGGCGAAAATCAGGAAAGACCAATAGATATCACTCCGCATTAACCCCAAATCGAAGACCGTACTACGCCGCAAAGTCAGCCATCCCCGATTCATCCCTGCCTACCCCTCGTCACATTTTGATATGTAGTAACAATCTCAGCTGTCCCCTCAGGCCGTTTCGCCAATAAATCACCCCCGATAGAGCATTCCTCAGCCTACTCCAACCCGTATGGTTGCCCCGTCCAACGTCGGCAAGACGTCGGAAACATCGAAATGCCTCAGATTCACCTCTCTCGCAATCTGAGGGGCACCAGCCATGTACGTATAAGTCTATTTATAAGTGACTTACATGCAATCAATGCCACTAACTACAGATTCACTGGTCCCTTATTGGTTCAAATCCAGTCCTATGTTTTGGGACGAAAGCGCAGGATGTAGTCGTTGATCGCCACATAAAACGGATAGGAGCTTATAATGACCACGAATCGCAAAGTCCGGATCGGCGAGCTGTCGCAATACCTCTCCGGAAAATCAATCCACACACTATATAGGTTGGTGGAGCAAAACCGCATACCCTTTGAGCGGCTCGGTAGAGATCTATTTTTCGATCTCCACAGTATCGATCAATGGATGCGCCAGCAAGGAAACGCGCAGTTCCTGACGTCCCATGGCGATACAACGAGTGCGTGCGATGGCACCGAAGACTGATTTATCGCCGATAGACGCTGCACTCTTCTATGTTGAGAGTCTTGACTGGGCCGTATTTCCGTGCTTTGGGATCAGCAGCGATACCTCTTGCTTATGCAATGCCGGTCCTCATTGCAAAAGCCCAGGCAAACACCCTATTACGAATACCGGATTTAAAGAGGCGACCAGGGACCCTATAAGGGTCAGATCGTGGTGGGAGCAATATCCTGAAGCCAATGTAGGAGTAGCAACTGGATCCATCTCTGGTTTTGATGTACTTGATGTTGACCCAAGAAACGGTGGCAATGAGTCTATTTTTGCTATCGAAATGGAATTTGGATCGCTACCGAGCACCTTAGAATCAGTGACGGGTGGCGGGGGCAGACATCTATTCTTTAAACATCAGCAGAACTTGAGAAACAAAGTCGACTTCCAACCTGGGCTCGATGTACGAGCGGAAGGAGGTTACATCATTGCGCCCCCCAGCCGACATGCCAACGGTCAGCATTACGAATTCCCACAGCCATTCAAAACCGAGAAATTAAGCATAGCCCCATGGCCACCTGCCTTACTTGCCATGCTTGAACATCCCCGTACGAACACCACGTATACCGACTCTGACGGCTTAATAGCTGAGGGCAGGCGCAATAACACCCTAACAAGCCTGGCAGGATCTATGCGGCGAAGAGGCATGTCAAAGGAAGCGATTGCAGCAGCCCTATTAGCTGAAAATAGAGATCGATGCCAACCGCCACTGGAGGAGAGTGAGGTAATGGACATCGCTACGAGCATCGCAAAATATCCGCCTGACGACGCAGCAGTAGGCCGCCTTGCTTCCGTTTCTCTAAGTAAAAACGGAACGTCGGAAGCAAATATTCACCTCAAATCTGTCAGGGCGGATCAACTCATCAAAGAAGCTGTCGAGCCGGCGTGGCAAATCGAGGGCATACTGCCAATGGCTGGCTCCATGGTCATTGTAGCCGATGCAGGAGTCGGCAAGACCTGGCTCATACAGGACCTGGCAATCGCCGTCGATCAAGGCCTCAAATGGATCGGCCATTTTCAGGCCACTCAGGGTAAAGTCCTCGTGATTGATGAGGAAAATGCCAACACCCTGATAAAAGCGCGCTTAAGAAAACTCCTCAGAGGCTCCGGCCTCACCCAAGACGGCACCGAACTCAATATCCAGTTTCTGACAGCGAACGGTATCAACCTCAGCAATCACAGCTACGTGGAGAAGCTACAAAGCATACTCAAGACTATGCGACCAGACCTGGTAATTGTTGATGCCCTCGTCCGTATCCATACCAATAACGAAAACGATGCGGGAGAAATGGCAAGTCTTTTCAGGATCTTCAAAAACTGGATCAACGAATACGGATGCTCATTCGTCTTCTGTCACCATCAACGTAAACCCGGTCTAAGCGGCAATTCCCCAGCGAACAGATACAGAGGGAGCAGCGAGATTAAGGCATTTGTGGACACCCATCTCGATCTCAGGCCACTGAAGAGCCAGGACGGAGTATTCTCTGTGAACCACGTTAAGTCACGTTATGCCGAGCCGTTAGCCCCATTTGACGTCGAGATACGGGATGTGAGAGAGGATGCCGTACAACTTCACTATCTCGGTCAATCGTCAGCGAGGATTGAAGGCAAATTCGACGTGGCTACTGAATTTGTCCAGAGCGCACTGGGAGATGGCCAGTGGCATTCGCGTCAGGAGCTCGTAGAATTGGCACAAAGCCACGGGATCCGTCGTGACATGCTTGATGCAGCTCGTAAGGCCCTGGTCGGCTCAGGCAAGCTCGAGGAAACACAAAGAGGCAAAGGCAAGTGCTTCAGATTGACTGAGTTTCGTTCCGACGCTCCGGTTTCACATAAAGAAACGGAAGCAACACACTCTCAGATGCTCCATGAATAACAGGCAGACACTTGCCATGACTGCATCCCCACCAACCTTCACTTGTGGCGAT
>JACLAC010006683.1_pt1 | contig 10123 bp, 5 predicted proteins | sample 8027881 | NCBI WGS metagenome assembly JACLAC01 (sample SAMN15725517, study PRJNA655200) | protist metagenome | isolation source: fluorescence activated cell sorting (FACS) single amplified genomes of... | place: Spain: Blaines Bay Microbial Observatory, Mediterranean Sea | collected 2016-01-19 | reverse complement strand
AATGATACTTTTGGATATTTTTTCGTTTGTGAATAAAACATAGAGAGAGAGAGAGAGAGAGAAGTAGAGGACATTCTTCTGGATGAATATAGGAGAGGAAACAATGTATAATGAAGTAGTTTTTGTAAATGTATTCCACCGTGTTGACTAAGCAATGTTTCGTATCATTTCGATTTTCTTGTTTTCTGTTGCCTGGGTTTTAGTGGCAGTTCCAGGAACAGCCTATGACTGTAAATGTTCGAATAAGGCGTGTCCACCTTGGCAACCAGCAGGTTGGTGCAATTCAGCTCATACAAGTCAAGGAGATGACTATTGTAATGGCTGCGAGTCAGAAAAACGAAACCAATGTGAAACCAACTGTAATGGTGTGTATGTGGTTTACTGCAACTCCGACGCTGGTTGCGGCAGCAATACGCGCATCGATACCAGCAAGTGGTGTGGCGGTCAAAACAGACGTAAATGCGACTCAAGAGATGCTGATACGTGCTGCGTACAGTGCCCAAAGCCAGATCATTCGAATTTTTCCAGTGGCTCGGGGTGCAACTGGGTTTGCGATGTCAATTATTACGCTCACGACGGCGAATGTGTAGAGTGGACGAATTGCGAGAACGGCGAGTACGAAAGCCGCAGTCCCTCGGCGACAGTCGACCGTGGATGCACGGCTTGTACTACATCCTGCACCGGCAACACCAATCTTACTGGCTCTTGTGGAAACGGTAATACAGCATCGCATACATCGTGTTCCAATTGTGTGAAACCGGATAACTCAATTTTTTCCAGTGGCTCGGGATGCGACTGGGTTTGCGATAACAGTTGTTACGCTCACGACGGCGAATGTGTAGAGTGGACGAATTGCGAGAACGGCGAGTACGAAAGCCGCAGTCCCTCGGCGACAGTCGACCGTGGATGCACGGCTTGTACTACATCCTGCACCGGCAACGCCATTCTTACTGGCACTTGTGCAAACGGGAATTCAGTGTCGACCACATCGTGCGCAAAGAAGCTGGATTCGTCGGCCGCAGATTGCACTTGGAATATCGAATTTCCCGAATTTGCTTATGAGACAATATCAGTTTTTGAAACAGGCGGTTCTGCTGTTTATGTTAACGCTTTGGTTACCCTTTTGCCGCCAAGCTATGTATGCTCTCGCGCGCTTCAGTTCAGATGCTCCTCTTCCAATACGAACGAAGTAAGGGTCGGCAAGGTTTTCGAAATAGAGGAAAGAACGCCAGGAGACAAGATCATACCTCCTGAAATCATTAGAAAATTGTATAACATTTCATTGTTCGGTGTGAAGGATTACGTGAATGGAGACGGCGTGAACAACGTAGCAATCAATTGCAGCACAAATTTTAATTCGTTCAAAACCTTTTCAATGAAGAGCGTAGATGTATTTTTGCCAAATTTTGATTTTGCAAAACGCGAAGGCGAGACGAACACCATTTTATACGCTGGGAATAAATTCACTCTTGTGGCGCCAGATACATTGGCCGGCCCAACGTTTCTTTCCCATGGGGAACAACACGTTTACCTTGGTTCGTATAGACTACCAAACAGTTCCATATCAATTGGGGAGGACGGGCGCCGCCTTTTGTTCGATGTACCGACGCAGGGTGCATGCACAAAACTAGAATGCGACCTTTCCGTCCGAGTTGAAAATCAAAGGCCGCCCCTCAGCAAGCCAATTAGCTTCACAAAAAGAGCCCATTACATAAAGTCTTCTTGTCATAAAGACCCGCGGTGCGAGATACCTGTTGAAAACCACCACAACTACCCCTCGGCGGACTGCCCAGTGGGCTACATTGGTAGTTGCAAACCGTGCCCCCAGGGAGCAAGGTGCCCTGGGGGCAACATAGTATGGGCTCTTCCAGGATTTTCTACAACAGTGGTAGAGGAGCCGGACGGGAGCGTAACAAAAGCCATACTTCCGTGTCCAGTCCCCAAAGAGCGCTGCCTTGGCTTTACTAAAGAGGTTTCTGCGGATACATGTGCAGTGGGATACGGCGGTGCAAGTTGCGGGGGCTGCACAGAAGGTTTCTTTAGCAAACCGGTAGGAACCCCCACCTGTTTCCGATGCCCCGAAGACGGTGTAACGTCATCTTCCATAGTCGCAGCATTTTTATATTTACTAGTGATTTTATTCGGCGTGTTCACGGTGATGACAATCATGTCTTACGTAATATTGAAGCGCAATGGTGGAACGTTTGCTGGTGGGATGCAGCGTTCAAAGGAGTTCATCATATACACTTGTATTTCTATTTCACTGCTGTCACAAACTTCAAGGGTCACCATGGGAAAACTGCCACATTACCTGGACGACCTAGCGTACGTGCTAGCAATTTTTCAAATGGATGTGTCTGGACCCGTGAGCCCAGATTGTGTAAACACAGAAATGTTTTGGCGGGAAACACTGCTGTTCTACATTTCGCTGTTGTTCGTATGTTTTTTCAGCGTCACCATTAACAAGAGACTTCGCCTGAAGTACTGCCGGAGCTGCCGGCAGTCGTTGAGCCGGGCTCGTCACGGGGTCGCATTCTTGCTGTGTTTTATGTACCCGCTTGTGACAACGTTTGTCATAAGAATGCAAAACTGCATTCCTGCCATCGACAGCGGAAGAAGTAACAATGCGGTTGTGTACGTGTTGTCCAGAAACACGCTAGTAAAATGTTACACTGGGAATCACGCGCACCCCTACTTGCTCAGTTCTGCGGTCGGAATTTTTCATGTCATTGCATTTCCTGTTGCCAGTACCATTGTTATCATATATGTCCGCCGAAAGTATGTAACAAATTGGTCTAGCACGGAAGACAACGTTTTTGATGGACGGCCTATATGGAAATTCTTTTTGCAAAACTCCTACCTCCCCCAAAAATTCTGGGTTCGTCAATTGGACCTTGTCATTTTCTTCACATGCACTGTTTGCAACGAAATATTTTCAAGACGAAACATTCACGTTTACTTAGGAGTTTACATCGTACTTCTTGGCCTATCAATTGTTATTTACTGGACCAACAAACCGTTCATAAAACAGGAAAGGTGGAAGTTGCCCGTGAGGATGTACATGTTTTTCTGCATATTTACGTATGCCCTGACAAATTATGCGTCGTCCGATCTCATTTTAGACCACGGGAGGGAGGATGTTCAGGTATTCTTTCAATGGATGTGCACGGGGACAATGGTTTTGTGCTTGATGCTCTTTTTACTATTGATAATTTGTTTTGTGAAAACATTGGTGGACGGCGCGAAAGCAGAAGAACAGAAGGAGGGGCTCAGGCGCTCAATCGTCGAAATGGCGAAAGCCAGCGAAGAGGGGGCCCGTGGCCATTCTGTAATTGAGTATTTTTCCAATCCGATCAAGCTGAGTGCAGATGTTCCACCCTCACCTACTTCGTCACCGCCCTTGGAAGAGGGGAACAAGGCAAAAACGCCGAAGAGGGCCAAAACCAAAGGAAAAAAACGTCGGGTCGAGACACCTCCTCCAAACACGAAGGTATTTGGGACTTGGTGGGAGCTGGTTAGTGAAGATGGAAAGCCGTACTATTACAACCACAAGGACAATTTCACACAGTGGGAAAGACCAAAGGGGTGGGTAAAATTTATGGTAACAGAAAGGTTTAATGGTGGGCAGGTAGAGGGGTTTAGTGATGGAAATAAAACAGGAAGAATGGTATGAGTTATAACATTGAATACTTCGTGCAGTTTAAGGTTCTTTAGTAGCACAATATCAAAATTACTTGTAATAAAATATGTCCTGGAAATCGCTGACCGGCCTGAGGAGATCGACTCGATCAACTCTGTAGAAGACACGAAAGGGAACAATGGAGAGCGCGGGTTCCTGATCATTACCAACTTGCGGTTGATCTGGGCGTCGCACAAGCAGCCAACGACGAATTTGAGCATCGGCTTGAACTGCATTACATCGATCAACACGAAGGCGGCGTCGTCCCGGCTGAAGGGCTCGACACAGGCCTTGTACGTAATGACCAAGTTCCAAAGCTCCCGCTTCGAGTTTGTGTTTACCAGCTTGGTCAAGAACAGCCCAAGGATGTTTTTGACCGTGCAGTCGGTCCACCGCAGTTACGAGACCACCCGGCTGTACAGGGACTTGAAGCTTCGCGGGGCCATAATAAAGGAGAAAACGCTGTGCCTGCTGCCCGACGAGAAGGTCTACACGCAGCTGAGCGGGGTCTGGAACCTGAGTTCGGACCAGGGGAATTTGGGGACGCTGTTTGTCACCAACATTCGGGTCGTATGGCATGCGAACCTGGCGGAAAACTTCAACGTCAGCATTCCCTACCTTCAGATCCAGAGCATACGGCTGCGAGACAGCAAGTTTGGCCTTGCCCTCGTGGTCCAGACGCACCCCGACGGTGGCGGGTACATCCTCGGCTTTCGGATCGACCCGGAGGCCAAGCTGAAAGAGATCCACAGCGAGCTGAAGTCGATGTACGAGGTGTACGCGAAGAACCCCAACTTTGGCATCCATTTTGAAGTGGACGAAAAGCCCCAGGCCTTGAATACCTTGAAGGTCGCCCGAACGGAGGACAACGTGAAAATCGTCGACGTGGACGACGGGTTGGAATCCCTCGCCGCGTACAGCGTCGACCATGCTATTAGCAGAGGCAGCAAGGGGGAGGGGGAGGATGGGTCGGACGAACCCGTCTTCAACACAGACCTTGGCCTGGCCATGGCCCCGATGCCCGACGGGTACACAACGAAGAACCTCTGGTTGTTGTTCTAGGGAAGGGTGTGGCGTTTGATACTAACATACGAAAACCTTTAAGTATAATAATATTATATTTTTTTTATAGAGGAGCGAGAATAACAACGAAAATATGATGATGATGAAGAATATAATAAATATGTGTTTTATCTCAATGCTGTGTGTATGTAGTATGTTAATTTTTGAAAATGAATAAAATGAGGAGGCGGAATTTTCGAAAACGTCCCTCCATCCCCTCCCATGGTCACCAACCGTTAAACAAGATTAAAAACGAAAATGTACATTGTGACAGTTGCTGGCAGAGTGTGAACTTTTATAATTTATTTAAAAAGAACGCGCGTCTTTTCCTTCGTCGTTTGGACTCTTGTTAGGGTTCATGTTGAAAAAAAAAAAGTAAACAACAACTACTTCATAGCATTAATGAACTAAAAAAGAAGAGGAAGTAAAAAAATTGAATATTTTGTTACCGTACTTATGGTTACAAAATGGACATACTACAATATATATACCGGTACAGTTCTTGCCCGCACTTCTCCTAGACTATATTTTAATTCAAAAAAGAAAAAAGTATTATCCCATACATCATAATAAAACTGCTATCGTAACATTAGTACGTGCTTCACATGACACAATATACAATCGTGCGCATTTAACGCAATTGAATACTTTTAGAGCTATATAAAGCCACAATTTTAATCAAAATGAAGACCTGTGCCAAATGCAAACAAAGCAAAGAACGCACGGAGTTTCACAAGGCTACTGGACGAGGAGATGGACTTAAACACCAATGCAAAGTGTGTAGGAATGCATCGTCTAGAAAGTGGAAACAAATCAAGCGTGAGAAATTAAAGAAGATTCGTGACAATGAGATTCGGAAACCAAGATTCGTAACCCAATATGTCGATAAACCGCTGAGCGTAGAGCAAATTGAACGCCTTAAAAGTAGGGTGGTTAAATGTGCTGGCAGAAGAAAGCATTGTTGTCATCGCCCAAAGAAATTTGGAAAATTTGAAAAAATTTGGGCACATAATCTTGCAGCACTCGAAGCGTGGAAAAACAAGAACGGCAAAGGGCTGGATCCGGAACCCTCGTGTGTCATACCACAAGGCGAAGGGAAGAAACCTCTCATGTTGGGACGTTGGTGCGATTACCAAAGAAGTAGATACAGAAATACCATGAAGGGCCCTAATGAGAAAAAACTAGCCTGTGGATATCTGAGCGCAGAAAGAATTGAACGCCTTGAACGTATTGGGTTTAATTGGGTCGACAAGAATCTCCTTTGGAAAAAGGTTTGGGAACATAATCTTGCAGCACTCGAAGCGTGGAAAAACGAGAACGGCAAAGAGCTGGATCCGGAACCCTCGTGTGTCATACCACAAGGCGAAGGGAAGAAACCTCTCATGTTGGGACGTTGGTGCGATGGTCAAAGAAGGAAATACAGAAATACCAAGAAGGGCCCTAATGAGAAAAAACTTACCTGTGGATATCTGAGCGAAGAAAGAATTGAACGCCTTGAACGTATTGGGTTTAAATGGCGCAGAATCTTCGAAGAGCAGAAATCTCGATCTCGTTCAAAGTATCACAGTTGGGAACGCGGGTTTGCAGCACTCAAAGCATGGAAAAAGGAGCACGGCCAAGACCACGCGCACGGCCACGACGCGCAATGGTGTGGAAAGAACAAAAATGGTGTCAATTTAGGAAAATGGGTCCTTCGCCAAAGATGGAAATATGCATATGCCACGCGGAACCCTGTTGAGATACATAAAAATTATCCACCACATACTGCAGAACAAATTGAACGCCTTAACAGTATTGGGTTTCATTGGACTTGGCATGCCTTGAAGATATCTTGGGAAAAATATTTTGCGGCACTCGAAGCATGGAAAAAGGAGAACGGCCAAGGTAGGGACCCACCATCGAAATTGATCATACCACGAGGTGAAGGGGGGGGGCATCTTAATTTGGGACAATGGTGCAGTAGACAAAGACAAACATATACAAATACCATGAGGAGCCCTAATGAGAGAAAACCAATTGGAACTCTGAGCGCAGAACAAATTGAACGCCTTGAACGTATTGGGTTTCAATGGCGCATTGTTCAATGGCGCAGCGCTCGTTCAAAGAAGCGGGACGAAGCTTGGGAACGTAACCTTGCAGCACTCGTAGCGTGGAAAAACGAGAACGGCAAAGGGCTGTGTCCGAAACAATGGGGGGGGAAGCATTATAAGTTAGGAAAATGGTGCAGACGCCAAAGACAAAAATATATAAATACCATGAGGAGCCCTAATGAAAGAAAACCAACTGGAACTCTGAGGGCAGAACAAATTGAACGCCTTGAACATATTGGGTTTCAATGGGAAGTTACAACTGGGTCATCGTCATCTGGTCAATGTCACAAACGAAAGCGGCAAAGTTGCTCAACAGCTCAACAACATTGTACAATGTACAAAAATGATACTCGTAGCATTGCACTTTAAGGAGTGGTACCGAGGCACAATATAGTACATCGGTACATGTAAAGACTTTGCAACATTTCATAAAAAAAATAAGCGCCGTGTTCCAAAGAAAAGGGGGAAATTGAGGACAAGTTTGGGCGTCTGTTGGACTTGTGGAAATGCCGAGCGTTCCTCACTCCAAAATGATATAATATTAGCAAGAAAATTGACTGTGTTGTTAATCTCCTTAATGGTATGCAAACGTTATTACTAAAATACTTAATGGTGTAAGCTATGATATTAAACTAATGAGATAGTACGTTCGTCCCGTACTTTTTCTAATCCCTTAGTTTCATGAACAAGTTTCGTAGTTGCCTGGCCTCGTAGGACACGTTGGTTTTCGCAGGATCATTCTTCTCGTCCTCTCTTCCACTAACGACTACTGTCAAAATATTCTTCCCATTCTTTTCAGCCGACTCAAGAAACCGTTTAATTTCCTCGTAGGTGGAGTCGTTCAAAGTGAGCATGTGCTTAGCCAAGGACTCAGCCAACGCGAGGAAACAACGCTTTGCGTAATACCACGTGTCCGTGCCTAGCTTTTTGTCGTACGGCTCTAGACTCTTGATGATGCGAGAGATCCCAAAATCGTAGTTTCCTTTTGCGCAGTACAGGGTGCCAATGACCAAGTTCACGATGCACAGGTGGAAGCAAGGCTTTTCGGGGCTAGAAATGGCCTGCTGCTCCTCCTCCCGCTCAATCCGTCGCATCAACTCTTCTGCCTTTTCGTTCTGACTTGTCATGATGTAGGACACGCAGAGGTTCGCAAGCACAATCGCGGTGACGTCCAGAATACTGTGCTCGTGCTTGTTGATGATAGGCTCGTAATAGTGGATTGCCTCTTTGAACTTGTTCTCTTGCATGAAAAAGACGTGGGCCACGTTCAACTTCCACACGTCGTGCTCGCTGCAAAACTCCGCGCTCTGGCGAAATATTTTCTCCACCTTCAAATAATGCTCTCGCTCCCAGTAGATGCGCGCTTGGGCCATCAGGACGGGGATGTACGCCTCCAGGGACTCGTCGTATTTCTTCAGCGACCCTTTGATGGCTTCGTTGTCCCGACTGATGCGACTATCTTGAATGCTCTTGGTCAGTTTCCGCAGGCCTTCTATGTGTTTGTTCGTCAAGTCATCGAACTTTCGGTACGCCTCCGCGGGGGAGGTCTCCACCATGATGCACGCATCGAGGTACTCGTACAGCTGCTGGGTAAGCATTTTGAAGGTGAGGTGCGTGTTTTCCGCAAGAACGTCTGCGGCCAGATCGTAGTACTGAAATTTGCAGTACAGCAACAGCAAGTTTCCGAACGTCGGGGGAGGGAACGGCGGGTTTTGCAACAAGAAGTTAAGCTTTCGGAATCCCGTCGTTGGGTCGTCGTCCATGTTCATCAGCGCCTGGTTGTGGAGCGTGACGGGATCTACTTCCTGTTCGCTTCGTGGGGGCATGTCCACCAGCGCTTCCCTGGCGGCCTCCGCGTTCTTCATGTTGTACTCGATCGCGGCCTTCAAATTAAACGCTTCGACCAGCGCGGTCTCTCGCAGTACCTGACTGTTCCCTACACTCCGCACGTCGATTCCGTCCGTGGACGAGCCGACGGACAGCTCCGGGTGTTCCCGAACGCCGCGCTCAATAATCTCCGCAATGTGCTTCAGGGACGGCCCGTACTGCTTCATCTTGTAGTAGCAGAGCGCAATGTTGTACGCTACGTCCGGCATGTACCCTAAGGTGGCCATGGCGTCCGTGAACTTTTGCCTCGCTTCCTCAAACTTATCTTCCTTGAATGCGATGCAGGCGTACGCGACGACCACCTCCGGGTCCTCGGCGATGCACTTGTCGCACTGGGCCTTGCAGCCGGTCAAGTCGTCCTGTTCGTACTTGATGGCGGCTTGGAGCATAACCTTTCGCTGGGCGAACTGGTCGCTCTCGACCCGGAGCGCCGCCCTCGTCGCATCCGCGTACACCCCTGCCTTGTACAAGCTCTGGGAGTAGTAAATTTTGTATTCCTCGACTTCCGAGTAAAACTTCACAAGCTGCTCGTACATTGCAACGGCGTTGTTGTAGTCCTGCAGCATATAGTAGCAGTGCCCGAGCAGGGAAAGCGCCGCACGGCTCCTCGGAAAACTCTGGAGCTCAATGCCAAGGATCTTGATCGCATCCTCATATTTTTGATCCCGGATAAGTCCGTACACGGTTTCAGTGTACTTGCCTTCCACCACGGAGCTTTGTCGTTGCCCTGCCATTGCCATGTTGCTGTCCTGGTCGGTCGGTCGATCGGTCGCAAAACTATCAAACGTGAAAACGATAGGAAAATGACACAACAATCCAATGCTTTCGTTGAATAGTGGGTTGAGAGATCGTACTGTTGGGGAAACGCTTCGCACTACTACAAAAGATATTCAAATGAGATTAATCCTTCCTTACTCGTAGTTTTCTTGTCAAATCGTCGTCTATCTTGATGATGAAACCTTTTTTCTTTGTAGAAGAAGAAGACTCAACAACAATTGATTTAATAATTATTACGACGAAACAACATAAGAATACGATGCAATTTCAAAAATAAAGAATTGAAAACAAAACAAATTAAATTCTAATAATATAACTAAGGTATTATACAATTATTCGAATCCAGTTGATCCTTTCTTATTTAATTCATCCTATCATGTCGTTATATTAAACTATATATTATGTATAGTTGTAGGATATAAATTATTCAATAATTCTCATTTCTATTCTTATCCTTAATGGTAAATAATAGGTACACAGTATTGTATGAATTCAATGGTATGATCCTGTTTATAAAATGAAAAAAAACTCTGAAATTCAAATTGGAAAACTGTATGAATACTAAGAATACTAATAAGTATACTTTTATTAAACCATTTCAATAGGATAGATAGATGTTTCTGAAATC
>JACLAC010001633.1_pt1 | contig 10126 bp, 7 predicted proteins | sample 8027881 | NCBI WGS metagenome assembly JACLAC01 (sample SAMN15725517, study PRJNA655200) | protist metagenome | isolation source: fluorescence activated cell sorting (FACS) single amplified genomes of... | place: Spain: Blaines Bay Microbial Observatory, Mediterranean Sea | collected 2016-01-19 | reverse complement strand
CACTCCATCGACACAGCACCCACTACAAAACTATATTTTGAAAACTTTTGGTCTGTTTTTAATACATAGAAATAGTACTACCATGTTCCAAAAGATGGCCGATGCCTTCTTCATCGGCCATTTTTTGGATGATCATCCAAAATATGGCCGGACGTGAATTTTTTAATGGTGTGTACATGTAGTATTAACAAGATTCAAAGAGTTTTTAGTAATGATATCTCCATGTAATCATTTCTTTCCCATCATCGATAAAAATTCATGATAGGAAATATAGTGACTACAAATACTAATTGTAATATTAAGTACAAAAATATCCCGCAATCCTAAAGAAAACTTCCATATGGATAGAAATATTTTCAGTATAAATATATAGGCAAATAATAGATACTAGTTTTGCTTTGTATAGTAGTGTAAATAAATTTACTAATTACCAATTATGCCATATTTATCAATTCCTAATTTAAATAACCAAGAAATACAAAGTATACGCACATACACATATATACATACATTTAAACATATGTAAAGTAAATCAATAATAAATATAAGTACATTTATTAAACATTTATATCTGTATTAAATATTTGTAATGTTAATTTGCTAACGTGACAAACATTAACATAGTATTTGTATTTGTTTTTTATATCTTTACCAACGTTAATTTTTGAACAATACTATTTACATGCTATATTTACCATATATATAGCATTGATAGTGCTATTTACATTGTAAACCAACATATGTAACGGACCTTTTATAAACACATATTGTCATCAAAATAGTTTACTGCATTCAAAATTTATGAGATTTATGTTTAATGAAAGTATATATACCAGTTATAAATGTTTCTAACAATATTTTAACATATACTTTAGCAATTAGGTTCAGTATTATTTCCACCCTAAATGTTTCGCTCATCCCTGTAATGCTATATGCATGCTATTTCACATAAAAAATTTGATTTTGGCTGCCTCATGTACATCAGTTGTCTGATTTATGTTTTAAAATTCAAATTTAAATCCCAGATTCTGAATTTTTGTATTTTTACATATCTAACAAAGCAACGTATAGAAAAACTGGGGGACCAATGTCAAAGAAATAGTTTTTGTGAGATATTTTGTGCACAGTTGTATAATTCATATGAAAGTTGACTTTTTGGTGATATGTAGAGTATCTTGTACAGGAAGCAATTTTTCTCTCGGCCCAAAATTTTTCAATAGCATGGAAACAGCATTGTATGTAATTATACCTTATTAATTTTTGTTTCGTGTTGTTTTTGCAATTGTCCTAGTCTAAAATAATTAAGAGACAATAAAAGTGGATTTTATTTTAAAAATAAGAAATTAATGCTATTTGCCTGTATCCCACAAATTACATTGAATATAATAGAGGTTTATGCCATCATCCAAAATATGGACGATACACCTCAATATAATAGCTATGCTAATTGTAAAGAGGATTTTTCTTAAAAAATTAGATGCGGATATTCTTCTTGAAAAATTGCCAATAAAAAAAGGGAAAGTCAACATTGAATACATAGGCACAATACAGGGCATCGGCCATATTTTGGACCAACAAAATGACCTTTTAAAGTATTCTTGCCTTAAACAAGTTCCATTGTATCTAGTACTAATATCCATTATATTATTTTTTCGAAAAAGAACCAAAGACAACTTTATTTTTAAAAAAAAGGTATAACTAACAACAATGAAAATGATAATGTTTCAAATTTTCATTGATTGTCAATCCTCGGATGTTTGTTAATAGTAGCTTAATCCTATTTGTATGTAATTGAACATTCTAATTACAGCAAAAAAGTGTTGATTTCTAATTTGCTATTTTTTACTGTGAATGTATTCTACAAGCATAAACAATGTCCCTAGCAGCTAAAACTGCATCCAAAATATGGCCGGACAAGCTTGGCAATTCAAAAAAAATGGAATTGCTCTTAATTATTTTACATAAATATCCTAATTTATTTGAGGTAGTTCTAATAATATAGCAAATCTTAGACTACCATTGGATAAGTGCGACATAATTTAATACTTTATAATAGAAATAACATGTCACCAATGTCATAAGTGATAGGATGAAAATATAGAATCATCAGAACATAGACCAAAATGTTCAAATATATTTTAAATAACCGGAAGCAAATTTTAAGGAAACCATAGGAAAAAATAAAATTACAAACTAGTTCATCGGCCATATTTTGGACGATACTGGTGTGATAGTGTTAATCTAAAACTTTTCAAAAATGCATGGGAATACTATGGCTATCGGCCATATTTTGGAACGTGCGAGGAGGTGGTAATCGAGTAACATGTTCAAACGTTGAACGCGTTGGACGCCGGGCTCAATGATAATATACATATAATAACATGGTTAAAATACTCAATCGCAAGGAATAATATTCTATTTCCTAATCCTGCTATAGTAAAGCTCTAATGCACCTCTCCAAACAAATACTCTACTCTAGCATGAGCAGGTTTCTATCCTTCAAGGATTTATTTTCTCGTTCTGTAGATCAGAGTGTACAATATTAAACAAATATCTTTTCCCTTTTTTAATATCTGCATATAATGGTGCTAAAAATGAATGTTCAAAATATTCCATATATGGTTTTAAACTAGTTTTATCCACATCAGAAATTTTCATACGTTTATTGCTACTATTAGTTGTATCACCATCATCACCATTGATTGTATTCTTATGTAATGAAGAAGAAGATGAATCTAATTCATCAGCTAATGATGCAACAGTTGGTGTTGTATGTGGATCCCATTCATCTACTTTAGTTGGATCAATTGGTACACAAACACGTCCTGTTTTTGGATGTACACACCATGGTGATTTCAATAAATGGTTTCTGTGCGTACTAACATTTACATCTAAACGTGGATAAACACTGTGCGTGTTAAAATAAGAAAAATTTTGTTAGAACATATAAATGTACACAACGCAGTGATGGAACAGAAGAGTTCAACGATGATGAATCTAGATAGATAGATAAATAAATATATACTTACTACATAAATATAATGCCATAATGCGCCGTTCTTAAATTACGTAAAGAATCACTAATTAAACGTCCTTTTCCTACTTTTTGTTGTTCTTTGTCACAATACCGTTGTAATGTTTTTTTCAATTGTTCCCATCGTTGCCCTGCAGTTAAAGATTTATTTGAACGTTTTTCCCATTCTGCTTTTAATGAGGATGCAATATCTTGTTGTGGTATATGGGATAAAATTTCATCGAAACCATTTGAATTACCACTTTCCAATAAACCTTGTCCAATTTTACCAGTACTTTCATCATTACCTTCACATACAAATTTCACAAATTGTTCTTCCATGTATGGCAAGGAGCGTTCCAAGGATGGATGCAATGGGTATGTCAATGGTACACGGCTTGCACTACGTTCATTACCAGTCACAACCGTTAAATAGTTGACAATTGCAGCACGGCTTTTATCATCTAATGTTCTTGCAGATTGATCGCATACCCAACAATGCACACCACGTCTACCACTAAATATCCATAATAAATGTTTAAAATTGAAATCTTCACGTAATGCTTTATCGACTACTTTCACTGCCGTGGACATGAAATACCAACAATCTTTACCCATACCACGTGATATATCTGCACCTTCTGCACCAACATCATCGTAATCGGTTAAATCGATATCAAATACTAATTCACGTTCTAATGGTTTGAATATATTAGAAGGTATCATATCATGTTTGGATGGTTCATGGGAATAAACAGCACCAATATCAATTTTACGTGGTTGTTGTCGCATGATTTTTTTACGCATTTCCTCTGCATTTTTGAAATTTAAATAACGAATATAAACTTCTTCCCCACTTACATCCAATGTAAAGGATATCTCACGATGAAAAAAATATTCTGGTTGTCCCATTGTATCTTTCATACCATATGTATTACCATATGATAACCAACGATACATTTCATTGTATGGAAATAGACTGTGATGTTTTTGTGTGTGTTTTTTTTTGTGTTTGAATATTTAATTTTGTTAGTTTGATTGATTAAGAATGGTTTTATATGTATGGAATAGAATGGAGAAATTGTAGAACTTACCGTGTATAATAAACATTTAATAATTCTGCACTAAATTCTTGTGTACGTACTGTTTTAGGTACACTAGTTTCATCTGTCATATTCACATCTTCATCTTCGTTTTGTTGTTTTCCACCAGGTGATGGTGCATTTACTAAATCCATAATTTTTTTTTAATAATTATTTTTTTGAAAATGATTTAATTTTTTTTTTAAATAATATAATTTGTTTAATATTAATAAAGTTTGGATCCTTACAACTAATTCACCACACACAAACGCACAAAGACACGTATAATGATGAAATATATATGATAAATATGTTTTTTTCTTATTGATCTATCTCTATCTATCATCTTTTTACACATTATATGTACGAATGTATCTATATATGTTTGATTGAAATTGTTTGTTTTTTTGAAAGTGTATCGAGTGTTGTTATTATTATTTATATTATTTGTATTGTTATATGTTTTATTTGTCGATATAAACTAGTGTCCATACTCGATTCATTAAACTACATTTGGTTTGAATCTTTGCCGCGAAAAATGAAAAAAGTTGAAAAATTTAATAATGGCGATTGTCACCTATCAAATGGCACATAATTTATACTTGAATGGGAAATTAGACTATTAAAAATATCAAAAAGAAATTATTATCTTATATAGGATATTGTAGTTGGTAGTATATAAATATATAGACATATTAATTATTATGTGTATATATACATCCCTTCCACTTGTTGATACCCGTTTGATCCATCTCTTTTATATTGTTCTATAGCATTTAATTGTGATTTCATATTACGACTAAGTTGATTATTATGTAGGAACAATGTCTTTAATGTATTGTTTGTTTTTAATCCATCAATAATACTTTGTATTCCACTATCATCAGTAATATTATTATTAGATAGGGACAAGTACTGTAATGTATTGTTTGTTTTTAATCCTTCACCAATACTTTGTACATCAGTAATATTATTATTAGATAGCTCCAATGTCTCTAACGTATTGTTTGTTTTTAATCCTTCACCAATAGATTCAATATCCGCATTAGTAAGCTTTAAAGCATTAAATTTCACTGTCGTTTGAAATCTACCTTTTGTTTTTATCATCTGCAATGCATTCCTCTCAAGTCTTATTCTTATTTCTTTACGAATCTTGGTATCCACAGAAGTCCCACTTAGGTCTAGTATTGTCAATGTACTATTCATTTTTAAGGCTTCAATAATCAATTTACCACTTTGATTGCCAATATCATTATCAGAAAGGTTCAATTCCATTAACGTACTATTTACTTTTAACATTTCGGCTAGTACCTTTATGCCCTCATCTGTTATACCTGACTTATTTAAATTAAGCTTTTTTACAGATGTATTATCTTTCATAGCATTTGAAAGTAATATAACTTGCGCATCCAACAACGTTACATTTTCAAGATCAACTATATCAAGTGTATTATGAGCAATGCCACGCAATGGCAATCCAGCTCCCATTTTCAATAAAGATTGAAAATATTCACAAAAACTTAAGCCTTCCTTTTTCATTTCAAAATATGATGTAGCAGCATGATATAAAATTGCAATTACACTTATTGTTAGCGACATGACTAATGCATCAAATGCTTCTTTTTCAATCCCTTTACAATCATTTCCATTACAATCAATAAAAATAATTACTTGTAAACATGTTTGTGGAAATGATTCAAAAAACGATTCGCATAATTTCCGTGTCGCTTCATATTGTTTCATAAAGTTAATGAACTCATTTGACATACATTTTTGTACAAACGATATATTATAAAATGGCATAAATGTATCCAATAATAATGGAATGATAAATGCAAATGGAAACGGAAGACAGCAACAACAACATGTAAGAAATACATATATTCCGCGCGCTTCATCATCTTCGGTGTTTGGTAAAAAAGTAGTATACAAATATACCAACACCCCACCAACACCAAGTAAATAATTTAAACCAACGAAACTTAATGTTAGCCAAAACCATACCATATACCCATAGTTGTAAAATGTCACCATTAACACAACATCGGTATATACATCCAAATAATACAATAATGTACTAAATATAGCACTACATGTTTTTAAAAAATTAAAACAACATGGATTTTTCTCTTTCGTTTCTTCGACTATATGTTTAACAAAACTAACACGTCTTTTACCTTTTTCTTTTATTTTCTCTTTCACATCATTTGGAAGGACCGTTGCAGCGATGCCACCAGCAATTACTACACCACCAACAACAGCCGCTCCAACCGCGGTACTTTCAATCGTTTCTTTGATGGTATTAATATTACCCACTTCAAGATCAATTCCTTCGATTTCTAATGGATTAGGTTGCCAAACTTTGCCATTTTCCAAAACCGTAGATGACATGTTTTTTTTTCTCGTGAATTATACTTATATAATAATATTAAGTATTAGTATTAAATAATAATATATAATAATATATACAATAATATATATATCTGTAATCTGTAATTAAAATTGTGTTGTTATAATAATACGTCATATGCCAACGTATTCATGATGATGATGATATATCATCCATCATGCAGTTACTCATTGCTCATCAATTTGTTTCTTGTTTCCTCACTTCCTCACTCCTCACTCCTCTTATACGCCATCGTACTTGTAGGTCAAAATTATATACTAAAAAATATGGATATTCCTATATATATAAAAAAAAATCTCATACTTCATACTTCATACTTCATACTTCATACTGGATTTTTTCGAGAAGATTATTTTGACCTTTATGATTGTGTTGTGCTGTGTGTCTAATAATATAATTACCATTTAATTCATTATAAAGCATGATGTGTGTGAAAAATGGAAAAAATGTGGAAAATAAAATACATCACGGATTGTCACCTCTGGATGCTATGAGATATATATCATATGACCAATAATTTATATTAAAAATGGATAATTAGAAAATTAAAAAGTCAAAAAATACTCATCTCTCTATTTAAGCACAGTTCATGATATTATTTGATAAAAAATGATGAGAAATATTTGATGAATAATTTGAAATTCATCGTTTGCTATACGATAATCGAAGGTGAAATCTGGATATGGAAATCCACCAACAAAAATTAAAAATATAAGATGAAATCAATAGATTAATATAAGACTTATTTCAATGCCTTAAATTACCAATATTCCCATTATAGTACATCTAGTTTTATATATATCCGAACCATTGTTCAATGATCTCAAAAATAACACTATTCACTATTGAAAAAAAGGGATGCATAGCACCATATATATATATATAATAATAATAAATACAAAGGCGGAACAAAAGGAAAGATGTAACACAAAGAGTTATTGATAATGTTTACCACAACAAAAAAAGACTGGATAATTTATTTATTTTGTAGTTCATTATACATTTATTAACCATGCCAAAACGTAAACAATTTAGTAACGAGGAGGAGGATAGTAATAATACACCACGACGACGGAAAAGTAGTAGAGGAAATAATAATCCAGATGGTGCATTATCGTCACCACCGATAAAAAATGTGACATCTAATAAAAAAAATAATAGTGAAAAGAAAAAAGGATTAGGTATAAAAGGTTTTGGATGGAAAGAACAAGATGCATGCATTGTTTGTAAACATTTTCGCGCAAAAAAACAATGTATTTATAATAAATGTAGGCGTTGTTGTGGTAAAGATGGGACAACACGATGTCCATATCATCATGAAGAATATGAAGAGGAAAGACGTATTATTGAATTAGCAAATAATAATAGAAATAATATTTTATTAAATAATAGTAAAAATAAAAAGAATAGTGGAAATCAATACATGACAAAACATGCAAAACTGGATATATTTCAACCAATACCACGTGGCATGTTTCATGAAAAAGCATTTAAAAACATTGGTGATACCGCATGTATATTTAATATCAATACAATGTTTATCAATGAAAAAAATGATTGGTTAGAAAATCAAGAACGTAAATATTTACGTAATTTGAAATTTAATAATAGGAAATCTAGGTAGTTCTTTCGTAAACAAGAGAGAAGAGTATCGATATATGATATTTAGGTGGCGGTTTGAGAGAAATGTTGAGAGAGATGTTTTGCTGCAAAAATTTTAGCTAATCTATACACTTAGTCATAAAACAAGGTTAAGAATATCAATAAAAGTTTTATTAAACTCCCTGTTTTTGTATATTATAAGAAAATAAATATTTTTTATTAATTTTTTTATTAATGATTTAAATCACCATTTTACCTCTTCCTACTGTTCTACCTTCTGGACCCTCTACCAATTTTAATTTCATCAAAATAATTAGCTTTTTGCTTTTCCACCTTTTGAACGTAAAAGTGAATAATTTTTTTATAATTTTTTTATAATTTTTTTAATGATTTAAATCACCATTACCTCTTCCTACATGTCTACCATTTTCATCAAAATAATTTGCTTTTCCACCTTTTGAACGTAAAAGTGCAATGATCGCTTGTTTAATTGGACCATGATTATGAAAATATGCCCTGTCCAGGGGAGTGTATCCCCCAGACTCCTTCTTATTAATGCTATCAAGAGTCATATTAGTTAACAACAATTGAATCAACTCAGTACTCGTTCTGTTATTACGTGCTGCTAAATGTAATGCATTCTTTCCATCACCACGTGCAATATTAGGATCAGCTTCACCTTGTTCAAGTAAATATTGAACTATTTGGAAATGTTCGTTCTTTGCAGCCGCCATTAAAGGTGTCAACCCATCATAATATATATACGCCACAATCTGTTTCATCGTCATCTCACTTCCGACACTATTTATCTTATATTTATGAAATGGATGTAACGTAAAAAAATTTTTAACACTCTCCAAATTCCCGTTTTTGCATGCTTGATAAAATACATACCTTCCGAAGGCATACCTTCCATACTCAGCATATAAATCATATAAACGTCTTGGATTTTCAATCAAACGTTCAATACTCGATATAAAATTTATATCCCCATTATTTTGTATTGTAAGTTGTTTTATAAAACATGATTCTTTTAAATTCAATATCGATTTTACATTTAGATATTTTATAATATTTTCAAACAAACCATGAATATTACATACGGAATAGATATTAGTTGTATCTGATTGTTTAACTTTTGTTTTCACATATGTTTTTATAAAATCTCCTGTATTTAGTATTTTCGTTACTAATACATTTATTCTTTCAACTATCATGGTTGTTGCTTCTTTATCGATGTTGTTTGTGTCGTGTGTATGTCTGTGTGTAATTATGTATATGTATATGTATATGTATATGTATATGTATATATATTATATTGGTAGTATTCCATTGTTATATTTTGTACTATGCCAGGTATGCACCAACAACTAAGACAACATCATAATGTCACTTTGATTGACACCACTTTTTTATTACATGAAAGACACAGCCATAAGCCATAACGCATAACGCATAACGCCATATAACATACAACCTAAACCACCACACTTCATTGCAAAAATTATACAGTAAAATTATTACTATACTATACTACCCCATTACGAATTCAGAACTATTACTACTTTTTGTACTTTGTACTGTTAACTATTAATACTCTGGCAACTGATAAGCTGGTAAGTGGTAAGCCTATAAGGCCTAAGGCAAGCACAGAGTCTTCCCAGCTGAGATTTCCAGCAATAATAACTTTTTGTACTTTTGTGTTTGTAGTTATTGCAAACATTACTGAAACGACGACTTATGAAAAACATTTTATATCCATATGGATCATTATATTATTATTGTTGTATCCATACGATTATTTTATGGAAACATGCTATCCCAGAGAGAAACAATGAAAGGAGGTGCTTCTTTTTGAAAGATGTTGGTAATAAAAATCCATCCTCCGTCCATTTGTATAGTGTTTTTTATACCTAATATATTCGCCTATCAAGTAATATTTAGTATAGGAATAGCATTTGTTTCATCATCATTTTCAAATCAAAATAAGAAATTTCTTTGAAAACACTTACACACGCA
>JACLAC010013414.1_pt1 | contig 10129 bp, 4 predicted proteins | sample 8027881 | NCBI WGS metagenome assembly JACLAC01 (sample SAMN15725517, study PRJNA655200) | protist metagenome | isolation source: fluorescence activated cell sorting (FACS) single amplified genomes of... | place: Spain: Blaines Bay Microbial Observatory, Mediterranean Sea | collected 2016-01-19 | reverse complement strand
TACTGAATTTCAAAAATGTTGAAGATATTCCAGAAGAAGATAAAATAATTTTTGCTGCAAAATATAGAAACTGCATGAAAGTTAAAATTAATTATTGTGAAGTTGGTTTAATTGATCTTAAGTTTCGGCCTGTTAAGTCAAATATTTGCACAAATATGTTGCATTTAGATCCAACATGCGACGAGCCTAATGGAACATTGCATGAGCTTATGGACATCATTAGTAAATCTGGAATACCACCTGATGAAACTCTCATTGCATTTGATTTTGATTTAACATTAAAAGGAGCGCCACATCCTATCACGAAAGAGAGTAAAGTTCGTGATGCTGTAAACACATTGCAAGTGCTTCGTACGCTAAAATCGTTAAATGCGAACATGATCCTTGTTACGGCAAGAAAATGTCATCATGTAGCATGGCAGAATTGTAAAGATCGCATTCAGAAGCTTAAGTTGGATAAATTTATAGGTAAGGCTCGAATATTTTCAGAAGATGACAAGCGGCAGGCTCTATTGTTTTTCCAACGATTGAAAGAAAATCCAAGCAGCCAAATAAGACACAGCAACTTTGTTCCTGTTAATTCTATTTTTAAACAAGACTTTATTGGTACTTACAGCCATCTTTTTGACGACGAAAAAGTTATAGAGGAACAAGCGAATGCTACGTATATTGAAAAAGATTCTCACAAAGCATGCAAGAGACATATTGAAATTATCAATCAACACTTGGAGAAAATTGGTGCAATTGAGAAACTAAATTTCGAGCAACTGATTAAACTTATACAAAGTATTGCTCCATTGAACTTCATGATCCAAAATGATCCGCCTAAGAATAAAGGAGATGAAATATATGATTCGGATGGAAAATTGTGCCCGCCAAAATATCCGCGTATTCAGAGCGAGACAGGTCAGCATATCTGGAATTGCTGGATGGGCAAAGATTCTAAAGGAGAGAATATGATTTGCGGTGAAGGTATGATCATGAGTGGCTACAACAAAGCAGAGTGCGTCCATGGCTACATCGATGCGTATGGTCTACGACCAAAGCACATTATTTTTGTGGATGATTTTGTGCAAAATGCCACCAATTTTGCTTGGTACTATAGCTGTATTAATGAGAACGCCACAATACCCCCAATAAGAAGCTTAGAACGCGTCACATCTATCTGGTGGGATCCATCGCTGGAAGAAGAATTGCAACAAAAAATAGCGAACAGCAAAGGATTGAAACAGCAAAATGATCAAGCTGATGTAGATCTAAGTGCATCGAAAATTAGTAAATCTCATGGATTTGTAGAAGAAAATTCGAAAAATGAAAAATATGATAATGCAAGGGCAATGATTAAAGAGGGCACGTTTCCAGCTTCACGTTACTATCCTTACGTTGATGGATCGTTTTTTTAAAGAAATTGTTGTTGCATTGCTTAGTTCCAGCAAGAACGACTGAACTAGTTCACAGAAATCCCTACGCTCGTACTTAATGATAGAGCTTGCAAATACTTTTGTGAGCCACTAAATCAGAAAAAAACAAGTATTCATATTGTAAATGTTAATGGATATACACTAGATCATTTAAAAAACTCGAACGATGCAATTTTCAATAAAGAACATTTGCCGTATGGATGGAAGGTACTCTTAATCAAAAAGGATAGTTACAATAGAGTGATTACAAGTAGCTGATTACTCGTGGTTTTATTAAAAACCATTAACTTTTAGCAGCATCCTTTCTTCTTACCATTGCTTGCAGTATTATCATTTTGTAAGTCTACTTCTGTCGTAGATTTGGTAGATTTTTCTTTTTGTTGATATTTTTGCTTGATATCAATTGCCAATGTCATGAAAGCTTTGTCCACGTTAGTTGCATCTTTTGCGCTCGTTTCCAAAAATTGAATTTCATTTGTATCAGCAAAATTCTGGAATGAAATAGCAACGATAATTGATTGTGCATAGTTTTAGAAATTTAAGTCCACAAAGCAATTATTTCCATAATATTTCTAATAAAATAGGCAAAATAACATACCTGCCCGTCTTCCGTATTGACTTCTTTACTATCCTCAAGATCACATTTGTTCCCAACAAGAAGTTTGCTCACATTTTCAGTTGCGTGCCTCTTGATTTCATTAATCCATTCCCGGATATTATCGAAAGAATCCCTGTCTGTCACATCATATACCACAATTATTCCATGTGCACCGCGGTAATAACTACTTGTGATTGTACGAAAGCGTTCCTGTCCAGCGGTATCCCACTTTTGGTGTGCAGAGAAGGTACATCAGTAACGATAGGATATGATAGTGCAGGATAATCATTTGCGTCAATTTGCTTCAATTTTTAAAAAGCAACTTACAATTTGAAGCTTAATGATTTTTCCTTCCAAATCTATAGTTTTGATTTTCTAAAACAAGCGTTATAAAATTTCATTCGCTGCGTAAGTTTTTATGTTGAAAGAAGGTGCAAGCAAGTTCAAGAAATGCAAAGCTGGAAAGCTTACAAAGTCGACACCAATCGTTGATATATGTGTTTCCGTGAAGTCATCGTCAGAAAATCGAAGCTATGAAATAGTGCGTAGAAAGAGCTTGCATCAGCTTATAAAATATCAAAATATCAGAAAGAAACGATTTCGATTTGCATTGCACTTACGAGCAGGCAAGATTTCCCGACTCCAGAGTCTCCGATGAGCAGAAGCTTAAAAAGGTAGTCACTGCAAAAAAAATTAGTCCGAAAGTTAGATTGGCGACGATTTCTATCAGTCAATACTTATATAGTATGACGGAAATAACCGAATGAATGGGACCTATTTTTTACTTACTAGTCTCGTTCCGTCATTCCTGTAGCTGTAGATTCTGATTACTTTCTTTGTAATCAAGCTAATCAAGCAAATTATTTTATTTTTGCAATATAGATGGATAAATATACGACGCATACATATCATTCTCCACAGCAGTCATTAATATTGCAATTGCATTTCAAGTGACCGGGCAAACAGATCTCAAATCTTTCAAAATAAAGTCTAAGCACTCATTCCCACAACTTCTTTCTTTGATTAACTGCTTTGCTTTCACTTAAAACCATAGTTACTTTCGTTTACATGCGGCCATGTACCGTCATCATCGGCCTGGTCCCTGTACTGGTTAATTCTATTGCTACAATTGGAGGTATAATTGCAGTGGGGACGCTTCTTCTCTGTTGGGATAGTTCGTGAAATCATGATCCACATCAGTGGCTGAATGATTGAATGGTTGGTTGGTGAAATGAATGATCCACATTGATGGATGGATGGATTTGATTGTTTGGTTGTTCATTTTTAATTAGTTGATTGATGGTTTTTGACAACGAACGTAGAAGCTTGGTTGCTGTAAAATTTCGTGAACCAACTTTGTAAAACAATTGAGTACCGGTACTAAATTTTAGTTAAATTTAGTACGGTAGTAGCAAAATATTTCTGCGCCACTAGTAGATGTTAGTAGTGAAAAAAAGTTGAGTTAATGACCCCGCCCAGAGGACGCAGTCTTGGACGTTCAATATTGGCACTCAACTAAAAATTATATCCATCAATGACATCCTTTCCGCAAAGAAATCAAAAATTCCTCTCGCTGAAAGGTTTGCTAATATTTACTAGTGGTCCAGACATATTTTACTAATAAACTACTACTAAATTTACTGCTCAATTGTTTACAAAGTTGCGCCACGAAATTTTACAGCAACCGTAGTAAATCAATAGTACTAAGCTTAGCTAAGCTCAGAGTCTAAGCGAACAAAAATCATTTTCTACTTTTTTCTGGGGGATAACGACTTTCTCTGTGCCCACATCGCATGCATGAGATGCAATTGGAGGAATTGTCGTAATCTCCATCAATTAAAACAGTATTCAGCGCATATGCGAAACAATGCGACTGTAGAGTTCTTTTGGAATGGACGACAAAAGGTGCATCGCAACTGATATCACAGGACCTGAAACTAATTCGAAGGGATTGCGCTGACTCACGACCTTTATTGGTTTATCAGCTGCGAGAATTTTCCCACGATGATAAATGAAATATGCACAAGTAAAGATGACATTGAGGTGGAATCCAAACGCTACCATGTAGTCCCAGATGTTTAGGACTTCTCGCAATGGTGGAATGGATGCTTGAAAACTTAAAAGAGGGGCAAAAGCGTAGATATGACCAGTCAAACCATGTGATTGCAAATGAAAGGCAAGCTCGGGGTCAAGCAATTTAAGGCATTCATCGCACAAAGTAACTGCGTTATGTGCTCCTTGGAGTGTGCTATTATAAACTGCTGGGCAAAACTCAGTTACAATTTTTGAAAAGCAAGATAATGCTTGAGGCTCTGGCATCACTCGCAGTAAGATTCCAGCTATTGTATTCATTCCTTGTTTGTATCCCAAAGCTGCGCCCTTTCCGGTAGTCATTACATCATTCATATGAACAAAAGCGTCAAGGAAACGGATCAATGCTGCCTCTGAAACAATACTAAGGAATTCCTTGTCTGAACGGAAGGTACGAAAGCTATCGTCACATATTTTGTCGTGGCAACGAGACTTACCTAACAGCAGCAGCTTTTCATATACCTTTACAGAAGATTCTTCATCATTTTTATCGCAAGATCCAAGTATTAAAAGCTGCCATAATTGACCTCGCAGCGTAGGCTCTTGCTCGTGCGCCAATTGTAATCGTTCCTTAGGCGTTTCAGTTGGAAGGCGGTGGAGCAGAATGACGTCTCGCGCCAATTCAACAGACTGTAGCAAAGCAGCAGTATCTATACTTCCTTCGCTGCTCCTGCTCTCTTGCATTTTGTATGAGAAAGAAGAAACTATTTCCTAAATAGAACCAGTTTTGTGGGCATGCAGAAAAACCTTACACGTATGCAATACTCTGGTTTGGTTGTTTCATTTTGACTGTCAAGTTGCTTTTGTTTTGTATTTTGGTTAAAAGAACCAAGATAAAAAATCGTGAAGCTTTAAAATTCCCCACCCACGGGGCAAAATTCACATATTACGATTATTGCAAACCAAGTAAGACGCGCCGGCTGTCCATGTGTGCATTTCACGCCGCCAACCGCAATGGTTATCAGTTTCAAGAATGTATCTGAAAACGCTCGCGAGCGGTCGGTCGATCGATCGAGTGGCAATAAAAATCTTCAGCAAAGAAAGAAGAGATTAGCTGATACGACGAAACTCACAGTCAAGTTAGTTGAGTTCCTGATTCGGAGGAAGAAGGTTAGGGTACGTCGTACATTTGTAGTTCGAATAGAACCTCTATCTAATTTAGGAACTGCCTGCCTACCTGCCTATCATATTATCATATGGTATTGTATCAGATAATCCGTCTGTGTCGATGTCGATGAGGAAGGAGCCTTCAATGAGGACGGCAGTCGCGACTCGAGTCGAGAGTCTAAACACTCAGTCAAGTCATTCATAGTAATATGTTAAGTAAGGAAGTCAGACGTCCTTTCTTCTCTGCTTGCTTGTTTGTTGGTCTATTCGTGGGTACGAAGCCACCACAGTGTGTCATTGCTTGTGTCAAACTGAATGTGTGCGTGCGTCTGCAGAGATGAACAAAAATTTAGGATTAAATTTCGACGAATTTCGTGCACTTAAATTTATTACCGAGCCGCTAGCTAGCCAAGGGTGAAAAAGGTACTTTCTGTATAGCTAACATAGTCCACCCCCTAGCACACTTTACTTGCTAGGACACTCTTTTTTCAGGCTTAGAGTGCTTGCAGGCAGTGTTTGTGTGCTAGGCAAGAAGGTGTCCTAGGCAGGGGGGTGGACTATGTTAATAGCTGTGTTGGCCCAACCTCCCCAGCATATGTTCTTGATGCTTTACAGATTAGCCTGAATGAATGCTGCGCGAAGTTGTGATAGGGATGAGGAAATCTTTGTCGAGGACATCTTTGCAGCATCACAGCGCAACCCATTATATCTTCTCGGAGGCAATGCTTTAAAAGAGTTTTCCACCTAGTTTTGGGTGTCAACTGCATGCTGGGATGTTGAAAATAACCAAAGTCACGACGCCGTGCGATTTATAATATGGGCAAAGGGCGAGGAGGTTGCTCCTCCCAAAACTAAGTAGCGTTATCATGAACTATGATATTGATGCCACGCATGATGCAACTGAACACGATCCTTTCATAGCAGCAAATGATGATCCTTTCATAGCAGCAAATAAAACAGTGAGCGTTCAAACGAAAGCTAAAAGCAGAAATTGGTTTCTTTTGCGGTGGCTTATAGTTGCCTGTATACTTTCCACGATCGCTGTAAGAAGTTTGTATGAAAAATCAAAGGCTCCAAGAATAAAAGCAAATGTTACGCGAGCGAAGAACGTCAGCTGGGAAATAAAGTATGGAAGGAAAAAAGTTCCTGAATGGGAAAGCTGGGATGACGTTAGTGCGGGCCAATGCACAATACCAAGAGGCAAAAAGAAGTTCAACGAAACGAACTTCTTGCGCTCGTCAAGTGAGCATGATCAAAAAATTGCATTTTTGTTTATACTGACGGACAGTTTACATTTTCAGAAACTCTGGAGTAAGTATTTTGAAAATGTAGATAGTGAACATTATCAAGTATTCGTTCACTTCAGTGCTGGAAAAGGGTTTATGAATGTAACATTTCCTTATACGGTAGTCCCAACTGTAGAATCCTCATGGTGCGAAATTGTCGGAGTTTTGAAGCAGCTTTTGAACTTTGCTTACAAGGACACTCGTATATCCGGTGCCTACACAATCAGTGCTAGCTGTGTGCCCATCCGTCCATTTAAAGAAGTGCAAAAAATCTTGCAGCCAAGAGTAATTTCTCGCTTTTTTTTCAGTAATCCAAAGTTCACTAAAGCACAAACATGGGCATACTATTCAAGAGATGCGATGGCAGCTGCTAGAACAACTGTCATTCCCACGAGGTATGGGTGCAAGGAAGAATTTTGGAATGCTGACGTAGCTGCTAAGGTGCGCGCAATTCATCGCCGAAGCACATTTGATTGCTGGGATTACAATTCTTTAGTATCCCAAACGAATGAACAGTATGAAAATGTTCGACATTACGTGGTAACTTTTAAGACACTTGGTGAGAATTTATTAAGTCAATTGTATGATTCTGGCGAGACATTATTTCTGCGCAAAGTGATATATAGTCAGGATGTTGAAAATCGCTTGCTAAAAGTCGTGTGAAGCATCAGAATAATTCAATTGACATATCCCATCTAACATAGTCCACCCCCCCTGCCTAGGACACCTTCTTGCCTAGCACACAAACACTGCCTGCAAGCACTCTAAGCCTGAAAAGAGAGTCCCCTAGCAAGTAAAGTGTGCTAGGGGGTGGACTATGTTACCATCAGCTGGTCTTATCCCTGATACACGTCCCACCAGACCGAACACCCCGTCATGCTTACCGCAAATATCTCGATAGTATTGGAGTGACAAGGAAGATATTGTCCACTCATCAACTTTGGAAATCTTGGATGAGCTAGAAAATAATTCAAATTTGTAAATAAGATTCTACGCGTTGTTGTTGTTGTCTGCACTGACTGTGCAGTACCAGTCAAACACATTAGTCCAAACAAAACCTGAAAAATGATGATGCAGAAGTCTACTTCGTAAACAAACTCACTCGTCTTTAGCCTGTCTTTTTCATTCGACCACCACAAATAAGTACGTAGTATTGGTTTACCAAAACCTTACTCACTAACCCAATAGAAGTCAATTATTGACTGACTGTGAATGTGTTCCTAGGACCTTGGGTTCCTTCGTTGGAAGGATGGAACAACTACTTGTAAATAGTCCGGGACCATGGAATTCATTCGATTTTAGCTGATACTTGTAACTTACGGCATAGCAAGCTTAGCAAACCAACCTAGATTATGCTATCTTATTTGATTTTCTTCCTACTCTAAGGCTATTAAGGCAAGAAAAAGAAGCCATGCGCTTTTATCAAATATTTCAAAACGGTCCTTATTTCCAACATGTGACAAGAAGGATATTTTACTGCAATCTGCAAGTATCTATCTATCCTTCCTTCAAAACTGCAACATATCAAGTACCCATATCCAATCCTTGAGCAATATTTTCTCTCAGCATCGGCAAGTCTTGCTCAATGGCTATTTGAAATCTTTTAACTAATTAATAAACATAGACACTTATACTTTGTTCACATATGCTTCAAAATACCCACAGTCTTCTTTGATTTTAACTTAGGACTAGGAGTGGACAACATTTGATGTGTGATTGTATCAACACCAGTCTGGCGATTCTTTTTTGAAAAGCGGACCCTCTTATTTTTAGGTGTGTTGGATGATTCTGACTTATCTGAGACACCATTTTTACGTTCCTTTGTAATCATATTCTTCGTCGGTTTATTCTTCTTTTTCTTTTTCTTTCTCTTCCTTGATCTTTGGTCTTCCACATCCATATGATCACTAACAGTATTGGGCACGAAATCTATTTCTTGCTTTTCTTGTTTCTTAGAGTGGGAAAATTTCAGCGCTTCAGCTTTAAATGCTTTGTAAGAAGCATACAAAAGTTTACGATTCGAAGACACTTCAATTGTTTTTGAAGATGCAGCAACATAGAGCGATTCTGCGACAGCGTTTGGATCAAAAATATGCGCCGAGGATTGATTCTTTATTTCATTTTGTAGAAATTCGAATACGTTTGAGTGAATTCTTTTTACAAAAACGCGCTTGCCAGATGTCTGCGTTGTGAGAAAAAACGGATCTAAAAGTTGCGTGATTTCCGCCGTTTTGTCAGTCGATTTATTATTTGAATGTTCAGGCTCATCTTCTTCATTAGCGTTTCTTAACAACTTTAGAAGTTCAACCATATAAACATCAACAACTTGACCAGCGATTCCGTCTTCCGCAATGAGGGTTTCACGAATAATTTCATTATGCCGGCTCATCATTTCTTTTGACCAATTAAATTTTTGCAAATACAAAAAGCTTCCAGCAATAAACTTACGCACGAGCGATAGATATTTATTCAGCCGGTGTTGATCTAAACCTGGCCATTCACGGTGCATTGTTTTTAAAAAGTAATAGAAAAAATCCAATCCATACATATTTCTGCCCTCTTTATTTACATCAAAACTGTGCATTAACTTTACAATATCTTTGCCCAGTTGTTGTTGGATTGGAATTTTGTCTGACATCCAAAAGCAGTAAAACAGGCCTTTCCATAGTTTTAAAAAATCCAACTCCAATAGTTCGTTTTTCTTGGAAAGGAACTTACTGATGCGTCCGAAAGCATCATCGCGGGATTTCTTTTCTGTGTTGGCAAGAGCTCTGTAAAGACCTTTATATTTATTGCCTTTCATATTCTTTAACTGGAATTTTTCGATTCATATATCCCCGGTCAGCTTTCGTTGAAAGAAAAGTTGTTCACAGAAGAGCTTGAACGAAGCATCAAGTGAGTTGAAAGACCTTTACAGTGCAACAAAGACCGCTTCTAATGGTTATCATAGTATTGATTGTATGATTGGGCAAAGATCACAGAGGAAAGAGTTCGTTGCGGTGACTTGTCATATATCGCAAGACCAAATTAGATTGTAGAGCAATATCTTCATCAGATGTAATGATAATTCTTTGAGATGCGAGAATACAAATCTGGCCAAGTAATTAATTTAATATTGATTGCGACCTAGCTTACGGGTGCAACAATGATGAAAAGGTTAGTCGATTTTTTAATTTTTTGTCCTTTTTGCTTCTTCTTTGTCTGCTCGTATCAATTGGTTAGGTAACTAAATTTAGTACCGGTCTCTCTTGGGATTCCAACTCTAGAACTGTGGTGGCGAACATTGAACGAGTGACTGACTGACTCTGTGCTGAGAGTCTGTGGCAGAGTCTGGGCTACGTACCGTAAGTCCGAAGAGCGTACTTCATTGATTGGGAGCTAACTAGTACCGGCTAGCCGGCCCGGCCCGGCGGTACTAAAAAAAAAAAAATTTAGTAGATCTTACATGTAGTTAGTCAGGGTTAGGGACTATGTAAGATTTCTACTAAATTTACGAGTATTTAGATAGATCTACGTAGTTTTTTTCAAAACAATTATTTTTAGTATTTTTATCTAACTTAGTACTCTCTTAGGTACGACATTGTTTTACTTGATATCCGGGATTCCCTGACAGGCTGTGCAACATG
>JACLAC010026707.1_pt1 | contig 10135 bp, 8 predicted proteins | sample 8027881 | NCBI WGS metagenome assembly JACLAC01 (sample SAMN15725517, study PRJNA655200) | protist metagenome | isolation source: fluorescence activated cell sorting (FACS) single amplified genomes of... | place: Spain: Blaines Bay Microbial Observatory, Mediterranean Sea | collected 2016-01-19 | reverse complement strand
AACTATTGATCTATTGCTCTTATATGCCTCCTTGACAATCTTAGAAGCTAAGTCATACCCAATCACCTCATTCAACTTAGTAGCTATAATTGGGTTTCTTTCGAGATTAGATTTTATGACGCTCTCATTTATAGTAAATGTATCAATAGTATCTGCTATTGAATAAACAGAATTAATCAAGAGATTAAATGAGTTGATAATATTTAGTGCTATTAAAGGCAACATAGTGTTTAGTTGAAAGCTGCCGGATATACAAGCAATATTTATAGCATTATGATTTCCACTTACTTGAGCCATTGCCATAAGTACAGCTTCTGGGATAACAGGATTTATCTTTCCAGGCATGATACTACTACCGGGTTGCAATGGTTTAAGGGTAATCTCAGATAAACCAGAGATAGGACCACTATTCATCCAGCGTAAATCATTAGATATTTTTGTTAAACAACTTGCCGTGCGTTGTAAAGTAGAGCTCATTGTTAGAATATGACTCTGGGAACTTATCATTTCAGATTTATTTGGGTTAGGCATGAATTTCGTTCCATTTTTGCTATAAATTTTATTTAATTCTGAGCAAACAGATTTTGCGAATGATTTAGGTGCGTTTAATCCTGTCCCTATTGCAGTACCACCTATAGGTAAATACTGAAGTTCTTCTACACTTTGTAACAATGGATGATTACAATGGACGACTTGCTCTCTCCAGGTCTCTATTTCATATCCAAGAGATAATGGCACAGCGTCCATGAGATGCGTTCTGCCAGATTTGATAATATCCTTGGCCTCAAATTCTTTATCAATTAATCTCATAGTTAGGTAGTCCAAAGCATCATTCAATTCTAAAGCTAAAAGAACACTACAAATATTTATTGTGGTTGGGATAACATCATTTGAGCTTTGAGATTTATTGATATCGTCATTAGGATGTACTTTATTTTTTAACTTCTTCGATACAATATTCGATAGAACTTCATTCATATTCATGTTAGTGCTTGTGCCAGAGCCCGTCTGGTATATATCTATTGGGAATTGATCGTAGTATTTTTCTATATTTTTATGTATATCCATTGCGCTCGAATAGATTGTTTTAGCTTTTTTAATTGGCAACAACTTAGACTTAGAATTAGCAATTGCACATGATGCTTTTAATGCCGCCAAACATTCTATGAATTCTGGAGGAAAAATGTCGCTACTAATTTTAAAATTATCGATCGCTCGTTGAGTTTGAGCACCATATAATGAATTCTTGGGAACCTTAATCTTTCCCAATGAATCCTCTTCTATTCTGTATATTATTTTTTTCATATGATTTTTAATTTTAAATTATTATTATGCTATAATAACATCTTTGAGATAAATGTTGGTATGAAAAAAGATGATTTACTCTCAATCTCTCCATTAGATGGAAGATATTCTGAAATATGCAAAGATATAGGAAATATCTTCTCAGAGTATAGTTTAATCAAATACAGAGAGTACTTCATCTAAAGAAAATTTTGAATATTCTCTTACCTCTAAACTTAACACTGGATGGTTAGTAGCAGATGGCCTTCTTAAGCTAGGATTAATTGGTACGGTGATTGGGTTTATAATTATGTTGTCTGCTATTACTGAAATCGATGGCTTTGATTTCACAATGATGAAACAGATGCTTCAAAATATGAGCGGTGGAATGAAAGTTGCCTTGTACACAACCCTTTCCGGGCTTGTAAGTTCAATATTATTAACAATACAATATTCTTATTTAGAACATTACACATATAAAATATTTTATATTACAAATAGATGTTTATCTTATTATGCAATGCAAGATTTAGAGATGGTTAATAATGATTAAAAAATATAATAGATTTGACCCATTTACTGATTTGTTATTCAATATTCTTTTAGCATTTACTTTTTTATTTTTCATAATAATTCTATTCATAAATCCCATAACAAAATTTGGCAATATCAATATGAAGGCAGAATATATTATAACAGTTGATTGGAAAGATAGTTTACCAGACGATATTGATCTTTGGGTTAAAGATCCAAATGGAGAAATTGTATCCTATCTAAAAAAAGATGCTGGCTGGTTACATTTAGACAGAGATGACCAAGGTATAGTCAATGATAAAGTTATTATTGATGGGAAAGAGACTATTTACCCAATTAACAGAGAAGTTGTAACGTTGAGAGGAATTATTCCTGGAAATTATACAGTGAACTTATATATGTATGATAATAAGAGCCTAGAGCCTGTTAATGCTAAAATTACTATCGAGAAAGTTAACCCAACTTTGAAATTAGTTTTTTTTGATAATGTGATACTAAAGAGTAAAGATATTGAGTTGACAGTAGTTAAATTTCGATTAGATTCAAGCGGTAACTTTACTCATACGCTAACAGATAATGAAGTCTTAACGCCTTATGGGTTAGAAGGGATATAGTGATAACTGAGGTTATTTTGCTTCTATTTATGATTCTGATAGTTTATACCTATCTAGTTTACTTGTTATTTAATAAGGAGCCTTTCAAGAAAATGATTATATTGTCATTATCAATTTTCTTCTTTTTTATTATAGTTTTTAATATGATGATAAATACTATGGGTTACCCCGTAAGGTCTGAATTACCAGATAGATTTCACTTATTATATGTAAAAATTATAAATGATAATATTTTCATTTTAATAAGGGAAATTGATCCAGATTCATCCCCAAGACTCCATGTTTTAAATCATAGCGATTCTCTTGAGGATGATCTAAAAAATGCCTCTCATGATCTTGATGAGGGAAAAAAAACAATTGGTTATATTGATAAGAAGATTTCTACTAATTATTACGGAATTACTTTTAAAGATATAAAGACAAATATTCCTGCTAAATAATGTAAAATTTATGTTTTTTTGTGATAGAATATCCACAATTTTTGAGAGACTAAGAATATGGATTTTAAAGATCATTTAGAGGAATCAGGTACTGAATATAGTATTTTTGATATAAGTAAAATAAAGATAAGACATTTACCATACTCATTAAGAGTATTGTTAGAAAATTATGTTAGGAATAACAAGAATGCTTCCAAAGATGTTCTTAGAAAATTTGAATCATGGGATGGCAGTGTCAAAGATCAAACAGAGCTAACTTTCTTTCCTAGTAGAGTTATTATGCAAGATTTCACAGGTGTGCCCGCTGTCGTTGATTTAGCCTCGATGAGAGATGCAGTTAAAGCTCTAAATGGTGATCCATCACTAATAAATCCTCAATGTCAGACAGATTTAGTAATCGATCATTCTGTTATGGTTGATCATTATGGCTCTGCAGATTCTAAAGATTTAAACACTAAACTTGAGTATAAAAGAAATATCGAGAGATATAGGCTACTTAAATGGGGTCAGGGTGCTTTTAAGAATCTCAGAATAGTTCCACCTAATAATGGAATTATTCATCAGATAAATATTGAATATATTTCCCAGGTTATCTTCAACAAAAATAATATTCTATATCCAGATACAGTGGTTGGCACTGATTCTCACACAACTATGGTTAACGGACTAGGTGTATTAGGCTGGGGAGTTGGAGGTATAGAGGCTGAAGCTGCAATGCTTGGACAGCCAATACCAATGTTACTTCCTGAAGTTATTGGTTTTAATTTAACAGGTAAACTAGGAAAGTCTACAACAGCAACTGATTTGGTATTGACAATTGTAGAACAACTTAGAAAAGCAAATGTTGTAGGAAAATTTGTAGAGTTCTATGGTGAAGCTTTGGATAATCTGTCTATAGCTGATAGATGTACTATCGCTAATATGGCTCCAGAGTATGGGGCAACTTGTGGTTTTTTCGCAATTGATGATATGACATTAAAATATATGCATACTACTGGTAAGGAGTCCGACCAAATTAAAGTAATCGAAAGTTATTCAAAAAGAGTAGGGCTATATAGAGATCCTTCTGAGAATATTTTATATAGTCAAAAATTAGAACTAGATATATCTACAGTTCAAGCATGCTTATCTGGTCCAAAAAGGCCAGAAGATAGGGTCAATCTTAGTGATGTTGAGAAAACTGTAACCGATGAGATTAAAAAACAGAAAAAAAATGAAACATCTGACCATTCTGGTCTCACTGATGGAGCAATAATGATCGCGGCAATAACAAGTTGTACAAATACATCAAACCCGAGCGTTATAATTGGAGCAGGTTTATTGGCAAAAAATGCCGTCGAGAGAGGGTTAAAGGTAAAAGAATGGGTAAAAACATCTCTTGCGCCTGGTTCTAGAGTAGTAAAAAATTATTTAGAAAAAGCAGATTTAATTAAATATTTTGATGAATTAGGTTTTAATATTATAGGTTATGGATGTACGACCTGCATTGGTAATTCTGGTCCTTTAAAACAAGAATATATAGATGAGATTGCAAAAAAAGATTTGATTGTAAGCTCAATATTGTCAGGAAATAGAAACTTTGAAGGCAGAATACATCCAGAAATCAAAATGAATTTCCTTGCTTCACCAATGTTAGTTATTGCATATTCTTTAGTTGGTCAGATAGGTCTTGATATATCTAAAGACAGTTTGGGTAAAGGGCATGATGGCAAAGATGTATATTTAAAAGATATATGGCCATCTTCAGAACAAATAGCATCTGTAGTAGGAGATAATATTGATAGAAAAATGTTTACAGACTCTTATAGTGATTTATTTGATGGAGATGATAATTGGAAAAAAATAAACATTGCTGATTCTGATTATTTCGATTGGCAAGAAGATTCGACTTATATACAGCCATCTCCATTTTTTGAAAACATGAATGATAATCTCGGCAAGCTTGAGGAAATTCAAAATGCTTATCCTTTGCTTGTATTAGGCGATAGTGTAACAACGGATCATATTTCTCCAGCAGGTTCATTTAAAGACACGACCCCTGCTGGTAAATTCTTAGTTAATAATGGTACTCAAGTAGCAGATTTTAATTCTTATGGCTCAAGAAGAGGAAATTATCAAATTATGAAAAGAGGAACTTTTGCTAATATAAGAATTGCTAATAAAATTGTCCCTGAAACAACAGGTGGCTTCACAAAACATATGCCATCAAACAAAGAAATGGCTGTTTACGATGCTGCAGAATTGTATAAAAAAACAAATGATAATTTGGTTATTTTCGCTGGAAAAAACTATGGATGCGGGTCATCTAGAGACTGGGCCGCTAAAGGTACTAAATTATTAGGGGTAAATGCAGTCATTGCTGAAAGTTTTGAGAGAATTCATCGTTCTAATTTAGTTGGCATGGGAGTTTTGCCACTAGAGTTTATAGGTCAAGATACATTTGATGCCCTAGGACTTGAAATGACTTCACAGTATACTATTAATAAAATAAATATAAATGATAAAGAAGTCATTATTAAAACTATTAAAAAGGGCGAACCTTTTGACTTTAAAGTCAAAATTAGAATCGATACAGCTATGGAATGGAATTATTTTACAAATGATGGCATCCTAAATTATGTTTTGAAAAATATTGCTAATTCGTAATTGAATCCAAATAATTATCAATTTGTTTAGAAAATTGACGTTTTAGGAATAATAATTTTAGCTTAGATCCTCCTAATTGGCGCCATAAAATCACAGATCTTACGCCTGCAAACAAAGCAGTTCTAATTCTTGATGAATGATTCTCATCGGTCAAAAATTTATTTTCACCATTAACTACAATTCTTGGCTCAAACTTACTAAGTGTTTGCTGGTATATATTAGATAACTCTATTGTCTTTTCATCGATTGTCATAGATTTAGATTTTTCACTGAAACTTTTTAAAAGTAGCTGAATTTTATTAATACAAGAATTATCTGACATTAAGGTATCTGACAGTTTGTTTAGAGATGCAATATATCTTCTAGTTTCACTACTTCTTGTAAATATATCACCAACAATTTGTTTTCTAAAGTAGACGAGACCAGATTCTAATTTAGATACATTAAGATAAATATTTTCAGTATTAGTTGAATCTACTTTGATTATACAGCTTATTAATGGTTCTAGTTCTTGTTCATTGTATTCTCCGTTCCATGCTATTTTTGATACAATTTGACATGCCTGATAGAGTCCTGCTAAAGCTATTGTTTGTTCGTCTATTCTATCATTCCACATTTTAACTTATTGTTCCTCCACCAATACATTCATCATTTTTATACAACACAGCCGACTGCCCAGGTGTAATTGCACGTTCAAGTTCAATCATGTTTAAAGAATACTTATTATCATATGAAATAACTTTAACAGGAATTAATCTACCGTTATGTCTAAACCTAGCCATATATTGGATATTTTTTTTAGGTATTTCATTTGTCCAGCTTGTGTTAATTAGGTTAATTGTAGATGGTGATAATAATTTGTCTTCATTTTGACTGATTATTAAATTATTTTTTTTACTATCTTTTTTAATTACAAACCAAGGTTTTTCATCATAATCTTTTAATCCGCCAATTTTAATTCCTTTCCTTTGTCCTAAAGTGTAGTTAAAAAGACCATTATGCTTACCTAAGACCAAACCATTTTCATCACATATATCTCCTGGACTGGCATTAATATATTGCTTTATAAAATTAGAGAAATTTTTTTTTCCGATAAAGCAAATACCCATACTTTCTTTTTTATCATAGATAGATATATCAAAATCTTTTACAATTCTCTTAACTTCCGTTTTCTCAATATCTTCTAGAGGAAATAATAAGTTTTTCATAATATCTTGATTTAACATATATAAAAAATAGGTCTGATCCTTTGTTCGGTCTTTTGGGATATTTAATGAATACATATTTTTGTCATATCTTATTTTAGCATAATGTCCAGTAGCCACTTTATCGCATCTCTGGGATAACGCAAAATTCATAAAATAGTTAAATTTTATCTCCATATTACAATAAATGTCAGGGTTTGGAGTTAATCCGCTATTTAGTTCATCTATAAATCTCTTGAATACTAAATCCCAGTACTTGTCTGAAAAATTTACTGTCGATAGCTTTATACCAAGCTTTTTTGCTATCCTTGATGCATCATCATAATCTTTTTTAGAGTTACAGTTATTATCATTGTCATCTTCCTCCCAGTTTTTCATAAATATACCAGAAACATCATACCCATGCTCCTTGAGGAGAATTGCGCTGACTGATGAGTCAACTCCACCGGACATACCAACTATAATTTTTTTATGAGAATTCATTATTAATATTTGTTAATTTCACTACTTAATAGTATCATCTACGCTAAATTATAATATATCGATGTTCAAGAGGTAACCATGAATAAACTTAGATCTGCAAATGATATCCAGAAAGACTGGGATACTAATCCAAGATGGAAAAATGTAAAACGAGACTATACTGCTGAAGAAGTAGCAAAATGTAGTGGTAGCGTGAGAATCGAGCATACTTTAGCTAGAAATGGTGCCGAAAAACTATGGAATCTTATAAATACAGAGGATTTTGTTAATGCTCTTGGAGCATTAACTGGAAATCAAGCTATGCAACAGGCGAAAGCAGGATTAAAAGCTGTTTACTTATCAGGTTGGCAGGTAGCAGGGGATGCAAATACTGGGATGCAAATGTACCCAGATCAATCTCTTTATCCTGTTGACAGCGTCCCAAGTGTTGTTAAAAGAATTAATAATTCATTAAGAAGAGCAGATCAACTTAATATTGCTGAAGGAAATGACGTAATTGATTATATGCTTCCTATTGTTGCTGACGCTGAAGCTGGCTTTGGCGGGGTGTTAAACGCATTTGAATTAATGAAGGCAATGATCGAAGCTGGCGCAGCTGGTGTTCATTTTGAAGATCAATTAGCATCTGCAAAAAAATGTGGACATATGGGAGGAAAAGTACTTGTGCCTACTCAAGAAGCTGTTCAAAAACTTGCTGCAGCAAGATTAGCGTCAGATGTTTCAGAAGTCCCAACTGTTCTTCTTGCAAGAACTGATGCAGAGGCAGCAAATCTTATAACGAGCGATATTGATCCAAGAGACCAGGAGTTCTGTACAGGCGAAAGAACTGCGGAAGGATTCTACAGAGTAAAAAATGGTATCGATCAAGCTATATCTCGTGGCCTAGCATATGCACCATACGCAGATTTAGTTTGGTGTGAAACCGGAGTCCCAGATCTAGAGTTTGCTAAGCAATTTGCAGAAGCTCTAAAAAAAGAACATCCAGAACAATTATTAGCATATAACTGTTCACCATCATTTAACTGGAAGAAAAAATTGGATGATTCTCAAATTGCAAAATTTCAAAAAGAGTTAGGTGCGATGGGATATAAATTCCAGTTCATAACTCTAGCTGGATTTCATGCTTTAAATCATAGTATGTTTGAGTTAGCAAAAGGTTATAATGAAAGTCAAATGACAGCTTATGTGAAATTACAAGAAGCTGAATTTGCATCTGAAAAAAATGGTTATACAGCTACTAAACATCAGAGAGAAGTAGGGACTGGTTATTTTGATACTGTTACTCAAGTTATCCAAGGCGGAACATCATCAACTACAGCTCTGACAGGTTCAACAGAAGAAGAACAGTTTGAAAAGTAAAATAAGTTACATTTACTTACGCTTAATTAGTTATGATTAAATTTAATGAACCTAATGATGGACAGGTAATATCATTTAAAGATGGATCGATAGTAACACCTGATAAACCTATAGTACCTTATATAATTGGTGATGGCATCGGCATTGATGTTACGCCTGTTATGAAGAGAGTCTTAAATTATGCTATTGGTAAAGCCTATGGCGTATCTAAAGAAATTAAATGGATGGAAATATATGCTGGTCAACAGGCTTTAGATATATGTGGACAACTATTACCTCAAGAAACCATTGATGCAATGAAAAAATATCGAGTCTCAATTAAGGGACCGCTAACAACACCGATTGGAAATGGGTTTAAATCCATCAATGTTAGTATTAGACAAAAATTAGATTTATTTGCATGCGTAAGACCAATTAGATATTTCCCTGGCACGAACAGCCCCATGGTTGAATCAAATCTAACTGACATGGTTGTTTTCAGAGAAAATACTGAAGACTTATATAGCGGTATAGAGTGGAAGCCAGACTCTGATGGAGCAAAAAAAATTATTGAATTCATTAAGAATGAACTTGGCGAATCGCCTTTTCGTTTTGAAAAAAATTGTGGCATAGGCATAAAACCTGTTTCTAAAGAAGGCTCTGAAAGATTAATTAATATGGCTATTGATTTTGCACTAAACGAAAAAAGAGATTCTCTTACTATTGTTCATAAAGGTAATATTATGAAGTACACAGAAGGAGCATTTAGAGATTGGGCTTATGAACTTGTTAAAAATAAATATCATGGCTCAGTTAACAAGGACGGAACCTATATCATTAAATGTCCTAAATCAAATCATGTACTGACTATTAAAGATTGTATAGCAGATAATTTTCTTCAACAGATCATATTAGTTCCAGAGCAACACGAGGTTATTGCCACTCTAAATTTAAATGGTGACTATATCTCTGATGCCTTGGCTGCACAAGTTGGGGGAATAGGTATCGCTCCAGGAGCAAATATTGGAGATGGTTATGGTGTATTTGAGGCGACTCATGGATCAGCAGAATCCTTTGCAGGTAAAAATAGAGTTAATCCAAGCTCAATTATTTTATCTGGAGAAATGATGCTTAGATATATGGGTTGGGATGAGGCTGCTGATTATGTCTTAAAAGGTGTTATAGGCGCTATACAGAAAAAGCAATTAACATTTGACTTAGCTAGAGCTAGAGCAGGTAAAAAATTTATTAGACCTAAATCAAAAGAAAAGAATACAGCTGAAGAAATTAAACAAGAGCTTATGAAATTAGTTCCAGGAGCTACCTTGGTAAGCACTCAAGGCTTCGGTGATGCTGTTATAGATAATATGTAGACAGTTTTATTTGTCTCTGAATATTATTCTCCCTTTTGATAGATCGTAGGGCGTTAAAGCTACCATAACATTGTCCCCTCTGAGTATTCTTATATAATGTTTCCTAATTTTTCCAGAAATATGTGCTGTGACAACATGTCCATTTTCTAATTCAACCCTAAACATAGTATTAGGCAAAGTTTCAATAACTTTCCCAGACATTTCAATTTGTTCATCTT
>JACLAC010013308.1_pt1 | contig 10139 bp, 7 predicted proteins | sample 8027881 | NCBI WGS metagenome assembly JACLAC01 (sample SAMN15725517, study PRJNA655200) | protist metagenome | isolation source: fluorescence activated cell sorting (FACS) single amplified genomes of... | place: Spain: Blaines Bay Microbial Observatory, Mediterranean Sea | collected 2016-01-19 | reverse complement strand
CCACAGGGAGATCGAGGGTCACCATAAAGGCGCCAATTGCGATGGCGTCGATGGCAATGGGGCCGGAGAAGCCGATCAGCAAAGAACCCCAGCCCGCCATACTGCCCACGAACGGGTGAAACAGATCAGACAGGTAGCGGTATTCACCACCGGATCGAGAGATACAGGCGGAAAGGCCGCCATAGGCGACGACACCACAGAGTGCCAGTCCCAGACCGAGGACCCAGGCTCCGAGAACTGGACCTGCACTCATGCTTTGAATCATGAATCCAGCGCTCAGCAGGACACCGGCACCGATCATATTGGCCATGACCAATCCGACGCCCGACCAGAGTCCCAGTCCGTTTTCTCTTGTCACTTGCTCTCCCTCTAATGGGGATAGAGTCAAACATAACTATTGGCATGTCAAGATCTGATGTCGCCAATAGGAGTGCCTGTGACTCCACTCATCGTTCGATCGCCCCCGATCGAAACGGATCATTATGATCCTTGGGTCAATTGATCCACCGTCTCTCCCGTGAAGCGGAGGGGTGGATCCCTTGTGAGGCTCAAGGCGTCCAGATGACGCCATCGCTGGTTTCGACGACATCGCACCAGGCGCTCATGCTCTGTGGCGTGTGTACCATCGTCATATTGCACATTTCATCGGCGGCAGTGAGCCCATAGGTCACGTCCTGCTCGGTGGGATTGTCGAAGGTACAGCGCCATTCGAAGCCCGTACCGGCCGGGACCACCAGGGGGGGATCGTATTGGGTGATCTTCGGGTCGTGCCAGTCGTCATTGCTGAAGATCATGTCTCCAGTGGTCTTCCCATCAAAGGGTCGAATTTCGAAGTTGATCCCCAGCTCATGCATATGGGAGGCGAGAAAGAGGACATTCACGTCTTCGTTCATCACGCATCGGCTCCACTCTGTGGCCTGGGATCCCGCCGGAATATCGAGCGTCTCATCACGGACTTGACCGCCCCAGATTCCATCTGTGATTTCGCTGGTCGGAATCGTGTAGGCATTTACGTAGGAATAGATTTCCTTGTCCTGATCGGTCGTATTCACGTAGTGGATTTCATGAATGATATCGAGACCGCTGGGCATATTTGCGACCACGCCATCGGGTAGATGCATGGTCGCTTCGGATTCACCGGCACCCAACCCGAAGAACATGGTGTAGTTGGAATCTTCACCCATCTGCTCTTCAAGAAGCGTCTTGCAATCGTAGAGTCCGGGTTCAAGGACGCTTCCCAGGAGGCTGGGAGTGGCCAGCGTCATGTGGTGCATTCCGGGCGTCACTTTGTACTCGATCCAGTTCACTGGCGAGAGCTCATCATAGGGGGCGGGGTATACGGCACAGATCCAGCCCTCGGTGTAGGCTGGTACGATGGTGCTGAAGGCGAATTGAAAGCCTTCGCTCTCGTCAGGTGGAGCCAGTATGACCGAGTCGAATGCCTCACTGGAGGAGTCTTCCGGCTCAGAGCCACAGCTGAAAACGGAGAGTAAGATGACCAGGAAAACCGGATTGCGCATGACTACACCTCGGTGGGTAAGTGTAACGGGCTGAGCCTTGATGTGGGGTCACGGGGTACTGTGCTGAGTCTCAGGGAGAGCGGGTCCTCAATCGACGGAATCGTCTCTACATGGGCAGCGTGTCCAGATCCGAGGGAAGTTCGCAGTTCTCGACCAGGAACAGGTCAAATGCGGTCTGCCAGTCCTCCTTTCGCTGTATCTGGTGCGTGGGCTCAGGTAATTTCGGTCTTGGGGTCTGGCTTAGATAAGCTCGCCAGGTTCTCCACCATCGGCGGACGGAATAGATCCGGTAGCTCTGGGGTGCGGAAGGGTCTTCCACGAAGACGTGGGCGCCCAACTGCATGGTGAACACACCGGTCGTTTCGTCGACCCGCATCTCGTCGATCCAGGGCAGAACTCTTCTCCAGGTAGCGGAGAGATTCATGGGGTCGGGTCGTGACACGGGGAATAGCGAATCCAATCGTTCCCTGTGATGCATCCACCGTCCGATCTGGCGCGCGCGAAGGGGCATTTGTTTCCATGTTCCTGGGCGTTCATCCGGCCACCCTCGGAGCATTCGTTGTGCGACATTCATCAGTTCGACGATGGGGCCACCACTGAAGAACTGCCAGGAAGTGGCGGGGCCGATGTACCTCTCCAGCACCATTGCGAGCAGCCGCATTCGAATCTCCGGCCCGGCGGTGCTGTGTTCGATGGTGCGAAGCGTTTCTGTATAGGGCTGGGAGGATAGCCAGTCATCGGTGGCCTGATCGAGTGCCGCGGCAAGTACGGCTTGACCCAGCGGGCTGCCGTTGCGGAGTTCCAGGTGGGAAAGCAGGCGTCCCAGAATGGGTTCCTCAGTGATTCCGATTCGGGCCAATGCCGCGGGAGGGTCCTCGGATCCAAGCACTTCTGTCCAGTGTTGAACCAGCCATCGAGGCCCCGCATCGGGAGGGTCTCGCTCCGCTCGAGCCCGTGCCGCCTGGCGTAACTCTGCTTCTTCCCACAGATAGGGGATCATCTGAGCGAGGAGACGCCAGCGCATTTCCTCCACCTGTTGAATGGTCAGTGCCACGATGCGTTTGCGGAGTTCAGGGTTGCGAGTCTCGACTGCGAGATAGGGAAGGACCTCTCTGGCTTTATGGGTCATTCGCTGCTGACGGAGCTGCTCGATTGAGCGTCCCAGGAGTTGTTCTCGGAGTTGGGCGATGGGTCGCCGTGGACGGGTGCGGGAACCCTTGGGAGGCGGCAATGCCTCGACGGCCTCTCTCAGCCGTGTCGGGCGGGCACTTAGCAGTCCTTTTTTTCCATCTTCCATGGCCTACCCTTTGTCCAGAACTTGCTCCAGTCGTTCCTGGAGGTCGTCCATGGCCTCTCGTAGCCGCTCTACAGCGCTTCCCAGTCTTTCCACGCCTTCCCCAAGGGCTGCATCAAAGTGGACAAGGGTGTGATCAATGGCTTCGGGCATCTGCTGAGTGAAGGTATCGACACTGGTATCCAACACCTGTTGCAGGCGATCCATCTCGCCATGGAATTGCTCCCATTGTCCGCTCTGTCGTTGAAGGACACTGACCAGGACCTTGGCGGTCTCTTTCATATGACCCACGGTGTCGTCCTGGACCTGTACGGCATCCGTAATGCTCTGCACGACTTCCGCGGTTCGCAGGCTGGCGCCTTGCAGGCCTTGAGCGGCATCCTCGACCAGCTTGGAGGCTTCCGGTAATTTCTCGGTGAAACGGCTGGCTCGGTCGAGAGTTTTGACCAGTTCCTCGTTGCCTGCTTGCTGCAGGGACATGGATGTTTCCATCTGGCCAAGCAATTGGCCGACCTTGGTTCCAGCAGTGGTGTACGACTGGCTGGATCGCGCGAGTTCCTGTGCGGTAGAGGAAAGGGATGTGTTGATGGCTTCATAGCCTTCACGGGCGGTTTCCAGTTGAGGCAGGATGCGCCCGACTTCGAGGGCCGCGTTGTGGAAGGCGGCACCGGCCTCGATCGCGGGGTGCGCGGCATTGGCGAAATTGGAAGAGAGTCCGTCCAAATCCACCGTGGTGCGTTGGAGCATGTCCAATGCAGGGAGAAGTCGGTCGAGCGCCTTGCCCCAGGCAGCGAGTTGTTCTCTCTGTGCGTTTCGTTCCAGGTTCCTCGCTTTGGCCATATCTTCCTGGTTCTGGTCAACCTGGCCCAGAACCTGTTTTACCAGCTCGGCCGCTTGCAAGTACCCCGTGGTTCCATGTTGGATGCGTCTTGAGGCTTCATCTATGGCCTTCCGCATCGCTTCCTGGGATTGCAGATTGGAATGGAAGGCTGGAATGGAGCCTTCGATGACCTCGGAGATTTTTCGGAAGGAGTCTGCGGCCTGAGCGGTGGGTGTCGCGGCTTCGGCCAGCCTTTCCGTGAACTGGCCGATATCTGCGATTCCGCCGTGAAGACCTTGGACCACGCTCTCGAGTTGTGTGACGGTGGGAGCCAGATGGTCGAGGGCCTGATTCCAAGAGTCCAGGTGGGCCGACTGGGCATCATCACTGGCCTTGCGGTGGGTACTGAGCTTGCGATGGGACGCGTCCAGGTCTGCGATCAACTTGCGAACCAGTTCCGCCGCATCCAGATATCCGCCCGTGCTGCTTTCGAGATGTTTGGCGGCTTGATCGATGGCGTCGCCGACCTTGCCATGCGAACTGACGGAGGATTCGATGGTGGGAATTGCGGCTTGAATGACCTGGGTGACCGATTCGAAGGCCTGTGCCGCCTCTTTTGTGGGTGCCGCAGCATCACGGAGTTCGGTAGTGAAACCGCTGAGCTCGCCCGTCGTCGTATGGACCTGTCCCACGAGTTTACGGGTTTGTTCGAGCATGGGGCTGAGACTGGCGATGGTCTGGTTCCAGGCTTCAAGCTGACGCTCTTGGCTTTCGACGCTGCTGCTTTGTTGCGCGGTGGACTGGTGGTGGGCTTTCTCCAGCGCTTTGACCAGATCGCTGATCAGTCTGGCCGCTTCGAGATACCCCTGGGTTCCCTCTTGGATTCGATTGGCCGCGCCCTCGATGGCTTCGCCCGCGCCGGTTTGAGCTTTCACTGCGGACACCAGGCCCGGAATCGCGACCTTGATTGATTCGGAAACCTGGGAAAATGCTTCCGCGGCCTCACGTGTGGGGCCGGAGGCTTCCGCAAAACGCCGTGAGAAGTCCTCCATCTGATTCATCGAGGTTTCCACACGACTCAGTACGACCGTCATGGCCTCGGAGCGTTCTTTCCACAACGCCAATTCACCCTTTTGAGCCGCCGCCATCTGTTCCAGTGCCTGGGTTCCGTCCTGGAGGACCTGGGCGGTATTTTGTAGACCTTCCTGAGCCTGTACATAGCCCGTGGAAGCGCCTTGGATGCTTGGGAGAACTTCATGGAGTTTTGAAGCGGCACTCAAGAACTGGGATGCGGCATTTCCAATGGGTTGGATCCCCACGGAAATGGCGTCCGCCCCTTGACGCATTTCGTCGGAAATCTGGTGGAGCTCACTGACCAGTCGCTCCATCTTTTCAACGGACTGGCTCCAGTGAGTCAGCGTTTCGGTTTGCTGGGTCGCGACGGTTGTCATGCTCTCGCTTGCGGCCTTCAGGTTGGCCCCGACGGCTTGATCGATTCCTTCCATTACGGTCGCGATGATGCGGTCGATTCCAGCCACTTGTTGTTGGGTGGCGTGTTCAATGAACTGCTGACTGCCTTCGGTACTGGCCTTGGCCTGCGCGTTCATCTGCTGGAGTATGGGACCGAGTTCGGTCTGTATCGAGTCGGTGAAGCTCGACTGAATTGACTGACCGAGTGTGTCGATGGTGGTCTTATTGTCGATCAGATGCTGGGCAGTGCCCTGTTGGAGTTCCATCAGGGTATCTAAGGCCTTGGTGCTACGAGACAGGTTCTGTTCGCTCCGCTCCTGGAGCTTGAACAGTCGCGAAGCGAGTTCTTCGTCATCCCCTTGTTTTAGATTGCTATCGATCCAGTCGACCAGCTGTGAGCCTCCGACGGAAGACTCGCGAAGAGCCCATCTTCCGAGAATGAACGTCAGGGAGGACATGAACAGTCCCCAGGCGACGGCTCGGAGTGCAGAATGTGCTTGGACGACCAGAGCGCCCAGTCCCAGCTCCTGGTCCTCTACGGACTGAGCGGAGACGACTTCCATGAATCCCAAGAGTCCACCAAATAGTCCCAACCCGAACAGTAGAAGTGGAATGGCTTGGAGCAGTGGCGTGGGAGTCAGCCCGCCTCCGGGTTGACCACCGGGTAGGTGAGTCTCGAATACCGACCGTGCAGACACGGAGCTATACACCTGGTGATTGCGTTCAAAGGTGGACTTTCGAAACGTATGTGCGGGCACATTGAGTGGCGGACAGGCTTTTCGGATTCTTACGGTGAGTTCGTCCACATCGTCCTGGCAATCCAATCCTTCGTCGGCTTTCATCAGCTCGCGAACGAGTGCCCTCAGCTTCATGGCACGAAGCAGGGTTCTCACTTGAGTGCTGATGCTGGCCAGAGAAAGACCCAGGATCAACAGGATAAACAAGGGAACTACCTGGCTGGTTTCAGCCGGAGGAAAGGGGGCCATTGCGTCCCAGAAGCCGCTCATCTCGTGTTCATGCCTCAGGTTTCGCCGGAGTGTTGGATGCCACATCTCGAAGATGCCGGCCGAGGACGTTGTCTAACGTGCCGGCGCGATCCCGTACGAGCGAGCCTCGTTTTCGGCTCGGTGACAGGGGCGGATCGGAATCTCCGGCATTCACCCCCAGGATATCCAACCATCCATCTACGGCCCACAATGCGAACCGTCCTGAAATGCCGGAGCTCTCGGTGAGATGCCGAACCAGATCGTCTCGGTCACTTGACTTCAAATCTTCTTGGTCCCGTTGAGCCAGGAGAAGCTGTAGCCGGGTCACGACACCGCTCGACAAGGCTTCAATGAGGATCGCGACTTCTCTGGGAGCATCCGGGTGGAGATCCCGTAGAAAGCCCTCCAGTCGGCGAATATCGTCCACGAGTTCGTTTCCGAAACGTCCGAGCAGGTGCGAGAGGGTTTGTAGTACCTGTTCGTTCATTTTCGCGGCTCCCGCATATCCGAGATCATGATTTGCGAATTGCCGAAGCCCATGGCCAATTGGTGCTGTGGAGAAAAGGCGACGGCAGTGACGCGACGTCCGGTCTCGAAGCAATAGCTCTGAGAGCCCTCTCCAGTGTCCCAGACCCGAACGGACTTATCGGCCCCACCCGAAGCCATGGACATGCCGTTGGGATGAAGGGATACGCTACGAACGGGTCCGTCATGACCGAGAAACCGGACGAGTTCCTTACCCGTGCTGGGGTCGTAGCTGACCAGACCTTCATCGCATCCAACCACCAGCTGATCTTTGACCAATAGGTGCTCACCGTGCCCAGAGGCCATGCAGGGGCGCTCCCCCACCGCAGGAATTTCTCTCAATTTGTTTCCGTTGATGGGGTCATGGAGAGAGACTGAATCAGTGCTCCCGATGGCCAGCCATTGTCCATCATGGTGGAAGCAAAGGCGGCTGATACCGCCTTTAAAGGGACCCATCTGGATCAGCTGTTGAAGGGTATCGATTTCCCAGATGGTGACCATTCCATCTTTTCCGCCCGTTACGACCAGACTGCCATCGTGGCTGTAGATGACGCTCCGTACCCAGTCATCGTGTGCGGAAAAGCGAAAGACCCGGTCACCGGTTTCGGCGCTCCAGAGGCGGACGGCACCGTCATCACCGCCGGAAGCGATGCTTTTCCCATCCGGACTATATGCCACACTTCGCACCCAGTCGCGGTGCCCCCCCATCAGGACCTGTTGCTGACGCGCACCGAAGGGATCCCAGAGGCGAATGGTTCGGTCCAGACTGGAGCTGGCCAGGACCAGTCCGTCAGGCCGGAAGCTCAAATCGGTGACGGCTTTTCGGTGTCCTTGAAGCATCCGAGGATGTCCCTTGGGACGCTTCACCGGCCGTGGATCCACATCTCTGAGCATGGGGGCTTGCCGGATTCGTCCGGTCTCAATGATTGCCGGAGTGGCTCGCCCCAGCGCATCTGCCCAGGTCTGTACAGACCAGGTCGCATCTCCGGGTGTGATGCCGGCGCGATCAAAAAGACGACGGACCATGCGTTGATAGACCATCAATGGAATTCGGTTCTTGCCGCCTCGCGCAAGTTCGTCAGCGATGCCTTCGCGTGCGGCCACGTGAAGTACGACGGCGGCTCTGGGTCGATTGGGGAAGGCGGCACTGAGCAGGTGCTCGACCCGGCGATGGTCCCGGCAGAGCTCGGAGCCATGGCTCTCGACCAGAGCGCAGAGCTGCGCAGCAATCTGAGCGGGTTGACTCAACGATTCTCCGGGTTGGCTTTCACCTTAACCTGCCGACCTTGTGGGAAGATGAGGTCGATCTTTGAGGGTCAGGAGGCTTTTGGGCTCCGTTCAGTTCGATTGTCCCTGGCCTGATGCAAAATCTGTACGGCTTTTCGAACGGCGGCATATCGCCATAGAATTTCCTCGCCTTCGACCGGGGAGGCGTCGTCTGCATAGAGACGCCATTTCACTGTGGCGCCGCTTCGGATGGCCTCTTGGTTATTGGCGTGGATACCCACGCAGAACATCATGAAGAAGAGTTCCTGGCTCGGAAATATTGGGTTGGGATGGTATCGAAAAAAAGACACTGCGCCTGGTTGTTGGGTGTAGTGGATGTCTTCGGGCTGGAGAATTCGCCGACGGACTTCGGCTCCGACCAGGGGGCGAGGGAGGATGATTTCGGCGCCGACATGGTGGGCCAGTGTTTGGCTGATATTGCTGATCAGGATGCGGAATTGGACGAACACTCGCCGACCTCGGGCATCACCGTCATCCAGTTCGGGCTCTCCATAGGGGCCCATTCGGGTCATGGCCAGACGCGTATTCCGTGTGCGTCGCAATACATCCTGGACATGCACATGTCCCATGGGTCGGGACTTACCCGCGATGCGGAGGTAGTAACGGTGGTCTCGGGCCTGGTGCGGGGCATCGGAACTTTCCAGGATCTCCACCACATACACGCCATGGCCCGCTCGGATCTCGCTCTTCTTTTCTTCTGGTGTGACCTCGAAGACATTGAATCCGGAAAGCCTGGGCGTGACCAGATCATGGATGACATCTTCTAACCAGGCACGCGTTCCACCTCCCTTCAGGTCCGTTCGAATTCCGCCATCAATCCGGCCTTTGTCATCAATTCCCAGAATAATCCGACCTCCGGCGCCATTGGCGAAGGCAGATACCTGCTTCGACATGGCGACGAGGAAGTGGGAGTTGATCTCCTTTCCGTCAGCGACGTAGAGAGAACTCTTGAATTCCTGAAAGTCATGCTCGTCGGCTTCCAGCTGGCCGATTCGGCTCTCGGTCCAAACAGGGGCCTCAGTGAACTCAAGCATATCTGAATCCTACCTTGAACTGACTCTTTTCGCGACGGGCCAGCGGGTTGCCTACAGGGTGGGAAAGGGAATGTTAGGATTCAGCCGCCTCGTGTTCTTGCGAGCCCGTTGTGCATCTGAGGAACCCATGACTCGATTCCTTCTCTCTTCGTCGTTGTTTTCTCTCGCATGTTCGGGAGCTCCCTGTCCAGATGGCTATACGGCCGATCATGAGAGCGAGGAGTGCGTCAAGGATTCAGAAAGCGATACGGATACGGACACGGATACGGACACGGATACGGACACGGATACCGATACGGACACGGACACGGATACCGATACGGACACCGATACGGACACCGATACGGACACCGATGTCGATAGACTGGACGGTGAAATCCTGCCCATGGATGGCTTTGCAGAGGCCGCAATTGTGGCTCGAAATGCCTACAGTTTCAGCGATGGATCTACGCTTCTCATCTACATGTCGTCCAGCGACGATGCCAGCTGTGGACAGGTGGCGGATTACCTGGGCGCTTCCGAGAGTCGTGGAGACCCGACGGACCTCTTCCTGGAAGACCACTGCAATCTGATGTTCAAGTTCGAGGACCCGGACTTCAGTTGGACTGAGGACGCCCCATTGGATGTGACAGAGATCGAATCGGTCCTGGTTACGGCCGAATGCTCACTCGGAGAAGGAGAATTCGCGATGGATACCATCGGAGGCCAGAAGGGGTATTTCTGGGGCAATTCTGCGGATGAATCACTGGCGGCCTGGTACACGGCTGTGGCAGAGGATGGCGAGATCACACGGGTCGAGGAAACCGATACCGGCGTGGTATTGAATGTGAATCTCGACAGTTATGATGGGACCTATCCCTATCATGAGCGAGAAGATACGAAGGCACGCGGAACGGGTAAGGGCGAAATTACGGCGACGGACTGTCCAGAACTTGAGGAGACGCCGTACTATTAGTTGTAGAGCACTTCGGTGGTGGCATCGGCCACATGGGTTCGAACCTGATTCATGTCCAGATCCTTGATGTAGCTCAACAACTGCTCGATGGCGGCTTCGTCCATTGCACCGGGTTCATTGTATAGAAGGACCTGCTCCCGAAAGACCATGACACTGGGTACGGAACGAATCGAAAAATAAGCGGCCAACGCGTGCTCTTCTTCCGTGTTCATCTTCGCAAAAAGGACGTCGGGGTTTTGTGACGCAGC
>JACLAC010025264.1_pt1 | contig 10140 bp, 6 predicted proteins | sample 8027881 | NCBI WGS metagenome assembly JACLAC01 (sample SAMN15725517, study PRJNA655200) | protist metagenome | isolation source: fluorescence activated cell sorting (FACS) single amplified genomes of... | place: Spain: Blaines Bay Microbial Observatory, Mediterranean Sea | collected 2016-01-19 | reverse complement strand
ACGAGTACATAACACACATACATGGACATTCATAAATATATATTTGGTTTCTTAGTACATACATAATAATGAAATATTATGACATAGCCATCATAATATATTTATTATTATTCTGATTATAATATGCGGCCGCATATATTATAAATAATATATTATTAAAAAATTAAAAATAACAATATTTGAAAGAGAATCATGAGAGAAAGGGGTCATGAAATAACTACATACACAGCAGGGGTATACACGGTTATATATTAATATATATAAATATATACATATATATTGTATATTTATTTATAATATTGACATAATTAATTTACTATCATTTATAAATTTTAAACATTAAGAGTTCTTAAATATTGACATTATAAAATTTATAAAATATTATTAGTGCTACGATTAGTTAGCGATCGATCGATCGACCGATTCGACCAATCGCTGCTACACTATATAGACTAGACTAGACTATCGATGTTCGTCTCAGGATGATAGGATAGGATAGTATTCACTAACATCATGATACTACACACTGTCCACATACGCTCGTTTTATAATACGCCAATTGTGCACGAATGACGCTGGCAAATTCTTCGACATCAATGAATCCATCCCCGTCTAAATCAGCATCTTTCATCATAAGATCAGCTTGATGATCCGATACCTCGACTCCCTTGGAATTAGTCAAAAGCAGGTGGATTCCTGCGCATAGCTCTTTTTTATCAATAAGTCCATCCTTTGGATTACAATCAATCGAATCAAATATCCTCTGGATTTCTGCAGATAAGGCGGCATCATCTTTTTCTCCGAAGTTTTCGAATATTCCCTCGCGAAGAGTTGTCCATTCCTTATATTTCTTTTTCGCCGTCTTCTTCGTTTCCCTAACCATCTTTGTGATGACGATGATGATGATGAAGAAGATGATGATGATGATGCAGACTAGACTAGACTCCTTCTTACAAGGACGACTCCTTTGGTTGGCCGAGAGATTTAGTCTAGGAATTCCTAATTTAATAGGAATAGAATTTGTTCTATGTCGTACGTATTGCGTGCGATCTTTCCAGGAGCAGCAGCAGCAGCAGCAGCAGCAGGGGTGTGTCGAAATCAATCAAATCACGCGGCTATTATTTATTTAATCACAAACAAGCACGGCAACTAAAGGGCCATTCGCCCGTGTGGCTAGCTCTCCATTCAACTAACTTATGTGAAGCGGGCGTACGCACGATTTCCAGCACTTGATCACTCACTCACACAATTAAAGAAGGAAGCAAGCACACGGAACTTAAGTAATGGTGAATTGTGATCCGAAACAAGAAATGTGATAGCAGCAGCAGCGCATGCTGAATCCTGAATCCTGTCCTACTCGTAACGAAGATAGATATTGCTCTGCTATAGACTAGAGGAACTAGCGACTTTCGGTATGAGTCAGACTACCGTACGGGTAGCGATATGTGGTATCAATCTGCACATAAATCAGATTGGTAGTTCCTACCGTAGATTGATTTCACCGACACGCACTCCATCATGGATTTTGCAATTGATGATTGAAATACAATATTATATTATTTATTAAAAAATGGCGATAAAAAGATTTCAATTACAGTGATGCGACGCCGCGACGACCGCCGATCGAGGAACGTGCGCTTGCGTCGCTAGCTTGCGAGCTCGCTACGCTTGCGCTGGCCGGATGACTGCATGGGCTCGTCGTGCGACGCGTCCGTGAGTTGCCGGCGGGTCTCCGGCGGCTCGAAAATTGGACGACACAGAACTCAGATACTCACTATATACGCGGCCTATTAACCACACAGCCACACGCGCGGACATCGCTACTTCAGGATGCCTCCCACTTTTGCGCGTCGCGTGTTTGTCGTCCGACATGGCGCTCGCTTGGATCATGCGAATAAGGCATGGGCGGACACAGCGCAAAGACCGCAGGATTCGCCACTGAGCAGCGAAGGGCATGCTCAAGCGGAGAGGCTCGGCAAGTGTCTGTACGTGAAGACAAAGGCCGCGCTCCGCCCCGTCTCCTACATCTACTGCTCTCCTTTCGTACGGTGCGTGCAGACCGCTATGGGTATCGCCAAAGGTTTGGAACTGGACGACGACGAACCCCGCATCCGAATCGAGAATGGATTGGCCGAGGAATCGATGTGGATGTCTATGAATGGAAAGGTGAAAGAGCCTTGGTTCCTTTCTCGCGGTGATTTTTGCGCGCTAGCTGGTGCGGCGGAGCGGATTGATATGGGGTACGAGTCCCATACCGATGTACAAATGGCGCGAGGACCAACCTACCCCGGACGCCCCGTGGAGGGATGTTCTGCGGGAGGTGACCCGTATGGTGCGGAGGCGAAATTAGCTTATGAGAAACGTTCTGCCCTTGCCGCGCGAAATTTCGTGACAGATCCCCGGAACGCGGGGAAAGACATCATATTAGTTGCACATGGTGCATCCTGTGCGTCTATTGTGCATGCGTTGTGTCCATCTGTGGCGATTTGGCGATATATTGAAGGTGACGAGGCAAGGCAAGCTTTTGTAGCTGGTGGGGGTGCGGCCAAATCCCGGTATACATGTTGCACTGAATTGGTGTTGGATACTGCCGCACTGGCGAAGCAACGTAGTGAGCACGGTGGATCATCAGAGACTAATGTTTCTGCATATTGGAATGGTGTGTATAGAATGGAAGGCGAACTGTTTTCAACAGCGCACGATCCATCGATATAACTGCAAGACAGATTGAATGGAGGAGTTAGTACTGTGCAGATACTATTTATTTTTATACTAGCTCGTGTATACGAGTATTCGCGAAGTCACGGCTAAGACTATAATATTTATGGATCCGTAGTCTAGTCTGTCTAGAGTCTTAGTAAGTCGATATTTATAATTTATTTGGTTTGAGGATTTGAGCCACTGATTATTTACCACGTATTCGGAATGGATCCACTTCGACTGGTATGCGTTTGAGATTTTGAGATTTGAGCACGCACACAATCTCAATCATGTGATCGATTAGACATTTCATATGAGTACTAGAAGGCCTGTATTTTTCTGTTTTTTTGAACAATTTCAAAGCGTCAGCAGTATTTTACCAAAACGACTTCAAGTCAAAATAAAAAATATATTACCGATACCATGCGTACAACCAGAAGTCCTATATTTTTCCTTGTTTTTTTAATATTTTCAAAGCGTCAGCAGTATTTCAGGCAAAGAACTTATTGTCAAAATAAAAAAAATAATCAAAAGCAAAAATACATTTCCATAATAATTCGCGCGCGGCGGCTGCTAAAATGCTGAGCCGAGCGAGCGAGATTTTAGCAATAAAAAGAGGCTCCAAATCCAAATCGATTCGCTGATTGCGGATCCAACCCTCGCCCATCTATCTCTGTGAGAGGTGAGCGAGTTCACAAGCAGTCGTCACCGAACACAAACTAATAGCAGGCAATGCAAGAAGGGGCCCATCAACTCTGATAAACTCCAAATAAAACTACACCACGTACGTGGTACGGCACATACGCGCACACACATCTCATCGAAGACACACGCCACGCGCGACGCGCGCGCGGTTGTGCATAATCTTATAATATATAATATACTAGAATAATAGAGGCAAGGGTGTATTATTTATTTTAAGTATACAACTAATAGAATATTATGAAAAATAACAATACTGTCGGTATACATTTATATTTTGAGATATACAGGGACTTACAGCTTTGCAGTAGACAAGACTAGTATACTTCGGTATAAACAATACAAAAATATAGGCCAGAAATATATATCAATAATTAATTAATTATGTTTTTGCTAACCGCTCAAGGCAAGGCCATGACCAAATCAAGCAAGGCGTTATACTTCGGGGATCCCCATCCAGTAACCGGGTCCCATCCCTTGGTTGCTGGAAACCCATTGGTATTGCACCCAGGATTAGATCCGTCGGTGACATCGTTAAACGCCCCCGAGGGACCCCATTGCTTGTAAATCATTTGATTGAGATATCCCAATGTGCTCTTGCCTGCCTGGAGGCGAGCCTCGTTCAATAATGAAACCACGGCGGTGAAAGTCGGTGCAGAACACGATGTGCCATCAACGCTCTCGGTATTCATACCATTTACGATTTTAAAATTCTCACCTTGGGCTGCAACGTCTGGTATCCCGATCCCAGTAGCGTTGAAGTGCCAACTCGATGGTAATCCCTCGGGTTTCGCAGCAAAGTACCCCGCCACTGCGCTCTTCTGATACTCCGGGCGTCCAAAATAGTTTGAAAACCCACCGCTTGAAAACGATGCCGCTGTTAACTTATCCACCGAGGGTCCTGTTGTACCACCAACAGCAGTCACCCATGGAGAAGAGGCTGGGAAGGTTGGAATAAAAATACCATCTTTGCACGCACTCATTTGTCCACCTGCTACCCCACCATCGCCGCTGCTAAACATAATAGAAATGCCACGCGCACCTGCTTTTTGAAATTCAGTATTCACCCTAATCGCGTAAGCCTCGTTGACCCCGGGTTCGTTATCTCCGTATGACACGGAAAATGTTTTCGGAACACTCTCATCACTCTCCGAAGCCATGGCTTGGAGCCAAACCAAAAACGGTTCGTTCTCCGGGTTATGAGGCTGTTGACCATTAGTGGACCAAAAGACGGTCGGAATATCAACACCCACACCCATGATATACTCAATATCCAAAGAAGCCTCAATACCTGGCTGCTGTTGATTGTCCGGACCCACAACCTTTGGAGTAGTAACTTTGGCATTTGGTGAAAATCGTTTCAAGAACTGGGACAAATCATCAGCCGCATAGTATTGGTCCAGAAAAGCGCAACAAGCTTGGATATTTTTTGTATCCTTCGCACCGCGAGCCGAACTGGCGTTGTACAGATCACGGAGAAAGGATGGAGTCACGCCATCCATATCCATACCCATACCGCCAGAGCTGCGGCGTCGGATGCTCACCGTGGGGAACCTTATCGTGGGCCCAATGAAATCAATATGCGGGGAGATATGTGACGGCAAGTAATACTTGTCGGACACGAGGCGAACGACGGAGGCACTGCTACGTTTGCTCCGGAAATGGTAATACGCGGCCCCAGCACCGTTTTCTCCCCCCCCGAGTAAGCGCTCGGCTTCGGCAATGGTGAGAGTGACAGACATAAAATCTCCATTCGATGTCATGTCAATATCCTGCACATGTTCATGCAACCAATCAGAGACAATAGTGACAGACTCCACGCTGGGAGCAACGAGTGAGTCAACTTCGTCTCGGGACAACCATTGGCCGAACTTTTCCACATTGTTGGGGTCGGAGCGTTCCAGAAGAGTGCGTTCCAACGCAGCTACACCCGCGGGCGACTGCTTTACGGCCAACGTGAGCGTCACTAGTTCGGTTGCGTTGGCGCGTCCGGTCAAAACCCAGTCGTCTCCATCGACACCGCCGCGAACAGCAGAATCGAGCCTCTGCTCCTTTATCACCCATGATTTTGACGATAGTGATGAAACCCCCGCGACTATGCAGTGCAAATGGACTAATGCCACGAGTAGAAGCCAGTGAAAACGAGAAGAAGGAGCCATGTTTTGGATATTTGTGATTAATATTCGGCGCCATTATGAATAAAGATACTATGTACATAGGAACTACGTGTACGATCTACCCGTAGCGGGCGGCGGGTCGGTACACTAACACGTATAGCGAGCTGTTATCGGCAAAAATCAGATGATCAGCAGTAATTTACTAGTCTGTCTAGTCTCTACCGCGTACACCGGTACCACGTATTATTTATTAAGCCGTTAAAGTGTAGCGAGTATCGGGATTTTGTGTATTTTTGATTTTGCCGAATTTGCCGATACACAAATCCCCGCCCTGCAACCATGACGATGTGTGCCGTATTATGTTGGCCGCCTTTGCCTTCTGCACGTCTCGGGTGCGCGCACCTCTATCCGAAACGTTGGCCCTGAGATGATTTACCAGCAGAATATATTACCCTTATACTTACTTTAGCGGTGTGTAGCACCAGGAGTAGAGGTAACGCCAGTAATGGACGCTGAAATCGTATTATCAATGAGCCTCACTCGGACTTTAAAAATTAAAGCTCCATGACTTATTCTGACCGATCGATACTGCTGGAATACTAATCTGACTGGCAGTGATTATAATTCTTTCCCTTCTTATGTATGTAATGTTGTCGTCTTGAAAAGATGTGCACTGGATGTCATGTTGCCGTCACTGGTTGTGCTCATGCTGTAATGACGAGTGCAAACAGATAAACCACAGGCCACACCCAAGCCAGACGGTGTATTGACACCTTGTTGAAATTAAAGTATTAATTAACCCGGTATCATCATCGAAATGAGTCCCCTAGCTGCAGCAGCAGCAATCGGCGGCGGCGGTGCTGGAGTACTACCGGTCGACCCGAGACCCAATGATATCAATAATAGAAATAACACTACTACTACTAATAATAATAATGACAACAATAATACTCCATCTCCTCGAGGAGAAGTGTTCAGTCCTGGGTTACGTCCTATGAACTTATGGAAGAAAGCCCAGAGCGAGGCAAAAGTTTACCACGGCGCTTCTACTCGATATGCCCAAGTGGGTTTACATCCTCTAATGACTAATAATCATATACAACACCGCGTGTCGAATACCTACTACGGGTCCATGATAGCCCCAGCACCTTGGCAAATCCGGATATGGGATAAGAAACCGGATAAGTTGTGGGATTATAAATACACGATACCATCCAGTAGAACGAAACGACTAGGTGTGGAGCGTTTTACTAGTAGTGGACGGACGGCTAAAGAGTTGGCTGAGTTGGCTAGACAATTATTCATTAATGATCAGTTATCAGCACAGCCGTTACCAAGAGCACATCGTATCACTCCACTACCGAGTGTATCGGGTATAGGTAAAAGCACCTCCCCTCCCCCCTTGCCTGATCCTTCTACTTCTGCTACTACAGCTATTCAGATTAATCTACAACCGATGGTACAACATTCGTCTGAAAGGGAGACGAAACAGGTAGTAGGGGATTCCTCCTCTTCCTCCTCCTCTTCTTCTTCTCTCCTTCCCCCAGCTCTGCCACCATCACCATCCTCCTCCTCCTCCTCCTCCAGCGATGCAGCCGATAATAAGTCTAATAAAAGACATAAAAATAAAAATAATAAAGTAGATGCATCCAGGGGTGCTGAAATACCTACAGTCGGCGGAGTCGGATTGTTATCCCAACGACTCAGCCAGCGACTCTCCGTGGTTGATTCCGTTGAAACAAAGAAACAAATGTTGGCATCCGTTGGTGCCGCTGGTTGGCGAAATCGTTCTTTTAGAATGAATACAAATCTAGTCCGAGCGTTGACCTCGGCCTGTAACACGTGGGAATGGAGTAATGAGGGGGATGGTGGTGATGCTGCTATGGTTGCATTCAAAAAGTTAGCTATTCGAGTGAAAGAAGTTGCTGAGAGCGCTCATCCATTATCTGATATTGGATTGATTCCACCTTCCGTTGGGATGGTGATTTGGAGACATCTTGGTGGTATCATATTCAAAGAGTGTCAACCCGATCGGGATGTATGTATAGTAGTGTTAGCACTTATGCCTTATAATACGAAAAGTAAATGTATAGTTGCAATGTCGAAAGGCCCCCCACCTAAAAAAGCAAAAACTGGAATAGCGAAAGAAGATCCGGGAACGAAACCTCCGGAATCTCAAAAGACAGGGTATAAACCATCCAGGATATATAGCGCGTTAAAGAGGGGTGGTGATTTTGGGTTTCCCGCGATTGTTGCTGAGTTGGATGGTAATAGACCAGCATCGAGACAATCATCCGAAGGCACTAGAAGAAGGGCGGCTTCGTTGGGTGGTGATGATGTTTATTCAGAAGATCATGGTGGTGATCGTCGCGTACGCCGTCGTGTGCCAAGGGGACAACTGGAAGCTGTTGTGAAATCAGGTGAAGGAAGTGCTTTGGATTTATTTGAATTAGCTGGTGATGCTGATAGCGGCGGCGGCGGCGGCGGCGTCAAGCAGCAGGTCCAAGCACGACGTGAAGGTGATGCAGCACAAGAGAGAAAGGTGTATACTCCGGCGGGTGGTGGGAAATCATTAACTAATGGTAATAATAACAACAATAGTAATAACAATAGTACTACTAATACTAATACTAATACGAGTAGTAGTGCTAGGCAGTCAAAGGGTAAAAGCAGACCGGTATCTGCTCGAGCGAGGAAAGCTATCGCTGCTGCTGCTGCTGCTGCTCCCTCCTCCGCTGGAAATAGTAACCTGGATACGGCGGCGGCAGGTGGAGGTGGAGGAGGAGATGGTGCACTACAACAGCTAGGAGATGGCGGTGATGATAATAGTGATAATGGACGAATCGATCAAAACTTTCGCATGCAACATTCATCATCATCAAGACGTCCATTATCGGGCAAGAGGCGTCAAGCGGGACGCACTGGTAGTATGTTGGGAGGTATGGCCCATCCAATAGGATCCGAGGATCTAAAAGCAATTCAAGCGCAAGCTTATGCTATACTTATGCAAAGACGAAAGAAACGTCCATTGAGTGGATGTGCAACTCCATCTAGACGTCCCATATCGAAAGGTGCAAGGGCTACTAGAATTGCTAGAATGGTTGGACCAGAGAGGAGATTATTTCCGAGTGTGGATAGTAGCAGCAGTACGAGTCAAAGTACGACGTATGGGGATGGTGGAAGAGGAGGAGAGGGAGGACAAGCCCTTCTTTTGGGCGGTGGCGGTGATTCTGTTGGAGGAGCTGGAGAATCTCGACCTTCATCAGCCACCTCTATTCGATCCACCTTAGAAGTTCCACTCATGCCGAAATTAAAACATATAACGACGACAAAGACGACGACGACGACGACCACACGACCGCGTAGAGAGTATAGGCCTAGGTCTGCGAAGAAGACGCGCGGTGGTGGTGGCAAAGTTTCAGGTACTGGCAAGGGAGAGAGACCCAAAACTCCACATTATCGAGCAGCAAAGAAGTCATCCCAAACAAAATACGTATTGGATTCTATGCATAATGATGCGGATCACACCCAGGCATTCGATTGTGACGACACTCCGTTCCGATGGTCTGGATGCGTGCTTCGACAACAGGGTGTACGGCATAAACACATTGCAAGGGTTGGGCAGTCTGTTGTTGCCACAGCACCACCTTCGGTTAAGAAGAGTGCAAAGCTTGGGCGTAGAAGGAAGAGGAAGCGGAAGAAAGATGTGAAAGGCATCGCAGAAGTTGGTATTCTTATTTTGTGAGAAAGATCGAGCGTGTGGGCAGATCGAGCATTATGTGGTTCAATTTCTATAATATGTAAAAAAAATAATAATTTACAGATTTACGGGACCTATGTCTCACTATTTTATTAGAATAATTATGTTGAGACTTGAGATATGTTATATGTTGCGTATCATATATATATAATACTAGAAGCCTCGAAGATTTCCGATTTTTCGGAAATCTCCAAAGCGTCAGCAGTATTTCAAGAAAATGGTTTTATGTCAAAATAAAAAATATATATTATGATTATAATAGATACTAGAAGTCCCGACTTTTTCCTTATTTTTGAAAGAAATTCAAAGCGTCAGCAGTGTTTCAGGCAAATGACTGTGTGTCAAAATTGAAAAAGTTATATCAATACTGAAAGTCCTATTTTTTTCCTATTTTTTGAACATTTTCAAAGCGTCAGCAGTGGTTCAGGCCAAAAACTTTGTGTCAAAATATAAAAAAAATTCAAAAAACAGAATGTAACGAATAATTGTACGGCCGATTCAGTATCAGGAGTCGTAACTGTTGTATGTTCCATCCCGCCCCCCTGATCCAGGTGGCGGCGGGGGAGTACGCGCACGTGTACCATTTGTTTACTCGTATGCATACGATATTAAAGGGTAAATGTCACACCACCGTATGATATAACTCACTAGCCAGCTAAATCTAAAAACGTTAACATTTTGCCGCTAAAATTTCTCTCTATCAGCTCTCAGACGACGGTCGCGCTGTAAGCTGCTCGAGCTGCTGTACTTTTACCTCGACTGTCACTCATCGTTGCCGTTGATGCCATACTATTTCTACTCTCATCCACCATGAGCATGAAATTCGCGGCACTGAATTCGTCATACTCCGATTCATCCCAC
>JACLAC010001973.1_pt1 | contig 10141 bp, 8 predicted proteins | sample 8027881 | NCBI WGS metagenome assembly JACLAC01 (sample SAMN15725517, study PRJNA655200) | protist metagenome | isolation source: fluorescence activated cell sorting (FACS) single amplified genomes of... | place: Spain: Blaines Bay Microbial Observatory, Mediterranean Sea | collected 2016-01-19 | reverse complement strand
AGCATATGTCCCAAAGATGTGAGTTTGGTTTGCTGGTCCACCTTTTGTTAATACGTAGATCAATTGAAAATCTGCAAATGTCCATATTATGGATAACAAACTTGTTATCATTAAGATACCTTTGATTTGTGGCAAAGTTACATTAACAAATCTTTGAAATTTATTCGCACCATCAATTGCAGCCTGTTCGTGAAGTTCTGGTGGAACAGCTTGTAATCCAGCCAAAATACTTATACCAAAAAAAGGAATACCTCGCCAAATATTTACCCAGCAAATAGCTGTTACAGCTAATATTTGGTCACCCAAAAAATTTACATTCGACTCAATCAGTCCCATTTCAATCATTAGCCAAGAGATAGGACTAAATACTGGATCAAAAATCATAAACCAGCCAAGAGAACTTAATGCTGTTGGAACAATCCAGGGCAGCATAACGAAAGCTCTTATCGGGTTGCTAAAGCGAATTTTATTGTTCAAAATTAGTGCGAGCCCCAGCCCCATTAAAGCTTTAAAAGGTACCGTTACCACTGCATAAATCATTGTATTCCAAGCTGTTTGGTGAAATATATCGTCTTCAAGAAGATCCGTATAATTCCATAGCCCAATGAACTCACCCGGCATGCCAATTCTAGTATCTGTCAGGGACAACCAAATACCTAAAAAAAATGGGTAAGCAAGAAATACTAAGAGAAGAATTAAACCAGGCAACATTAATAAAACACCCAGTGAACTTTCTCTATCTAAAAAATTTTCTGATTGAATAGATCCTGAATTCATTTTAAAAGTTATTTTTTTTCTTATGCCGAATGTGCCCAAAATAAAAAAACCCTCTGAATAATGGAACTATCCAGAGGGTTTTAAATGTGAGATTTATTTTTCAGATTAGCGATAAATGCGCTTCAGTTGTCTCTCACCCCACTCAAGAGCATCTTTAGCATCACCTGACTGTACAGCTTTTGCGAATGTATCAACAACAATATACTTTGAAGCAGCTAAGCTGGCTTTTTCGTTAGGGTTCCCTGCAAAGCCTCTTAGCCTCCCATATTTGGGAATTTCCTTAAAGATACCCATTTTTGGATCATCTTGCCACATAGGATCATCTGCGAGATTTTTGACGTGGTGTAGTTGGTATCCCTCTTGGATGCGCCACCACTTATCAAAATTTTCGGGCTGGAACCACCACTTCAGGTATTCTTTAGCAACATCAATGTTTTTTGAATTATTCAAGATGCCCATTGTTTGAGTGCCAAATTCGTGGTATCGACCTGCAGTGCCTTTCGGCATGAGCATATGATGGGTGTCATTCATCAACTTTCCTCCATCATCACGTCTCTTGGATGCGTAATAAATACTTGCTCCGTTGTATGTCGAAGATATCTTTCCACTCAAATACGCGCGATTATTACTGCTATCATCCCAAGATGTTCCCGTTTCATCATAACCATCCTTCCAAGCCTGGACAAATTTGTTCAATGCATACTCAAAGGTTGGTGTATTGAAGAGTATTGTCTTTCCATCATCACCTACTTCAAGCGCACCAGAAGCCCACATATATGGGTAACAGAATCCGATCGGATCACCCAAGCTATGTCCAAGACTCTGGCCAAAGGGCATTCCCATCTTTTTACACTCTTTCGCCACAGCAAAATATTCATCCCAAGTCATATCCATGCCACCCTTATCAGCATGCTTGACGCCTGCTTTTTCGAAAGCACTTATTCTGTAAGCAATTGTGCCAGCATTATTTCCGTGAGGAATACCAAGATATCTTCCATTGACGTGCCCTGAATTGAGTACATATTCCTCAAAGCCCCCACCACGAGCTGCAACCTCTTCTGCTTCATCTGTCATGTCAACAAGATTATTGGCATAAAGATGGTTTTGGACGGGCCAAAGCTCTATGACGTCGATTCCGCCAGCTTGAATACCTGCGCCAATTTTAGTATTCAAGTCAGTCCAGTTGAGAAAATCTGCATTTACTTTTACCCCTGCTTGTTTACCAAACTCTGCGGCCTGTTGTTTGGCAATTTCCTGGGCTCCAGGAATAAAGTAAGTACCTCTTACTATGTTGAGAGTCTTGTTTTGCGCACTACTAATGTTTGGGAAACCTCCCATCAAAGCAACCGCTCCGGCAGCTGCGCCAGTTTTGATGATCTGGCGCCGGGTCACACCATTTTCAGGTGTCTCTTCGGGAATGCTTTTCAATTGATTGTCATTCACTTTTTCCATGTAATTAACCTCTTCTAAATCAGCCTATGGCAAATTAAGTTTCTTGAGCCACAGTGACCCAAGCACACGCGGGAAACTAGGCTAAGCTTCCCCAAAAGGCAAGAACAATTGTTGGAAATGCTGTGTTTGTCTTTCTTGGATAATTAGAAGCTATAGTTGATACTTACTTCAATTTTTTAGAGCCTTCTTGATCAATTATATGTCAGTTCATGTTTAGTATTTTATTTATTAAATAAACAACCTTTGCACGCACAATTTCTTCACTTTCTGTGGCAAACAAGGCTATTTTGACTTGGTAAGTGTTTCGAGTAAACTCTTCTTTCCTTGGCAAATAGTTAAAAAATCCATTACAGATATCGAGGACTAGAATCAGATTTTCCGGAAACTGTCGTCTCAAAAAAATCTGGAATTCGTTATAAAATTCTATGGGGGCACCTACCATTATAGTTTTGCCTAATTTCCAAGCATAAATCGGAAAATCGTAGGTTGATGACTCTCCAATTTTTTCTCGCAAAGCTAGGCCTCTTTGCGCGCGCTCTTTCTCATAACCTCTTGTTGATTCCACCAACTTTTTATAGTCATTAATGGAAGGCAGATCGCCAAGTTCCAATTCGACATTTTCTGTTACCATGCCAATCTCAGAGTCTGGCAACTTATCCGCATATTTCCAAAGCCCTAGTGTTGCTCCAGATTCTACCTTTTTGTCAAAAACCATTTTTTTCCCGGATGGCATCAAGCTAGCCATCGTAGAAAGTGCAGCGTAGCCTAACTCCCTACCATTTTGGTCTGCTGCATCTATTGAGGCCTCATAGCATCTACGAGGAGCTAATTCCCCGTCTGCACCATGAAGAAAGATACAAGGTGCCCCGTTGGTATCTCTCTCAACCAATTCTCTCATAGCTCCAACATAATCAGGGGAGATCAAACGATTCAATCCTCCCAAGGAAGTGGGGTGCGCAGCATAATGGACCAAACTAGCGAAATGAATCCCAGACTGCTCCGTTATCCTGCCAACAAGTAGTGTATCATCCGCAGGAATAAACGGATTAATTCCTACAACGGCTTCACCGGTCTCTGGGAGGATCAAATCCCGATTGAAAGCTAAGCTACAACGACCAATTCCCCAACTCAGCACACACATTTTTCTATTCTCAAAAGCTTTTAAAAGTAGCTGCCGACATGTCTTCAGAATTTGCTTTCTGTATCCCTGAATCAAATGGCCTCCAGGTGCATCTGCTAATAGAGGATCAGTGAAAGGTGCAACATGGCTGTGTGACAGGTGTGTGATGAGAGTGCCAGGGATCAAATTGAATTCTTTTTCCAGGGGGACTCTGATTCCTTCTTCATCCTCACGAGAAAGCCACACCATAAGATCTAACACCAGCAAGGTCAGATTAAGTTTTTCTGACAGATCTGAAACTGTGAGGCAGGAAGCTCTTAAAGGCCGATGAATTCCATCAGCTACATCATGATTGGAATATCCCCATGTTCGTGAGTACATTCCTGCAGGTGGGTTGATTTCAGCGACAGCCACCCCAAATAAACCCTGAAATTCTTGTTGGTAGATTTCTGGAATCAAATTCTCTCTAGTTGTTTTGTATGTAAAAAGTACTGGCTTAGTTTTAAATGCGCCAGAAGTTCTTATTGATCTTCTTTTTGGAAATGAAGTTCTTTAAGAAATTGAATTAAATCACCAACCTCTATTGATTTTTTCTCACAATTCAGAACTATTTTCCCTCTATCCAAAACGATGATTCTATCTGAAATTTCATGAACATGATGTATATTGTGTTCAATAAATATACATGATTTTCCTTTAGTTTTTATATTGTTGACAAATTTCAAAACTTTCTCAACTTCAGATATAGCCAATGCCACTGTTGGCTCATCAAGAATGATCAGGTCGCTTTCAAAGTACATTGCTCTTCCGATAGCGACACCCTGCCTTTCTCCTCCAGAAAGGAAACTGACTGGAGTATCTACACTAATGCCCTCACTACGAAAACCAATTGTACTTTTCATAATTTCTGCAGTGATCTCGCGCTGCTTTTTTACGTTTATTAGCCCAAAGGCATTTGTGATTGGTCTACCAGCAAAAAAATTTCTCCACAAAGGTTGTTTTTCACATAATGATAATTTTTGATAAACAGTCTCAATACCAAGCTGTTGTGAAATTTTTACTGAGTATTTGTTGAGATCAATTCTGTTTCCCTTAATGAAAATTTCACCTGAAGTTGGTGACTCCAAGCCAGTAATCAATTTGATTAAAGTAGACTTACCTGCCCCATTGTCACCAATCAGACCAACAATTTCATTATTACCAATTTTGAGATTTGTTGGCTTTAAACTTAGAACAGGCCCATAAGATTTAGAAACATTCTTAAGTTCAACAATTGAATTCAATTTTTTTCTAGATTTTAAATTTAGAATTTAATCTACCAGCTGGTTTAGAAATTAATTAAATCAGCCGGCAACAAAAATTATCTGACACCTTGTAAGACAAGTTTTTCAATCATGGCCACGTTATCTTTTGTAACAGTACCACCACCTGTGTTTAGGGATAGATTCCCCAAACCGTATTTCACTTCAAGTACTGCTGCAACAACCGGCATAAATCCTTGTAAATATGGTTGCTGATCCAATACAAGCGACAAATAACCGCGTTTTACTTCGTCAATAGCGGCAGGAGAAATATCAAATCCTGAGGTGATGATCTCACCTGCGTTTTTTCCAGCATCCCTTAGAACTTTTCCAAGAAATGCTGTTATCCCCCCGTGGCCTGGAACAATAATGGCTCGAGTTTTGGGGTTAGCTTCAAGGTAACTAACCAAAACCGGCACTGCCAATGATGGATCTTGAACAGCCTCATTTGACCATTGAAGCTTGTCGTAACTGACTCCAGCCTCATCGAGAGCTTTTAGGGATCCTCTTGCTACCAATTCCCCTGGTGCTCCTTCGATGAAGGCTCCGTAGACAACAATGTGGTCTCCTTCACCTAGGTCACCCTCTTGGAGCGTTAACTTGGCAAGGTTGACACCTGCTTCGTAGTTGTCCAAACCAAAATAACTTCGCCCCGAGCCAGGTAAGTTATTGTTACCAACAATGACTTTCACTCCATCTCTGGAGGCTTTTTGGAGGAAAGTCGTCATTGATTTTGTACCTGGATGCCCCATGACAATTATAGCATTAGGAACCGCTGCGAGAGCTTCATTAGCTTGTTGCAACATTCTTTGAGGATTCCACTCTGAATGCTGCTCAATCAAATTCACGTCTAGAATTCTGGCCGCATCTCTGGCTCCAAGTTCTCTAGCTAATGTAGCTGGGCCTCCAGAATTTCCACCCATTTGCATGTAAATTGTCAGGTCTCCTTCGATGGCTGGACGGTCGTCACTCCATGCATAGAAAGGAAGGTGAAAAAAAAAGCAGAACAGAAAAATGCTTTTGCGAAATAACTTTTTCATGACCAGTCTCCTTCATAGTGTTTGAAAAAATCCCTTTGCTCTTAAAAATCGAACAAGGGGAACTTTGCCAGGATTTTCAAGCAGGGTGTTAATCGAGACTGCTAAAATGAACACCAGTCCTATAAAGAACCGGGTCCAGAAACCCTGAATTCCGGAAGCAACTAAACCAGCCTCAATAACTGTAACAATAAAGACCGCGAACACTGTTCCAATTACCCGACCAGATCCTCCGAAAATTGATGTGCCACCAATAAATACGGCAGCAATTACTGTTAAAAGATAACCCATCCCTTGACTAGAAAAATAAGAAGTGGTTTCTAAAGTCAAAAAAACTCCTCCAACGCTGGATAATGTTCCGGATAGAGTAAATAATTTAATCTTCTCTAAAATAACGTTGATTCCCATCATTTTAGCAACTTCAGAATTATCTCCAATGAATAACAAATTCTCTCCAAATTTATGTCGATTTAGTAATAACCAGATAATTATTGAAAGTAAAATTGCCCACAAAATTTGGACAGGAAAAAACTGCTCAAATCTACCAACTAGAAAATTATGAATTGGAGTCTCATATATTGTTGGAATTGCCAACTGTATCCCTCCAGAAACTATAGTTACAAATCCACCCCATAGAAATAACAATGCAAGTGTTGCAATAAGTGACGGTATTCCAAGCATTGTAATAACTATTCCATTGACAAAGCCAACAGTTGCACCAGCTAATATAGCAATCATAAATGCCAACCAGGATAATTGAAAATTATCAAACAAATAAGCAAATATATAACTTGACAAGGCAACAGTTGAAGGGAAAGAAAGATCCATTTCACCTGCAACTGCCACTAATGTGATCCCAAGAGCAATAATCAGTGGTGGTGGAACAGTTGCAAAAAAACTCATATAAACACGGAAATTTAAAAATGCCCTCGGTGCTGTTAGCATAAAGACCAAGATCAAAGCTAAGAACACAATCCCAACGGTTACACCATCAATATTCAGAATTTTCTTCATTGACCTGTACAATACTTAATTTGAATGAAGCTTACTACAACACACCAAATTCTTGAAAAACATCTTTTAAACTTCTGCCTGACTCTAAAGCCTTTAATGTCCTGTTTTCAGACTCTAATTTTTTAGCACTATGTGAAAGGACTTCTGAAAAGATTTGCTGAGGAATAGCAACACACCCATCAGAATCACCAAAAATAACATCACCTGGACATACTCTCACACCGGCACACTCTACAGGCACATCGATTTCAATTACCTTTCCCCTCCCTTTACTATCTAAGGGAGCAATACCAGCTGCATATACTGGAAAACTCATCTTCCTAATCTGCTGTACATCCCTTACAAACCCATCCATGATTGCACCATTAACTTTTTTGACCCGAGCCGCTGTACTTAATAAGCCTCCCCATGGGGCGATGCGATTTGAACTACCACAAGCTGCGACTGCGACTTCTCCTTGTTGGAGGCTATCCACTAATTGAATTTCTAATTCGTATTGGTTTTCATTTTTTCTGGGTCTCTCATAAATATCTGTATAGAGCATCGTCCTAGCTCGACCAATTAGGCGTAAGTTTTCATCTAATGGCCTAACAAAGTGCGGAAAAGCTTGGTTTTCATAGCCCAATTCATCCAAAATATCAGAGACTAAAGAACAGAATAGTTCTTCAAATTTGTTTTCGATCGTATAATCCATTTTCTGCCATTTAATATTTTTTCATTTTAATCATTGAACTAAGCTGATTCACCAACAACTAAACTTACGGGAAATGTAATTTCTTTAACATCAATTACTTTATTCTTAATTGTATCTATCAAAATCTTTCCTGCCTCCATTCCCATATCATAAGCTTTTGATTGAACAGACACTAAATTTGGTGTTATATATGACGTATTTTCAAATGCGTTAAATCCAGTAACCTTCACATCAATTGGAACACCAATTCCTTTTTCACTTAGGGTTCTTATAGCTGCCAACGCCATCTTATCATTTCCACCTATAATCGCTTCTGGAAGTCCCTGCTCGTGAATATAATTGAGCAGTGCTGATTTAGTATCTATTAATCCTTCGTTACCACATTCCACAATTTCAAAATTTAAATTTTTCTCTGACAATATTTTTTCGACTCCAATGATTCTCTGTTCAATAGCTGGCCAATTTTGGCTAGGCGATAGAAATATGAATCTTTTACAATCTTTTTTAACCAAATATTCTGCAATTAATTGTCCTGCTTTAAAGTCATCTTGAATGATACTATAAATTCTGTGATCAGGATATTTATCCTGAATAAGAACAAATGGGAGGTTTAGATTTAAGATTTTTTTAATTATCTTTTCTCTTGTTTCTTTGTTTCCAGATAAAATTGCGCAGATTCCATCTGAATGAATTTTTTCCAAAATGCTTTGTTTCTGGATGCTTTGTGATCTAATTCCTTGCAATATGAGGCTATAATTTCGATCTGCTAAATAATTCGATAATCCAGAGACAACTTGTGAGGTATATGTGTCAGCCAAAAATTCTGGCACATCATCTAATATCACCATTCCAATTGACAAACTACTTTTCGTTCTCAATGTCTTTGCCGCATGATTAGGCTTATAATCAAGCTGTTCAATAACTGCCCGAACTTTTTCTCTCGTCTCCTTGCTCATTTGATTTGTTCTGCCGTTAACAACATTAGAGACGGTCATCATTGTAACTTTTGCAGTTTCGGCTACATCTCTGATTGTTATTTTTTTAGTCATGTTTTTTGTAATCAATTTACTTTAACGTTAAAGTAATTAATCGACTTAGATTTATCAAACCAAATCAGGTTAATCAAATAATTTCTCTAGGAGAATATTATTGATTATTAAAGATTAATTTATAGATTTAAGTCCGGCCGTTCTTTCAAGAATTTTTTTAGTCCGGCCTGATCCTGCGAAGCGTTGCGCAGACATTGTACCCCATCTCTCAGAACACCCAGTTCAGAGGCTGTGGAAAGCCTCAGAAAGTGCTTACCCTCTACACCAATTCGACCAAAAGAGAGCCGATCCAAAACAGCTACTTGATGATCATACAAAGCGAACATTTGAAAGAGACCCGCAGGCGAAGTTTCCTTTTTTGCTACATCATTTAAATTTGAATGGTGATCAATTAAACCAAGAGATTCACAGACCCCTTCAATGTTTGGGAAAAGGTAGAAGGCTCCTCCTGGCTTTTGACAGTCAACTCCTGGAATAGCTCGTAAATCTTCCAACACTGCATCTCTTCGCTCTTCAAAAGTTCGTACCATCTCCAAGACTTCTGCGTCCACTGTAGCGTCAGTAAGTGCCACAACAGCTGCTTCCTGATTATAGGGAGCGACACATGAGAAGTAGTTGATGTTTAATGTTTTGAACATCTCTGCTTCTACCACAGTGGGTAAAACTGCATAGCCAATCCGACCTCCCGTCCAGGAAAAGGTTTTAGAGAAACCACTTGCTAGTATCGTTCGTTCGGCCATCCCCGGTACTTGAAGAATTGAGTAGTGTTGTTGATCATCAAAAACAATCCGTTCGTAGATCTCATCAGAGTACACTCTGACATCAGGGGGAGCCTTGCGAAGAATCACATCTGCTATCTCTTCAATCTGAGACTGACTAGCTACCCCTCCAGTAGGATTTGAAGGGAAATTCAAACAAATTATTTTGGTCCTTGGTGTAATCAATTCCGCGAGTTGCTCGGGAGTAAAGGTGAAGCCGGCTGATTCATCCAAATGCAATGGAACTGGTACAGCTTGAACGTAACGAATAAATGACTCGTAGATTGGGAATCCTGGGCTTGGGTAAATTACCTCATCACCAGGATTACAATAAATTTGCTGGGTCAATCCAATCGAAGGCTTGCCACCGGGAAAGACTACAACATGTCCCGGCGTGGTGTTCAAACCCCTCGTGTGATTTACGTATTCACTTATGGCGCTACGTAAGTTTGGAGTACCCTGTGGGTCACAATAGTGCGTATTTCCAGCATCTAGTTGTCGTTTAATCTCGGTATTAACAGCTCTGGGCAGATCATAGTCTGGTTCTCCCAAGTTTAACTTCACTACAGGCCCCCGAGTCTGAGCAACATGAATTATGTGTGGTCCCACTTTAAAGGCATTTTCAGAACCAATTCTTTGGTTACGTTCAGCAAAAAGAGCCATGATGCTTTAATAGAATGAGGTCAATAAATTTAAATTGCAGGAACCGTTGTCAGCAGAGATTTATTTGCATAGTATGCATCCACGTTATCTACAACAAGCTGACCCATGGCGATTCTGGTTTGCACTGTTGCGGAACCAACATGGGGCTGCAAAACAACTTGGGGCATCTTAAATAGTGCCTCTGGCACTTTTGGCTCATTGGTAAACACATCTAGACCTGCCCCACCAAGCTTACCTTCTTTGAGACAGGCAACAAGTTCATCTTCATCGACGACA
>JACLAC010019839.1_pt1 | contig 10142 bp, 4 predicted proteins | sample 8027881 | NCBI WGS metagenome assembly JACLAC01 (sample SAMN15725517, study PRJNA655200) | protist metagenome | isolation source: fluorescence activated cell sorting (FACS) single amplified genomes of... | place: Spain: Blaines Bay Microbial Observatory, Mediterranean Sea | collected 2016-01-19 | reverse complement strand
GGTGGAAACGGAATCAGCCTTCAGGCGAACGATTCCGCGGTCGTTCAGAATCAGATCATTCGCGACAACACGATTTCGGATAACGGGCAGAATGGCGGAGCGGGTGGCCGGGATTTCGGAATCTCCCTTGGAACGAACGGAGCGACGGCCCAGCTGGCTGCAGAGATCATGAACAACACCATCGAGCGGAATGCCGGTGGAGCCCTCAACGTTGACGCGCAGGGCGGCACGATTTCCGTTTCGCAGTTTGCCGCCAACATAGTGGACGAAAACGGAGCCGGCGTGCTGATTAACGCCGAGTCCGGAGCGTCGGTCGATGTCCGCATCACAAGTAACTCGATCACCGACAGTGTAATGAATGGAGTGATCGGAACGCCGATGACCAGTGGCGATGGGATCTCGGTTGCGAGTGACGCAGCGACGGTGACCGTCAACGAGATCGCTTTCAACACGATCACAAGCAATGCCGGAAACGGCATCAGCCTCGAAGCGATCAATGGTGGAACCATCAATGTGACGCCTACCGAGGACCTCAACGGCAATAACGACTTTGACAATGGCGAAGATGTCGACGAGGACGCCAACAACAACGGCATCCTCGACATGGGTGAGGACGCGAATGGCGACGGGCTGTTGAACCGAGGCAACGGCAACGGCCTCTTCGATCGCGGTGTATTCATGAATCTGATTTCCAACAACGCCGGAAGCAGCTTCGCTGTCACGGCGACGGACAGCACGATCAACCTTGGCACGGTCTCTCAGAACCAACTGATTAACAGCACGGCCGGCGTCGGCGGAGTTCAGATCGTTGGCGTGAATTCCACGCTGACCGGCTCGTTTACCGGAAACAGCATCAGCCTCGACCCGGCCAACAACCCCAATGCCGGGCCCGGCTTCCTCGTTGACTCGATCGATGGCAATGTCGATCTGGTCATCGGCGGTCCGGATCCGGGAGACCGGAACACGATTTCTCGAGCTGTCGGTGCAGGTATCGCCGGTGTCTTCTCCGGGACGGGATTAGCTCAGCTCAACATCACAAATAATCTGATCACGAGCGTCTCGGACGACCTTGACCCAAACACGACGTACGACGGCGACGGCATAAGCATCGCTCTGACTGGATCACCAAGCACAGCCGACTCGACCGTCCGTCTGATTCAGTCTGAGGTGACCGGCAACGTCATAGGCAGTTTTGATTCGACTTTGGGCCTCGGCTTGGATGGCTCGGGTATCGCGATTCAGGCCAGCGAGGGGACGGCGATCGATGACCTGCTGGTGACGCAGAACCAAGTCGGTCAGGTCGGTCTGGACATCGGCAACAACCACGCCGGTATCGAAATTGACCGGATCGACGATGCAACGTTTAACGTCGCCAGTCCGCGGCCGGGAGCTCTAAGAGCGGTCACGATCTCCGAGAACATCGTCACGGATAATGACGGTGGCGGAACAACGACAGTGGCTGGACTCGATATCGATGTCAGTGGCGGCATCCGCGATGACATCGACTTCGAGATTATCGACAACACGTTCAGTCGCAATTCCGGCGATGGCGTCCTGCTGACAACTCGAGCAGATGCCAGTCTGTCGACCGACATTCGAGGCAACACGATCGAGGAAAATGGGGCCGTACTCAACCCGATCACAATGCTTCCCGGTAACGGAATTACGATGAACGGCGTTGAATCCAGCATCAACGATCTCGAAACTCAAGGTGGAACCTGGATCAGCAACACGATCAACAACAATGCCGGCAATGGAATTCAGATCAACAGCGTCAAGGGCGACATCATTCCGCTGATCATCGGCCTGAACGGCAACGATCCGATCACTGGCGAAAGTCTCGGCAACACGATCACGAACAATGCTGGTGACGGTATCGAAATCAACAGTGGCGGCTTCGTGCAGATCAACAACAACCTGATCGCAACGAACGGCGGATCGGGAGTCGATATCAACGCGATTGCAGTCGGAGTTCACGCGGCACTGCTGCAGAACAACTCGATTCAGAATAATGGTGAGGACGGTATCGAATTCCAGAACTCCCTGAATTCAACGGACGTCGGTTTTCTGATCGGATTCGGAAACTCGATCACAGGCAACCAGAGTCGCGGAATCGATATCCTCAACCAGGGAAGTGCGGTTGCGAATATCCGCCTTGGCGACGGTACAGCTGCTAACGCAAACACGATCTCGGGCAACGTTGAGGAAGGTGTCTACGTCGTTAATACGGCATCGCTCACGGAAACGCAGGCTCCCATGTCGGCGACGATGCCGTTGGCAGCCGACGGGCCTGGACTCGCCGCACCGGACATGATTCTGGACATCAACCGCAACACGATTTCCGGGAACAATACCATCGTTGGCGGCTTCGTTGGCGGTGGACTGGCTGTCCGAGTTGGAACAAGTGGTGCGAGCTCGTTCTTCACCAACGCAGATGCCTCCGGAAACGCACAGGTACTGAACGGCGTTGGTTCCAACAGCGCGGGCCTCGCTGACGGAAATGGACGAGTCAATGCCCGCGTCGTGGATAACACCTTCAGTGGCAACCAGGGTGACGATGTCATCTTCGAGTCGTTCGTCTCAACCGTCGATCCGATCGCCACAGCGGGTACGTGGAACGCGATGATGTTCAACGTCACCGCATACGAGGGAGACCCGCTTGCAAGGTTGAATCTTGCCTTCCGCGGAAACACGGGGCAGTCACTCGACGTGACGCGGGCAGGAGCCAGCTACAACAACGGAGAAGGCGTATTCAAGTCACGTCTGATCACGGCTATGCCGCCCGGTCCGTTTACCACAGCCACTCGCGCGCGAAACGCTCAGCGTATCCCGACACGTGACGTGGAATTTTCTCTGCCGATTGTTTCGCCCGACTTTGGAATTTTTGAGTACCCCGGCACAGGCATCAGCACCTTCCGAGTGGAAAGCGACTTCGAATCGACAAACTTCCTGACCGGCGACACGTTCGCAATCGATGGCACTCCTGTACCACCACAGCTCAATGTGAATCCGAACGCCGTCCCGCTGGGAATCGATGTCGGCGAACTGGGCTTCTCGTGGAGCACGGTCGCACCAGGAACATTCGGCTTCGACGAGCCGTTCATAGGGTTGTTTGGGCTTCCGTGATCTTAGTCGGTTCGCAGTGAGCGGTTTGCAAAAGTCGCTTGAAATTCCTCTGACAGAGCGGTCGATGCCCCCAATACTGGGCGCTGACCGCTCTGTTTTCGGTCAGTTACGAAGTCAAAGCGGTTGACGAGGATCAAGTCATGCTGAACCGCAGAATCATTCATCGAGCCTCACTTTGGCTGCTCGCGCTCCTGACCTTCATCGCATCAGATTCTGTAGTGAGGGCTCAGTTTCGCGGAGTCAAGCCGGTCCCGGACAAGGCAAAGAAGTCGGCTCCGAAAACGAGCATTTCCATCGATTTGTTGGCCGATCGATTTGCCTCGGGAATCAACTCGCAACGCTGGGGTGCCGAGTTTCGCAAGTACGGCATTACCGTGCGAATTCGCCAGCCGCTGCTCGACGACAAACCGGAAGTGACAGAGCGGATGAGGGGACGGCTGCGTTTTGTGAAAGCCGTCGGAACATTGAAACGTGACGGGTCCATTCAGTTCCCCGATCGAACATTCCGACTGAGCGACTCGGCGAAAATCAAAGAGTGGCTGACAGAGTTAACCGTCTACGGAGCACAGGGCAGTGTCGAAGGAAAGCCGGGATTCGGCCTCAACAAAAACCAGTTTGCCTTTGTCTTTCGGGCACTCAGTGAACCAACCCGTCAGGAATTCGAAGACGCTTCTTTTGACGAGGCATTGCAGAAGCTCGACATGCCACAGGCTCTGCCGCTGCGAATAACCGCGGATGCCGAGTTACGGCTAAAACAGTACCCGCCCAAATTTCCAATGCCGGCAGGCTTGAAAGGTCTCAGCCGCGGAACTGTCCTGGCCATCGTTCTCAATAATGCCGGCCTTGGGATTCACCCTAGTCGAACACCGGCTGGGAGACTCGAAATGGTCGCCACGCCACTGCGCGATGACGCAGCCAAGTGGCCCATCGGCTGGCCTCTCTCTCGTGCGCCGCTGCACATTGCGCCGAAAATCGTGGAAGTCGTTGAGGTTGACCTCGACGACAAACCCCTGCTCGACGTGCTCGACGGAGTCGCAACTGCGACAAAGATTCCCGTTCTCGTCGATATCTGGCGAATTCGTCAGGCGGACATCGATCTCGAAGAATTCCGCGTGACTCAGGCCCCAAAGAAAATGACCTGGAGCGGTTTTCTGGATCGAGCGACGTTTCCCAGGCTCATGCGGGAAATCGTCGTCGACGAAAATGGCAAGCCTTTCGTGTGGATTACGACTCGCACGGTCAAGCAGCTCAACGAGCGTGCGAAACAGAGGGATGCGCAGTTCGACGCGAAGGGGAAATAGGGTCGGTTCTTGCCAACGTCACACCGGGATCTTTGCACCGGTTTCAGTTGGAATGCCATCACCCTTTCAAACGGTTCGTTCAAGGGCAGGGAGTTCGACTGAGTGTGCGGGTTCGTCGGATTCCTGGAAGCCTCACCGCAGCGAAGCCGTGATGACTCAACGGCACTTGTCGAGCGGATGGCCGACGCGATTGCTCATCGCGGCCCCGACGATTCCGGATGCTGGCTCGACGATAAGGGCCAGCTTGCTCTTGGTCACCGCCGACTGGCCATCCTCGACACATCCTCTGCGGGCCACCAGCCGATGGAGTCGCGTTGTGGCCGCTTCGTCATCGCCTACAACGGTGAAGCCTACAACTTCCGGGAGCTGCGATCGGAACTCAACCTCACGACGAGAAGTGATTCGGACACGGAGGTCATCGTGGAAGCGATTGCCGCATATGGCATCGAAAAAACGCTACCGAAGCTCAATGGCATGTTTGCCTTCGCCATCTGGAATACGCAGGAAAGAACGCTGACACTTGTCCGCGATCGGCTCGGGATCAAGCCGCTTTACTATGGTGTCAGTAGTGGCACATTCCTTTTCGGCTCAGAATTAAAGGCCCTTCGCCGGCACCCGAACTTTGACGGAGGCATCTCACGCGGAACTCTCGCCCGATTCCTACAGCACAACTACGTTCCGGCCCCACATACGATTTACGAATCGTTCTACAAGCTTTCACCAGGAAGCCGCCTCACGGTTTCCGAGTCCGATCTCCATGAGACTTCGCCAGCCCGCACCGTTTCCTGGTGGGATTTGCGAAGTGTTGCCGAGTCTGCGCGGGAGGTTTCCTTTGAGGGGGCCTTTGACGACGCGGTAGACGATCTTGAATCGAATCTCAGCCGCGCCGTCTCGAGCCGCATGATTTCGGACGTCCCACTGGGAGCATTCCTTTCTGGTGGGATCGACTCATCGCTCATCGTTGCGCTAATGCAGAACGCCTCGACGAAACCGGTTAGGACGTTTTCCATCGGGTTTGAGGAAGCACAGTACAACGAAGCGGAGTATGCGCGAGCGGTCGCCAGTCATCTTGGCACGGAGCACACTGAGTATTTCGTTACACCGCAGCAAGCCCGGGACGTTATTCCGAGATTGCCTGCGATGATTGACGAGCCATTTTCTGACTCATCCCTGATTCCGACGTTTCTCGTTTCGCAACTGGCGAGAGAGTATGTCACAGTGAGTCTCTCCGGCGATGGTGGAGATGAATTGTTTGGAGGCTACCACCGCTACTTTCACCTTAGTTCGATCTGGAATCGCATCTCACGGATTCCGGGCCGAAGATTGATCTCTCGTGCATGCGGTCTGGCCACATTGATCACCCGGTCAAAATGGCGCGAGCGGTTTCGCTACCGCAGCCAGCTGCTTGGCGAGCCGGACTCCGCACGACTTTATCAACATGGGAATCTTCACTGGCAGCCCGATAGCGGGATTGTCCTCGAAGCAGAACCCAACGGTGGCCGGTCGACATACTGGAATCGTGAGAAATGGCTACAGACGGGTAATCCGATCGAAGAGTGGATGTGGCTCGACACGGCGACATACCTGCCCGACGACATCCTCGGCAAAATCGATCGAGCCAGCATGGCCGTCAGCCTCGAAGCACGAGTCCCGCTCCTCGACCATCGCGTGGTGGAATGCGCGTGGCGGATGCCTTTTGAGTTTAAAGTGGATACAACGCAGCGTTCCGGGAAGAAGCCGCTCAAAGCGTTGCTGTCACGCTACGTTCCCGATGAGCTGTTTGAGCGGCCGAAAATGGGATTCGGTGTTCCAATCGATTCTTGGCTGCGCGGCCCATTACGGGACTGGGCTGAGGGGCTACTCGATGAGCGATGGCTGCGCGAAGAGGGCTACCTGAATCCCACACCCATTCGCCATGCCTGGGAGTTACACACTTCTGGCAAAGCGGATCAACACTATTTGCTCTGGGATGTGCTGATGTTTGTGGCTTGGTCGCGCGAGCAGGCAAACGGCATCACTTCCGTTTGACCGCGTTGCGCAGTTGCAGTTCGAAGGCGTCGTTGCGATCCTCATACGGACGAACGCGCAGGTACCACTCCGCCCAGCCAGCGAGGGCCTCTTTCCGCCACCGCTTCATTGCTGCCGATTTCTGAGCATCCGACGCATCTTCGGCAAGATCCTCATACGGATTCTCGGCAACGCCAACACCGCTGAGCTTACGGCTAAGATAGGACAAAGCATTGTTCGCCTCGACGACAACGTCAGCGTTCTCGTCCTGTAGAGCTCGTATCAACAGCCCGGCATCCCGCAGACTGCGACTGCGTCCCAGTGCCCAGACCGCTGTTCGGCGAACCTCGACATGGGGATGTACTGCCAACTTCCGAACCCGGTCCATCTCCTTTAGCAACTTTTTGGGATCGCCGATTTGAACTTTCTCGACAATCGCCTGCTGAGCATCTTCCAGAACAGAAATGTCCTGACTGGCGAGGCTTGTCAGCAGTTCGTCCAGCGGCCCTTCCATCTTTCTTTTCTTCTTGACCTGACCTCTGTCCACATTGGCCTCATCGAGGTTATCCGGGAGCCCACGGCCTCCAGCAAGGAGCCCGCCACCAACGGGTGTCGCAATTAGCTTCGCTGTCGATTTGACCATGAAGAGAATGGCAAATGAAGTGGCGTTGTCGGGTGAGGTATAGGTAGTCCAACTGCCATCTTTTTTCTGTCGCTGCTTGAGGACACCCAAGCACTCATTGTACCAGTCTTTGCCACCGATCTGGTCGAGCCCAGCGAATGATGCAACACGTTCAACCGTATAATAGTAGTAATTCTTGTTGACATTCGGTGTTTCGAGAACAAACCGGGTATTCGCCCAGTTCAGTCCACGACGAATTCCATTATTAATCGCATTGAGTGGGACGATCTTTCCCTCATCCTGCTTTGGCTTTCCTGCATTGGGGTCTGAATCCTCTAGGATTCCGAATTTCTTCGTCTTGGATTTCTTTTTCCCTCCCCCTTCCATGTATTCGGGATAGAGAAACATGCGAGCAATGAAGAGACTGCCAACACCGGCGTTTGTCAGGTTGTGAGTCGATGCTCCACGTTCCGGGCCATGCGGCTTTCCTGGGTGGTACGAGAAACCGCCATCACCCATTTGCGTGCGAAGATGCCACTGAGCCGCTCGACTCCAGACGGACGCGGGCACGTCAACTCCGGCAACCTTGGCGGACCAGAACCCAAGCATCGCGTACTGCGTCATACTCGTATCGCCAACATCCTCATCGGGATAAGTCCATGAGCCATCTGATCGTTGGCGACTGATCAGGTACTGAGCGGCTGCTGCTACATGATTCGCGTAGTTCTGCTGGTGGACGGCCAGAAGAAACATGATGTCAACGCCCGCCTCGTAGACCCCTTCCTGTTCGGTATGGGGCTTGTAGGTCATTGTGCCGTCCGGGTTCGTCGTGAACAGCTTCAAGGTACCGGCCAGCGCCTTGGCGATAACTGGTGAGTCCATTGGTTCACCGGCTTTCACCAGTGCCAGGCCGGCGAGGCTGAGTTGCCCGCCGTTCAACTGAGTCCGCGACCGGAGAAATCCAACGGCACGATCAAACACGGGGCGGGCAGCCGACGGGATTGTCGGTTTCTCTGCTGCTGCAGCTGTGAACCAACTGCTCAGCGAGGCCACTGCTGCAATCAGAGACTTAAGAGTGGCTCTACGGCACATTGTGAAACCAGCCTTTGGCGCATAACGAAGAAACTGAATCCTACGAGGGCCCGATAGTGTGGTCAATGTTTCTGGAAGGGAGACGCTCTAAGCCACGCTGCCCGATTCGCGAATGGCTCCACAGACTCGCGAGATTGTCGCCTCCGGCAATTGGTGAAAACTCGGAAGGCAGAGTATTCTTGCAGAAAGCGATTCAGAAATCGGACAACTCTGATACGGTCCGACTGCTTCCACCGTATTCAGGGAAGGCCGGAAGTAGCGTCGAGCATGAATTCGCTGCTTCTGCAGTGCCTTGATAACCTGCTCAAGCCGTGATTCCGAGTCGAAGACAATGGGCATATACGAGAAATTGCAGGAGTCATCCTGAATCTTCTGGAACTGCACCCAACCGATTCCCGCCAATTCTTCCCGATACTGCAGATTGATTTGACGACGACGATCAATCACGGCATCAAGCTGTGGGAGATTTGCAAGCCCGAGGGCCGCGTGAATCTCAGTCATCTTTCCGTTCAGTCCGTCTTCAACAATGGAGTTCCGGCCGTCGTTACCAAAAAAACGCAGTCGCTGCAGTCGGGAAGCGATCACGGCGTCGGTTGTCACGCATGCGCCACCCTCGCCCGTATTGAACAGCTTTGTGGCATGAAAGCTTGTCGCCGAGATGTCTCCATGTTCGAGGAGCGATCTGCCGTTGTAAGTCACTCCGATTGCATGTGCCGCATCGTAGATGACCCTGAGACTGTGTCGCTTGGCGATCTCGCCAATTGTTTCGATATCACAGGGATTGCTGAAAACGTGCACCGGTACGATGGCTGATGTTCGAGGTGTGATCTTGGATTCGATATGCTCAGGATCAATATTGAACGTTTCTTCATTGACGTCTGCAAATACGGGAGTGCAACGTTCCCATTTTATCGCACTGCATGTTGCAATCCAGGAAAACGGAGTCGTAATCACTTCACCTCGAAGATCAAGAGCGTGCATTGCAAGTTGCAGCGCCACAGTTCCGCTTGTTAATGCAATCAGGTGCTGGATGTCGAATCGAGACTTCAGGCGGCTCTCCAGTTCGCGGACGAGCGGCCCATTGTGAGTGAGAATTCCCGATTCCCAAGCCAGTCTTAATACCTCCATGTATTCCTTAAGTGGGGGCAGCGATGGCATCGTGACAGGCACGTCCGAGTCTTCGTATGACATTAAAGAATAGCCCTCTATCGTCACCCGGAAGTGTCTAAGAATCAGTCGAATAATAAAGTGGACATCAGACTTCGCGCCTGAATGTTCAGGTAGTTATTAAACTTGAGGAATGTGGCAAGTTGATTGAGCGTCAGCCATCGAAACGTCGGAGGGACATCTACGGGAAATGATTCATCCGCTTCCACGATGATGTTTCGATTCTGTTCCCGGTAGAAACGCCCGCCTTCCTCTGAAAGGAATTGTGCATAGCGAATCTGCGAAAGGGGGGCATCCAGTACAAACTGCAGAAACGGGACAGTGGCAGGGTCCTGAATCCGGCCGGTCAGACATTGAACAGTTGGAGCAAATTCCATGACATCGAAATTGCCACATTCCAGCTTTGCCTGAACGAGTACATGCATCACTCCGTGAATGGGTCGGACGATGAAAGCGATAAGGCCATCGTCACATGGCTGGACCATTGGCTGGCTCCAGTATTCCACTTCACGGCCTTCGACTGAAATATCCACTGGGATGACGCGAAAGTACTTTCCTTCATCATGCACGATTCCGGCCGGAGTGATGTTCCAGGATTCGAGTTCCTGCAGTGGTAATGTTGAAATCGTTAATTCGTGTTGTTGCTTGATATCCGTGAACCAGGCGAGCAACTGGTCGACCGAGTCGACTGCTCCCCGAGGATCGATCATCGACTTCAGGAGTTTTCGCCTGAAGGGCTGGAACTCTGATTCACCTGTCGCAGGGTTCGCCAGGTTGTCGTCGGTTTCCCCATAAGTCTCTCCGTATGGAATTCCGGATACGACAGT
>JACLAC010002597.1_pt1 | contig 10142 bp, 8 predicted proteins | sample 8027881 | NCBI WGS metagenome assembly JACLAC01 (sample SAMN15725517, study PRJNA655200) | protist metagenome | isolation source: fluorescence activated cell sorting (FACS) single amplified genomes of... | place: Spain: Blaines Bay Microbial Observatory, Mediterranean Sea | collected 2016-01-19 | reverse complement strand
CCATTCAGGCCATGAAAGGGAACGACCAAAACATCAGTGCTCGAATTACCGTGCTGTTGTCCAGCATTTCCCTCCCGCCTGCGTGGGCGCCGGACGATATATTCGATAGTTGTATGGTTTGCAACAGGACGTTTTCTACGACCGTGCGCAGGCATCACTGCAGACACTGTGGGCGCCTCATATGCGGCAAATGCAGCTCTAAAAAGTGCAAGATTACAAAACCAAAGTTTCTCGAAAGTGGCAGCACGTTTAAAAAGAGTCAACGCGTTTGCAACCCCTGTTACGACGTCCTTGCGTTTCCACTAGCAAGTGGGATGGGCAAAGAGTAGAGCATTGAATTATAGGGAGAGTGGTAAAGAGAGTCTGGGAAAGAAACCCATAAGACTTATCATTTTGGTTAAATAGTTTTATTATTATACCAATTTAAAAAATACTTCATCCTGTGTTTACTACTACTACACGGTATATAATATATAATATCGACTAATAATATTTATAAAAAAGAAGGAGAAGAGGAGGAGCATGGATCTTTCTATCTCATAGTACCAAGTAGGAAGGGAGGGGAAAAAAAAGGAGGAAGGTATAAATACCACCAATGCTATTTAATGTATATATGGTATTATTAGTATATTAATTTATTTAAATAAGTATAGTATTATCTCTATCTAAAGGACGGAAAGAAGTAAGTGGTCTTATTATAACGAAATTAAGAGAAGAAGAATTTTGTATTCTCTTAATTATTGCCATTGAAGATAGGTTGTACATTTGCATTTTAACGAAAGAAATGAAGGAATGAAATGTTTAGAAAATTAAATCAAAGCATTCAATAAAGTGTGCGTCGAACTAGGTTCAATTCTTTTTTATTTTTTGTGGAGGCAATATAGTGTTACGAAGGATAAAGTTCTCTAACTGTAAATGAAGTTTCCAAAGGTTGTTGTGGGTAGAGGCCGGTGGGCGCAAATGCTTTTCGTCTGCAGTAAACTCTCCTGGTTCGTTTTCATTTTTGCACCGCTTGTAATCACCGTTGGTGCAGAACGGCAGCATCCGTATCACCAACACGTTAACAATCTTTTGAGGGCCCACGGCTCCTCCGCCCACCTCGTTCATCGTTTGCCACGAACGGCCGCTGTGAGGCACCAGCCGGCAGTAGTACAAGAAGACAAAAAGCCGGCAGGGCATTTTTTTCCAGAAGATGCGTGGAGTATATCCCATGTACCCGAGCAGTTAAAAATTGGTTTTGATATATACAGGAATTATACAGAGAAGAAAGTGCAGTACGTTACATTCGAGAGCGTCAGGATGACAAATAAAATTATCATAGAGTATTCCCTGGAAAGCTCTGGCGAGGGGCAACGATGCAAGTATCCCGAAAATGCAGACCTGCCCATGAAAGATAGGTTGCTTTTCGAAGCAAACCGAAAGGACGTCTTGAAAGAAAACATGGACGCGCTACTGCCGACGCCACCAGAGTCGACTTCAGAAGCGTCGTTCCTCCAGATAACGAACAGCATGGCTGGCAATGGAAAGCCAGTGGACGCGGCACAGTTGCAAAGCACAAAAGAAGCTGCTGCACGTACTAGAGCGCAGGCAGAGATAGACAAGGAACAATCTGCCAAGAAAGTAGCAGAGCATTTGAAAACGTACCGTGGGCAGATTGAAAAGCGGTACAACACCCATGACCAGGACACGGGCGCAAATGTAATCCGGACCAAACTACAAACAGAGGAAGAGGAAAACAAAGAATTGATATGGGAAAAGCCCTGGGAAATCGCTCTGGAGATGAGCATTGATGGCGGTGCGAACTGGATGCCTTTGGAAATTCCCGAAGAGTCCAACGTGACGTCCAGCATCGTTCACCGGACAATTCACCTGCCTCCAATGTTAGTGCAAGCGTCCAAGGCTCGGCCCGACGTACCAAGTAAAGTTAAATACAGGCTGACGCAAAAGATGGACGATTGCAGCTGCTGCTCTGATCTATTCGTCCGAAGCTTTTCCCCCGAAGATTAATTATATATTTTAAAAATATGAAATCTTGATCTTATCGGTAAACGTCCTACTCCCTACCAGCAAACGGTAATGTAGAAACAACGGTCCTTTGTCTTTGGTATCTTCTTCGAGAAGATTCTTTTTTCTAGATGAAATCATCTCCTTCATCGCGGACCCTTTTAATGAGTCAACATCTGCCTTATTCCACATCACAGGAAAATTAGTGATGCAAACGGGCAATGAACGCGTGTACTCATTGTCCGTCTCCATCAACTTGTAGGTCATCTCCAAATGGTTCCCTTGAATGCATTCCGTAACAGGAATTTGGAAAATTATGTCTCCAATATCGATGTCTTCCGTGGCGAAGACACCCCGTTCGACACAATTTGAACCAAGGAATGCTATTTCCGTTTTGTGAATATTGTCTCTGTACCTTTGCTCTAACTCCGTTGACATTTGTAGATAATTCGAGGTATATATATACCACCCCAACAACTTATAAGAATGAAAATTATTTTAGCCGTTTCACAAGATGGGTACATTGCCGACAAGAACGGTTGCATCCCCTGGAAACTATCACACGACATGAAATGGTTTAAAATGAATACCTTCAACAGTACCATCGGTATGGGACGAAAGACTTGGGAGAGTCTACCACGTCAATTGGCACATCGGCATCATGTCATTCTCACGCACTCACCAAAACTATTTTCATTCGATGATGATGTAGAGCAGACTGCCTCCATCAAACAATTCAAACAAACACTAGAACTTCAACACGGATGGGTCATTGGTGGAGCTGACGTCGCTAAGCAATGTTTCAAAAAAGGAGCCATTTTGGTACTGACCACTGTGTTTGTTCATGTAGGCGAGGGTACCAACATAGACATACCATCCAAACGGACGCTGTGGGAGTCGAAAATATTTATTGAAGGTGGAGTGCGTTTCCGTTACGGTATCTACCAGCTATTGTAGTGCTATGACCATGTTCCACGTTCATAATCTACGATCCAGATCCACGATCCAGTTGAGTGGTCCGTAAATTAATGTTCCGTAATTTCATATTTTTTTTTACACCACATACCACATTTGGTAAATCCCTCATAATTTATTCCACATGGTCCATCGGAAAAAAAAATAAATAAAAAAAAACTCAAATTCTAGAATTGCGAACCGGATCCGGTTCGCAATTCTAGAAAATCGAAAATAAGCTTGGGTAAAAAAAAATGTTTGGGACTTGCATATTTTATATAGGAAAAGTAAATTATAAGTATAACATTTGGTATTCTAGCTACTCTATACCTGCTATTAATTAGTGGGTCCGTATCATAGATGGTGTGGACCTGTGTAACCGAAAAATAAAATAAAGTCAATCTCACACCACTGGTTCTCGACAACAGTCATTGTCCGCAAAAGGCGAGCTGCCCCCACCAGTCTCGCAAAAAAGATCGAAAAGAATAACCAAAACGCACCACGTTCACTCCAACGTTCTTTTGTTCGAAATCTACACCATCAATTCAAGATCGTTTCTTTTAACAAAGGCACCTAAAGAATAGTTCCAAATTATTCGTTTACGATACATATACCTATCCAAATAGCGTCTGCTAAACTTTTTAAAATTTTAAAAGGGCAACTTTAAGCGTCTGATATGGGAAGGGGATCAGATCCTCCGACAAGGCAGCAGAAGCGAGCGGCAGCGCAGAAAAAACGAAGAGAACAACGAAGGAAGCAGAAAGTTGGACATGCTAGAAGAAAACTAAGAAATATGAGAAATCCCAAACATCATTATGTTACTCGGGACGGTGATATTAAATATCGGAAGGGGGAGGGCTGCGGTCGTGGTGGTCGTCCGAAAGGTCGTGGTACCCCACGAAAGCCAAGTCCAACGGCACGTCCAATACCACAACGTTTAGTTCAACGATACCGAAATAAACGTTCTTGCGCGGGATGCATTGGTCGGCTCTTTTTGAAGAACATACCGTACGATGATATTGAAGGGAATAAGATTGCCGAGCTTGACCTGTTTGGGTACAACTTAACAATGGACCAAGTGAACAAGTTGAGTGTTGCGTTGTCGGAGAATACGACGTTGCAGAGAGTGGAGTTGGACTGGTTTTCGCTTACAAGTACTCAGATATCGCACTTGAAATCGAAGCACCCGATGGTGCTGGAAAATTCTTTCGTTCATACATACGGCGAGCGACCGTTCCCAAAAGCGTGTGCCGAGGGTCGTCTGGAAGACGTCAAATCGATGGTGGAAATTGTGATGCCATACTTCGACACCAACGATTTGAAGGTCAGAAAGACGTGGTCTGGTATCAACGAGTCGAAGAGCAAGGAAGGAAAGACAGGCGTGTACCTTGCTGCGTTCAATGGGCACGCGGACGTGGTAAAGTACTTGCTTGGGAAGGGAGCCAACGAGGAGGATGTTTGGGAGCTGTACAAACGTAAGTATGGCGATACACCGTTCCCTACAGCATGCGCCAAGGGAAATTTGAAGGACGTCCAGTTGATGGTAGAATGCTTGCCCAGCCTCGATATCAACGAGTCGAAGAGCAAGGAGGGAAAGACAGGGGCGTACCTTGCCGCGTTCCATGGAAAAGAGGACGTGATAAAGTACTTGCTTGGGAAGGGGGCGAACAGACAGGATGTGGAGGACGGTACTTGGGGTAGAGTTGTAGGCGAAGAAAACGTACCAATTTGGAAGCAAGGGGGTGCTTTCACTAAACTTCGCATTGATGGTCATCGGAAAAAAGAAATAACCGACTATGATTGCAATTTTTTGGCTCCCGATTTGAGCAAGATGAAAGCGTTGAAACATCTTATCATTTATAATACTCAAATCGGCGATGCAGGTCTGGAGCATTTGTCCAACCAGTTGCCTGAGATGCAAGCATTGAAACAGCTTTTGTTGCAAGGAAATAACATCGGCGATGCAGGTCTGGAGCATTTGTCCAAAGCGTTGCCTGAGATGAAATCATTGAAAGAGCTTTGGTTGCATGATAATCAAATCGGCGATGCAAGTCTAGCACATTTGTCCAACGCGTTGCCTGAGATGCAAGCATTGGAAATGCTTATGTTGCCAGGAAATAACTTCGGCGAGGCAGGTCTAGCACATTTGTCCAAAGCGTTGCCTGAGATGAAAGCGTTGAAAAGTCTTCATTTGGAAGGAAATAACATCGGCGACGCAGGTCTAGCACATTTGTCCAAAGTGTTGCCTGAGATGAAAGCTTTGAAAAGTCTTAATTTGGGAGGAAATAAAATCGGCGATGCAGGTCTAGCACATTTGTCCAAAGCGTTGCCTGAGATGAAGTTATTACAACATCTTCTTTTGCCTAAAAATAAGTTCGGCGATGCAGGTCTAGCACATTTGTCCAAAGCGTTGCCTGAGATGAAATATTTTCAAGAGCTTCGTTTGGAAGGAAATAACATCGGCGATGCAGCAAAATCAAAGGTCAAAGAAGAATGGAAAAAGGCAGGAAGACTTGGAAAATTGAGAATATAAATTAAAAAGTTTTTTGCCCTTAAACGTTTTCCGTATGTTAAAAATTCCCCCTCGTTTCGTCCTCAAAATAAAAAAAGTCAATCTCTAGCCTATGATACTTAATTCCGATGGCCTAATTCATTTAGAACGGGAAAAAGTGCCATCTCTTCGTGCGGTACATCATGGCAGCTTCTTGCACATTATCCCCTCACCTTATCGCGACTGCAACACTTCTTCTGGAGATACCCATATGCTACCGACACTCCAAGCTTCCATATTCTTAACCACAATAGGGCCGCTGGTGCTTGATTTCACTGCCAAATGGTCGCCTGGCATTTGGCCTTTTCCACTTTGCTGCAGGTTGTTCACCGTCATGACCACCCTGCCTCCTTGCCAGTAACATTCTGTGAACGTTTGGTCACTAAATATTTGAAATGTGATCGTTTTGTCGCTGGGAGAGAGTTTCAGAACATCCTTGAAAAGCGGCGCGTTGCCCGATGGCCCTATTGCCCCCACCTCGGTGCTGCAAATATCCTCTTTTTCAGATTCCATGCATGCCTTCGTGGCCTCCGAGTACACGACGAAAAAATAAATCCCCAATGGGGAGGACGGCGAACCACCAGCAAACGCGATGGTGCCGAAAGTTCCACTTTCGGGTGGAATTTCCAGCTCCACAAACGCTTCCGATTGCTGAAATTTCTCATTTGCACCGGTCGCAAAGAAATTTTGGACCGTTTTGGACCTTACCGAAACTATAGTGTCGCCGCGAAGAGCTTTCTGTTCTTCCAGCGGAAGGTACAACAATTGGCTCATTTGTTGGCTCCAGACCACTTCACGCGGCAACGACAGGGTGGAGCCGGGAGAAACGGTAGCCCACCCATAATTGATCCTTCGCTTCTTCAACGGGTCATAAAAATCTTTTGAAGCATAAAAATCACCCGCATCGATAATTTTTCTGTTGAAGTCAAACCCAGGCGTAGGCGTAAAGCTTCCCGTCTGCCCCGGCTTTCCATCCTGCCAGGTTCCAACTTGCATCCAGTCCTTTCTTGAAATGCTTGCTTTGTGCACGTGCGTTGGAAAAATAGTCTTCGGGGACGACGAATTCACCCGGTCGACAACACGGGGAAATTCAAAAAAAGACGGGCACTCGCCCTCTGGAAAGTCCTTGTTCTTTCCAATTTCATACCACGATCTGAAGTCCTTCGAACCGTACGTAGTCGTGTCGTAAGACGTCAATCGCCATTCCCCGTATTCTGTTTTCCACGCTGTGGAGGGATCCCGCTGGGTGTTGTTGACGACTGGGTTGTTCTCGTACTTTGTCCAGTTGTGGTACAATGGGTCCGAGTCTGGGTTTGTTGGAAACGCCAGGTTGAAATTTGTACCAGTCACACAGTTGTCGTACCTTTTTTTATCGCATATTCCGGGGTACATTTGTACCATTTTCCCGTTCACAACTGTGGCCGAGCCAGTAAAAATGGCAACCGAGTCGTACGGCTTGTCGTTCCAGATGGCCACCGGCAGTCGCGCCCATTTTGTCAAGTCCCGAGACACCGCGTGCCCATAGACTGGGCCACTTCCTGCCCCCTCGTTTGGCAGGGCAAGGTGATCTTGATAAAACATGTGGTAAAATCCATGGACAGGGTCATATACTGGACCGTTCGGGTCGTTCATACCACAGCTCGCGGAATGTATGTGGTACTGCGGGGCCGAGGGACCAAACGCGGGGCCACACAGCTGGCAAAAAGGGCCACATGGGCACGTGTTCCCGGAATTGTCCGTGCAGGAGGTTTGGAACGGAAATGCCCCCTTCACAACGCACAAGAGCAGGATAATTTTTCCAACATAACATTTTCCCATGGTGCACACGTTCAGTTGAATGCTTCTCGGTTCACCAGGCTTGCTTTCAAAATACAAATAGCGTGTATCGGTCGCTTTTAAAAAGGTCGTTTTCGTAGTAGTAGTCAGAACCAACCGGCTCTTCTTTCTCTTTAGTTTGTTATCTTCCTAAGGATGTTCCGTTCTGATCATATATAATATATATTTAAATGAACACCTTGCAGTTTCTTTCTGTTTCTGTTTGCATTGATCAATACAAATTGTACCACATGCAAAAAAAAGGAGAGTCAGAGCAACTCCAACCCTACCCAATCCATCCCAACCCATCACGAATCACGAAGCGAGAGTTAGGAGAGTCACAGTCTGTCCTCTTTAATATAGCAGCTGGCTGTACGGTAAGGCCATCATCACACAGAAGGGAGAAGGAGAAGAAGAAGAAGAAAGATCTTCATCAATATTTAAAATATTTACTACAATTTATTATACTTCAAATAAACAATGTTACCTATTTAAAATAAAAAGTGTAACCACAACACGACAACACGACGAAAAAAAGGAGAAAAGAAAAATAAAAGAAAGAAAGAAGAAGAAAAGAAGTATTATAAAAGAAAAAATATGTTTTTTTCAATGAGATAATAGCAAATTAGTTTTGTAAGACTCTCACATTTTAAAATTATTATATTATTTAAAATTGAAGGGATGAATTCTTCTATTGAACCTGGGAGGATTTTAGCTTTAACATTTACCTTTCCAACCAATGGGCGACCCCAACTATACAATGTGGGGTAGAAATTACTTTCATTTATTCATTTTATAAAATACACACACACTTTCGTAAGAGTTCGGTACTTTTTGTTCTAATTTATTTTAGCTGATCTCTTCCGTTGCAATTTACTATTTTAGCGACACGACGGGGAAAAAAGGACCTACTGAAGCACTGGGTGCTTTGTTATAAAGTAGGCCCCAGGTGTACCCAAAGGTACATGCGGCGGTTCAAGTTTCCGGGCCTCTACGGCGGACCAGTCCGTTCCCTCCAACCATGGGTGCTGCATAACGTCCGGCGCCGTAAAACGGTCAGTTGGATTGCTGCGCATCAGGCCCAATATGAGGTTTTTCGCCGCTTCGGATATATGTACAGGGTGCCCGTCTTCGGCCGTGTCGGGAAATTTAACATTCGACATTAAAGCGTTCAAAAAAATGTTTTGTGCGGACTCATCGTCGTGCGGGGTTTTCCCGTACAAAAATCTGTACAGCAGAACCCCAAGAGCGTACCAGTCCAAAGCGGGCGCGTCCCACGTTTTCAGGGTCAACACCTCTGGGGGGATGTACTCTGGCGTGCCACAGATGAGGACCAGGTTGGTCCGTCTCAAAGTCGCCAGCCCGAAATCCATCAGTTTTAGGTGCCCGTCACGGTCGATCATAATGTTGCTCGGCTTCAAATCTCGGTGCGTCACCCCGCACCCCCCTAACTTGTACAAGGCGACCACCAGCTCCTTCACGAAAAACTTGGCCTCGTCCTCGGAGATACGCCCCCCCTTCTGCGAGGCCAAGTAACGGGAAAGGGACCCGCCTTCTATAAGTTCGGTCACCAGGAAGAGGTCTTTGCCTGATATGAAATGCTTTTTCTTGTTGATGACGAACGGGCACTGCTTCACGCGGTCCAAAATCTCACTCTCCGCGATTGCCCGACGGACCAGCCGGCCGTTATACAAGCGGAACTCTCCATCCTTGGGCGATGCGTTTACAATATGCTCCGAGAGCTTTCCCAGGGACTTGACCATGAAGCTCTTTACCAGCCCGTCGCTCATCTGGGACACCATTTGATCCAACTCTGCCTTTTGCTTCCTTGCTTCTTCAGCCATATCGGGAGCCAGCTCTGCCCCCTTCATTCGCGCCGTCTTTATGGCACATGGAGCACCGCTCTCTTTCCCAGTGCACAACGTGACGTGGCCAAAGGCCCCGTAACCCAACGGGCGGACGACGTTGTACCCACGCAGTGAAATCGCTTCCCGGAACGCAGTCCTTTTCTCATCGCCTTTCAAAGCGCCAGAGTCTACGAAGCCGGAGAAAGGCATTTCCTGGACACGCAGATGGCTAGGACGTTGACTTATTGCAGCACTATAGGCACCCCTCCCGCTCTTCAACAAGAGCCGACAGGGCATAACAAGCAAACGGTTCAAGTTCATCGTTGCGACGGAAACGTTCTATTGCACTCGTGGTATTCCCTATACCTAAACGACGTATCAACAAATGAAACACGCAAACCTATCGTTTTTTGTATAATCAAATACCGTTTCCTTTTTACTCACTGCCTTCTTCTTGCAAACTAAATGAGAATCCTTTTCGCCCATCGTCTTTTTCTTTAATTAACTTCAACAATGAAATGAGACTCTACTAAAAAGAGAGAGTCGTCCTTCCATCGATGTGGTTTTGTTGTTGTTGCGTTGGGTTTTGTTGTGTGTGTTTTCTTCTTTCTTCTTCTCTTTCTTCTTCTTCTTTCTTCTTATTTCTTATTATTTTATAATTATTATTTTAATTCTTCTTAATTCTTCTTTCTTTTCTTCTTTCTTCTTCTTCCTTTTCTTTCTTCTTCTTTCTTTTCTTCTTTCTTCTTCTTTCTTCTTTTTTATTCTTTATTCTTCTTTCTTCTTCTTCTTTCTTCTTCTTTGATGAGAATTTTATTATTATTTCTATGCTGTGACGGTGCGCTCTTCTTCTCGCTATCACATCATCTGCTGCATCCGGTTATTGAATTGATGATGGTATTTTAATTATAGTTAAAAGTATATACAATATATATAGGTATAAAAAGATATTGTTATAATGTATACACATA
>JACLAC010024910.1_pt1 | contig 10144 bp, 6 predicted proteins | sample 8027881 | NCBI WGS metagenome assembly JACLAC01 (sample SAMN15725517, study PRJNA655200) | protist metagenome | isolation source: fluorescence activated cell sorting (FACS) single amplified genomes of... | place: Spain: Blaines Bay Microbial Observatory, Mediterranean Sea | collected 2016-01-19 | reverse complement strand
AAGTTGCTGATAAATTAGCTCAAATGTTTAAAAAGGATAGAAAAGATTTTGAGCAGAAATGGGATGACGTTAAAGTCTTTATTGAGTATGGAATGTTAACAGAAGAAAAGTTTTTTGAAAAAGCAAATGATTTTGCTCTTTATAAAAACACAAATGATCAATATCATACTTTCGCTGAGTTTTTAGAAAAAGTTAAAGAGTCTCAGAAAAATAAAGATGGTAAGACAATTATTTTGTACACAAATGATAAGAAAGAACAGCATAGTTTCGTTCAAACAGCTACTGACAAAGGCTATGAAGTCTTAGAGCTAGGAGGTCCGTTAGTTAGCCATTTAATTAGTCGTTTAGAATCAACAAATACTGATGTTCAATTTTCTAGAGTAGATGCTGATATAATTGATAAACTAATTGAAAAAGAACAAACAGAAATTTCTAAACTTTCTGATAAGGAGAAAGAGAAATTACAGAAAATGATAGAAGAGCAATTAGACAAAGAAAAATTCACTGTTCAAGTTCAAAATATGTCTGTTTCTGATTCTCCTGTTGTAATTACTCAAAGTGAATTTATGAGAAGAATGAAAGAACAACAACAGCTTTCTGGTGGAGGGGGAATGCAAATGTTTGGAGCAATGCCTGAATCATATAATTTAGCTGTAAATTCTAATCATGATTTGATTAATAAAATACTTTCTGAAAAAACTAAGAAAAAAAGAGTTGCCCTTATTAAGCAGGTTCTTGATTTAGCCCTTTTATCGCAAGGAATGTTAAAAGGAGAGGACTTGACTGGATTTATTTCACGAAGTGTTAACTTAATAAAGTAGTTGAAAATAAGTTTTATTTAAGGGAGAGGGCTTCATGTCCTCTCCTTTTTTTATACTTTGACTGTAAGGATTTCATCGATTCTTGTAGTATAGCATTGCGATAACTGTTCTTGTTTCATTTTCCATTTCCTGTCAAAGCCTTGGGTTGCAATACGTAGTTTGTCTCTCCCCATACTACTGTTGATTCTATCAATAACTTTTGAGATTTTAGTATATTTTTCTCTATTCCTTATTTGATCAAATAGATTTAGCTGTACTTGATTCTCTTGTGTAATATTGCTAACTATAACTCCTGCTTTTTTATATATATATCCTTTTTTATAAATCTTTTGCAATCCCTTTATCACTTCCTGTACAATGATTTGATTATCATTTGTCGCACGTTCAAGTTTTATTTTTTTAGTACCATAATATTGTTTGTGTTTGGGATTGAATGGGTTAGTATATATAAATATTCTTAGTTCAGAGGCACTTGTTTTTTGTTTTCTTAATTTTTCACAGCATCTGACAGCAAATGTGCTGATTGCCGCTTTTATGGTATTATAGTCTGATGTGGGATTTCCAAAAGATCTAGAGGTACAAATATTTTTTTTTGTTTTATGTTGACTTTCAATATCTAGACACTTAATTCCTTTTAGTTCTTTTGCTATCCTTAGAACTACAATTGAAAATTTCCTTTTAATCCAGCTTTCTTCAATGCATGTTAGGTCATATGCTGTATTGATTCCATACTCTTTAAATCTCCTCGCATGGTTTCTGCCTATTCCCCATATTTCTTCAATAGCAGTGAATTTTAATGCTTTTTCTACTATTTCTTTACTATCTAGTATAAAGACTCCAGATTTTCGATATTTTTTAGCTATGTGATTTGCAATTTTTGCGAGTACCTTTGTTTCTGCAATACCAACTGAAACAGGTATTCCTGTCCATTGCTTTACTTTTTTTCTAAGATTTACTCCGTAAGTATTTAAATCTTCATTATAACATTCTAGAAATGCTTCGTCGATGGAGTATATTTCTATCTCCTTACTGTTGTTTCTTAGTATTGACATGACACGTTTTGAGATATCCCCATATAGAATAAAATTTGTGGAGAAGGTCTTTATTTTATTTCTTTCAAATACTTCTCTTTTCTTAAAGGCAGGTTCTCCCATTTTTATGCCTAATTTTTTAGCTTCATTGCTTCTAGCAATAACACAGCCATCATTATTAGATAAAACTACAATGGGTTTTTTTTCTAAATCAGGGCGGAACACTCTCTCACATGATGCATAAAAGTTATTACAATCAACTAATGCAATCAACGGGCTTTATGTATTATATGTGTGATTACTCCCCAAACTTGAAAGTTCATAGATTCCGTAATTTTAATTGGAGAAAAACTATCATTTTCTGGAACCAAGTATAAACTATCATCACTTACAGCGATTCTTTTAACTGTGAACTCTCCATCAATAACTGCAAGTACAATATCATTGTGTTTAGGGTATAGAGATCTGTCTACAATCATAATATCTCCACTATTAATTCCTGCTTTTGTCATTGAAGTTCCTTCAACTTTTACACAGAAAGTAGCTTCTTTATTTTTTACAATATAGTCTTGTAGATTGATTTCCATCTCGACAAAATCGTCTGCAGGAGATGGGAATCCCGCAGCAACAGAAGGTTCTGCAAGCTTAATTTCATCTAAATTTAGATCGCTGAAGCTGTGAAAAGAGAGCTTGTCTTTTGATGTTTTCATACGCCTAAAGTTCGTTATTTATTTTAAAATAAATACTATTTATTATGTAATAAATAGGCTTTTATTTAACAATAAATTTTGCAGTGTAATTTTTGAGTTTTATAAGATATATGCCAGAAGAAAGTTCATTTAAATCTAGAGTTTCTTTTTGAAGAGATTTATTATATTGTAGTACAATCTCTCCAAGAGAATTAAGAATTGCTAGATCTCCACTTATTGTGTTATCAATTGATAAATATCTAGATGTGGGATTAGGGTAAATATTTAACTCTTTAGATGAATAATTGGTAGTATTAATAATTACTAATGAATCACTACTAAAATAACTAAGTCCTCCAGAATAATTTCCAACAATCAAATCAGCTTTTTGATCATTGTTTATATCGCTCATTGCTATCATACTTTTACCACCTTCATTTAAATTTAAAATAGTTAGAGAATCAAATATTCCAGTGAGATTATTGTCAATATTGTCAAAGACATATGTTTCTCCAGTAAATGATCCAACATATAATTCGTATAATCCATTGTTATCATAAAGTTTTGGGGTGCTAAATCCAGAGCTAATTATATTACTTTCAATATCAATACCTCCAAAATATTCAATAATGGTATCAAAAATTGGAGCAGAAGCTGTTCCGGTATTTTCGCAATAATTGATAGTCCCAGATTGTTCTCCAATAATAATATCTAATAATCCGTCTCTATTTACATCTACTAATTGTGGGAAAGCAAAATAACCTACATCTAAACCTTTGTATTCAGCCTCAGCAAGAACAAAATTTGGAGGGTTGGAGCCGGTATTATTAAAAAGATGTAATTTACCATTAGCATCTCCAATTAGCATGTCCATATCTTGGTCTCCGTCTAAATCTCCAAATGTTGGAGATAGGTTTAATGCAGGGATATTGAGGTTTATATTAAGATTGATACTTGAAATGTTTTGCCAGTCTCTATCAATTAAATCAAATGAAGGAGTATCAATACTACCTATATTTTTAAACAATGCTAACGATGAGGATGGGTTTCCCCCACTTTGATGATATCCATAATTTCCAACAACTAAATCTTGCAGACCATCACTGTTATAGTCAAAAAAAGTAGGGTAGCAGCCAGAACCAAGATCAATCATATCATTCTGTAAGAAATTATTTTGGTTAAAGTTGAAATCAGCATTTGTATTAGTTCCTGAGTTATTAAATAGCCAACAGCTGGTAAAGTTTTCAGAATTATTTTCGCTATTAGAAGTGACAATTAAGTCCTTGATTCCATCATTGGTAGCATCGATATAATATGCTGCAGGAAAAATATCCATACTAGCGGGTATAGTATTAGAGTTGTTTGCAGGAAATACAGAGTCTACAAAAACCATATTTGCGTTGGTACTATCTCCACCATTAATCAATAAATTTAAATTACTAAAACTGATATCTCCAAGAACAATGTCTTTGTCATAATCATTATCTATATCAATTAATAACAAGGTAGAACCAGCATGTTTTTGCTTAGCGTTAGGATGATTGATAATTGGAGGGCATTGACAGTTTTGACAATTTAAAGTATAATTGTTTAGTCCTTCATAAAAATTTCCCCAACAACTTTCTTCTAATTGAAAAATTACAGTATCACAATTTCCAGTTTGTTCCATAGCCATATTTTTATGGAACTCAATAAATCCACCAGTTATTTTAAAAGTGAGTATATCTAAATCTCCATCGTAATCAACATCACTAACAGCAGGAATGTCAACTGCTGAAATAAAAATATTTATAGGATTGGGTCCACCATAATCACTTAAAACTAAGTCTGTGATCAGAGAAAAGCTTAAAACTGAAGAAGATGTGTTTTTATAAATACCTAATCCTCCACTTGTGTAAGTGTATATATCTTTTTTACCATCGCAATTATAATCTTCAAAAATTACCCAATCATGAAGCTCTGGAAAATAAGATCTATATTTAGGTGCAAATACAAATTTTCCATTTTTATTTAAATATGGTATAAGCTTATTTCCAGATTTGTCAAATACTACCAAATCCATGGTGCCATCTAAATCAAGATCAATTTCATTAAATTGAGCAGCGTTAATTCCGCTTGCCCAGGCATTCTTAAAACTTGTATTGTTTTCAATTACATTTATAGAAGTGTCCCTGTATAAATCAATTTGAGAAAAAAGACTATTGCAGATGAGAAAAATTGATAAAAAAATGATAACTCTGTTCATTATTGTGGGGTAGTGATATTGCAAAGATATTAATATGTTCGTTTATATATCCCATTTCATTTTTTAATCATATAAATTTTAACTAATATTTTCTTAGGTATTCCTTCTTTAAAGAATTATAATAATTGGGACGAAAAGGTTATATTTGCCGACTCTAAAAACAAACATTATGCAAAATAGAAACTTTATAAAGATTATTGCCCTTGTTTTTGCGGTAATATGTTTATATCAATTATCATTTACTTGGATAGCTGACAGAGTTGAAAATGATGCTGCTGAGTATGCAGCAGATTTTAACGAAAATGAAAGAGAACAAAAAATTAAGCAATACTTAGATTCTATAAATTCTGAAGAAGTTTATGATATTTTTATAGCTCAGTATACTTACTCTGATTGTAAGCAAAGAGAATTAAACCTTGGTCTTGACCTTAAGGGTGGTATGAATGTAACTTTGGAGGTAATGGTGGTAGATGTTTTAAAAGCTCTTGCTAACAATTCTAGCGATGAGGCATTTAACACCTCAGTGTCCAATGCTATTCGTGCTCAAGAAAATAGCCAAGATGATTTTGTAACACTGTTCGGTTTAGAATATGAAAAAATATCGCCTAACAATGGTTTGGCAGTAATCTTTACTTCTCAATTAAAAGATAAAGTGAAGATTAATGCTACAAATAGTGAAGTGATTGATGTTTTAAAATTAGAAGTTGAGGATGCAATTAGTAGATCGTTTAATATTCTTAGAAGTAGGATTGATAGATTTGGTGTAACTCAGCCTAATATCCAAAGACTAGAAACTGCTGGAAGGATTTTAGTGGAATTACCAGGTATTAAAGATCCTGAAAGAGCAAGAAAATTACTTCAGTCAACTGCTCAGTTAGAGTTTTGGGAAACTTATGAGTATACAGATCTTTTTCAATCACTGGAAAATGTAAATACTTATCTTAGAGAAAGCAATGCGACTACAGACTCTACTTTAGATACTAAAGAAGTGGCTTCTGATAGTAAAACAGATGACAATAATGTGAAATTAGAGGAAAATATTGATGAGCTTTTCTCTGAAGACGATGATCTTTTAGCAGATTTAGAAACAGACTCTTTAAGTTCAGATAGTTCTGAGGCTTTATCATTTGAAGAGTTTGCAGCAGACAACCCACTATATGCTGTACTATATCCAAATGTTGATCAGCAAAATCAAATTCAACAAGGTCCGGTTGTTGGTTTCTGTGCTGTAAAAGATACTTCAGTTTTGAATACTTATTTGGATGATCCAGCAGTAATGAAATTATTACCTGTTGATGTTAAGTTTTCATATACGGTAAAGCCATATGACACTGAAGAAAAGTTTATTCAATTAGTTGCACTAAGAGTAACAAATAGAGACGGTAAGTCTGCTATGGAAGGTGATGTAGTAACAGATGCAACCCAAGCATTTGGACAGTATAACTCATCGGCTGAGGTTTCTATGTCTATGAATCAAGAAGGAGCAAAGCAATGGAAAAGATTAACTGCTGAAAATATTGGAAAAAGCATTGCTATAGTACTTGATGGATTTGTATATTCTTACCCAACCGTGCAAAGTGAAATTTCTGGAGGAAGATCATCTATTTCTGGAGACTTCAGCGTTAATGAGGCAAAGGATTTAGCTAATATTTTAAAATCTGGAAAGCTACCTGCACCTGCAAGAATTATAGAAGAGGCAATTGTTGGTCCTTCTTTAGGTGAAGAAGCAATTAGCTCTGGTCTTACTTCGTTTATTTTTGCCTTACTGTTAGTTTTGGTGTACATGATATTCTATTACAGTAGAGCGGGTCTTGTTTCAAATGTTGCCTTACTAGCAAATATCTTCTTTATTTTTGGAGTACTATCTTCTCTGGGCGCTGTACTAACACTACCTGGAATTGCTGGTATTATATTAACTATTGGTATGTCCGTCGATGCTAATGTACTTATATATGAAAGAATTAGAGAGGAATTAACCAATGGGAAAGGAATTAGACTGGCTATAACTGATGGTTATAATAGCGCATACAGTTCAATAATTGATGCCAATGTAACTACTTTATTAACAGGTATTATCTTATATACTTTTGGAACAGGTCCTATAAAAGGATTTGCAACAACATTGGTTATAGGTATAATTACCTCATTGTTCGCTGCTATCTTTATTACTAGATTAATTATATCTGCTCGGCTTAATAAAGGAAAAGAAATGAATTTTTCCACAAAGCTAACTAAAGGTGCATTTAAAAAGATTAATGTTGATTTTATTGGATTAAGAAAACGATTTTATGTCATTTCCTCTGTCATCGTTTTATTAGGAATAGGTTCTTTATTTACTAAAGGACTTAATTACGGTGTTGATTTTGTTGGAGGAAGAACTTTTGTAGTAAGATTTGACGACACTGTTAATAATGAAGATTTAAGAAGTGAACTTTCTAATGTATTTGTTGATGCTGATGGTCTTAACTATACGCCTCAAGTAAAAACATTTGGAGATGATAATCAAGTGAAAATTACTACTTCATTTATGATAGATAACAACGATATATCTACAGATGAAATTGTTGAGGCTAGGTTGAATGAAGGTTTAGAAACTTCCGGTCTTAATTATGAAATAATGAGTTCACAAAAAGTTGGTCCAACTATTGCAGATGATATTAAAGATGCTGCAGTTTGGTCAATTATCTTTTCATTACTTGTAATTTTCATGTATATTTTATTACGTTTTAGAAAATGGCAATTTAGTTTGGGTGCTGTAGCTGCTGTTTTTCATGACGTTGTTATTGTGTTATCTATTTTCTCTGTGTTTTATGGAATTTTACCTTTTTCCTTAGAGATTGATCAAGCTTTTATTGCAGCAATCTTAACTATTATTGGTTACTCTCTTAATGATACTGTGGTAGTATTTGATAGGGTAAGAGAATATATGAATATTAATAAAAAGAAGAAAATACAAGAGTTTATGAACAGTTCTCTCAACAGCACATTAAGTAGAACCATTAACACCTCATTAACTACTTTCTTTGTATTACTAATTATTTTTATTTTCGGTGGTGAAGTAATTAGAGGATTTATGTTTGCCTTAATGGTAGGGGTAATTGTTGGAACTTATTCTTCATTATTTATTGCTTCTCCAATTATGTTAGATACAATTAAAGCAAAAGAGGATACTCCAAAGAAGTAATTAATTTTTAATTATATTTATATTTTCTAATAACTATGATTCTATTTATTGGAGGTCCCGAGATTATAATTATTCTCTTATTTATAGTAATTTTTTTTGGTTCTAGTAAAATTCCAGATTTAGCTAGAACTTTAGGAAAAACTATTAGAGAGGTTAAGGATGCATCTAATGAAATTAAAAAAGAAATTAGAGATAGTGCGTCAGAAGTAAAGGACGATTTAGATATAAAAAAATAATGTATTCACCATTATTTTTAATCTTAGGTTTTGCCCTACTATATTTTGGAGGCGAGCTGCTTGTAAAGGGGTCAATAAACATTGCTCTTAAAGCAAATATTTCAAAATTAGTTGTTGGTATGACTGTTGTTTCATTTGCTACTTCTTCACCTGAACTTTTTGTAAGTATTGCTGCAATTTTAAATGACAGTAGTGATATAGTTTTTGGAAATGTGATCGGGTCTAATATTGCAAATATCGCTTTAGTTTTAGGAGTTACATCATTAATTTTCAGCGTGAATATTTCTGAAAAAACTTTGAAAATTGATTTGCCATTTCTACTTTTTTGCACTTTTTTTGTTGGTTTATTATTATTATTCTTTAAATCTATATCATTTTATTCTGCTTGTATTTTACTATTAATTTTATCTGGTTTTTTATACTACATAATTAAGAAATCAAGAAATGAGATAAATGATGAGGATAACAGTCAGAAAGTATTAAAGACATCAACTTTATTAAATTTTTCTTATGTTGCTGTTGCTATAGTAATGTTAAAATTTGGTGCTGATTTTCTTGTTGATGGGGCTATTGAAATAGCAAATTACTTTAATGTTGAAGAAAGAATAATTGCCTTAACAATTGTTGCTATTGGAACAAGTGTTCCTGAACTTGCCACATCAATTGTAGCTGCATTAAAAAAAGAAGTTGACCTTGCTGTTGGAAATATAGTTGGATCTAACATTTTTAACTTACTTGCTGTCTTAGGATTTACAGCACTATTTAAGAATATTAACATTCAAGATATTAATATTTTAAATATAGATTATCTATTTATGTTAATTCTAACATTAATTTTTGCTGTAATGGTATATTATTTTGGAAGAGGAAAATTAAATAAACTAAAAGGAGGCTTGCTCCTTTTAATTTATGTTGGATATTTAATTTATACTATTTACTAATTTATATCTGCTTCTTTAACAGTCTTAACTATTCTTCCTGCAATCTTATAGGGATCTCCGTTAGAAGCTGGTCTTCTGTCTTCTAACCAACCTTTCCATCCTTTTTCAACTGTTATAATAGGAATTCTTATTGAAGCACCTCTATCAGATATTCCATAGCTAAAATCAGTAATAGATGCTGTTTCATGAAGACCTGTTAATCTTTGGTCATTAAATTCACCATAAACTTCAATATGTTCTTTAGTTACAGGTCTGAATGCTTCACAGATTTTTTCATATGTTTCTTGAGATCCGCATGTTCTGAGTGTTGTGTTTGAAAAGTTTGCATGCATTCCTGATCCATTCCAATCTCCTTTTACAGGTTTTGGGTGATATTCAATATAATATCCATATCTCTCTGTTAATCTATCTAATAAATATCTAGCAATCCAAATTTCATCACCTGCTTTTTTCGCTCCTTTGGCAAAAAGCTGAAATTCCCACTGTCCGCTAGCAACTTCTTGATTAATACCTTCAAAGTTTAATCCTGCATCTATACACATATCTGCATGTTCCTCAACGAAGTCTCTTCCATGAGTATTTCTTCCTCCAACTGAACAATAGTACAGTCCTTGAGGGCCAGGGTATCCACCAACTGGAAAGCCAAGAGGAAGTTGTGTTTGAGTGTCCATTATAAAGTATTCTTGTTCAAAACCAAACCAAAAATCGTTGTCATTATCATCTATTTTTGCTCTAGCATTTGAAATATGTGGTGTTCCATCGGCATTTAATACTTCAGTCATTACTAAAAATCCGTTTAATCTATCAGGGTCTGGATATATTGCTACAGGTTTTAAGAGGCAGTCTGAAGACCCTCCTTCTGCTTGTTTTGTAGAACTTCCATCAAATGACCAAACTGGACAGTCTTTTAAATTACCAGAAAAATCTTCAACAACTTTTGTTTTGCTTCTCATATTTTGTGTTGGCTCATAACCATCAAGCCAAATGTATTCTAGTT
>JACLAC010001796.1_pt1 | contig 10150 bp, 2 predicted proteins | sample 8027881 | NCBI WGS metagenome assembly JACLAC01 (sample SAMN15725517, study PRJNA655200) | protist metagenome | isolation source: fluorescence activated cell sorting (FACS) single amplified genomes of... | place: Spain: Blaines Bay Microbial Observatory, Mediterranean Sea | collected 2016-01-19 | reverse complement strand
CTGTGGTACAGTGTACCTTTTTGTCCTCTCTCTCTACTTTAAAAAAAAAAAACACACGACGCAAAAAACCTATCATCTATTTTTCCTTTGTAGTGGTATTATTACCATCCTCATTTGAAAATGTATCAACATATCTTGATCGTAAATGGTTTGGTCCACGTCGTTTTGACATTGAAAAACGATTTCTTTTCTTTTGTTGTGGCGAATCGGTAGTATTATATACATCGGGTGTTTGACTACGCACTGTATCTGTGGAAGAATCTAACATATATTCACCTTGCAATGATTGAAAACTTGAATCTAACATACCATCACTTTGACTTCGGCCAACTTTTTTCGGACTAGTATCATTCAAATTTAATTTTTTTACAGCTAACCCAGCATTCATTAAAGGCGACATTCTGCTACTGCCGTTATTGCGAGTGCCTAATCCAGGTCTACGAGTCATCACTGGGGATGCACGTGGTGAGCTACGCGGAGAAGATCTAGGCGAATTCGATTTATTTTTACCCATTGCCAAAGCAAGAGCAACTTCTGGCGGTGGGACAAGTACAGAGTTAAAATTAGGAGATTTTCTTCCATTCCCTTTTGCAGTACGAGGTGATACGGATGGCGGTGGGGTAGGCCCTAATTCAGCATCTGTTGGTGGTAACGCTATAGGCATTGGTCTTCCATTCCTAGATTTCTTTTTTCGCTTTCCACTTTCCGGTGTTTTCAACAGTTGTTTCGATCTATTGGGAAGATCATGTTGATCAGAGTCAGAAGAATCACCATTTTCCGTTACCCACATTTTCAATTCTTTGTTATAGACATATTTGTTTTCGTTTCCTAAATTAGCAACGACTGCTGTCGTGCCAGCACCACCATTGCTACTACCGTTACCATTGATCATTTTATTATTGTGACCAATTGATGAATCAAGTGACATATTCAATGCACCAGGAACATTGTCCTCATTTAACCCACCATCGATATCAAATCTGCCACCATCGTACGTTTGATCTTGTTTGTTTCCAAAAAATGCACCCACAGTTGAGATAACCCCCCAGAACTTCCAAGAATCATCATCCTTTTCCCCGTTACTTGGTGAAGTTCCACCAAGACTAGCACTTCTTGGGCGGCGTTGGTTATTTTTGCTTAACACTTCAGTTTTTATAGAGTTTGGTTCATTTAAACTTGTAACACTATTACTTTTTTTTATCGCCTCTGTATTTCTCATCTCTAATTCATTTATTGGTGTGGAGGAGTTTGATTTGTAACTATTCCTATCCGTACCCGTATCAGTACCAGTCGTACCAACATCTGATGAATATCCTGTGGACATTTCATCAGAGGAAGATTCTGCGATATTGTCAACATCTACACCAGTAATATCTTCTCCCGCATCAATCCGACGTAGCAATTCAATAGTTCGCATTAACTCTGGGGGTGGTTTTGTATCTTGCATGGCTTTTGTTAAAGCAATATCAACAACACTTTCATCGCTGTTATTTCGTGCATCAATTGATGCGCCGTAAGTTGTTAACAATTTTGAAATTGTAAAATTTCCTTGTTGCGCTGCTAAATGCAATGGTGTATTTCCATCCTGGTCTTTTACCTGAGGCGAGGCGGCCGTTTCTAATAAAAATTGTACACATGCAATATGACCATGTTGTGTGGCAACATGCAAAGCAGTATTTCCATTCAGATCACATTCATCTACGTCTATTTCTTCACCATCACCTGTACCTTGGCTATATAAAACACTAAGTAATTCAACATCACCATCCATACATGCACCATGCAACAACAATCGTTTCGCGGGCATGGCTGGGGTAGATTGTTTTTTTTTTGCTGGCGATACCTCAGAAGATAATGCAGCATTTTCGAAAAATTTACCCCAAACCTTGCCTATACGTTCTGCATCTGTTTTATTCTCAGTTATATCCGTTCCAACTTTCTCTTCGTTGTCTTGAATATCTTCATGCATAGAATTGTTTTTATCATTATTATTATTATATTCCACGTCTTCCGCATATTGTTGGTCGTTATCAATATCGTATTGCTGTTGTTGTTGTGGCGTTATCTCTTCAATTGTAACAACGTCTTCTTGATCTTGTTGTTGAAGAGGTGTGACTCCTATTGGATTCTCCCAGCTTGACTCTCCCGTCTCTTTGTTATAATAATAAACTGCACCTTCTTCGGAAGTATATCCAACCCAAGGTGAACTGTTATGTTCCCATGCTTGCCATGTATTTATATCGACTTCGCCAGTTTCAGTATAACTTCCATCTTCTGATGTATATGATACTCGGCGTGTATGCTCACCCCATCTATCGTTTACGATATGTCCATCTTCAACATGTTCATTATCACCGATGTTGTCATTAAGGGCGACATTGGAGGATGAAACAGTATTTGTACTATTTGCGTGGAGTGGAGGTTGGCCTTGTTGCACATCTTTGTGAGATGTTTTCCTTGCAGGGATAACGCTATCAACCGCTTGTTGCTTGCTTTCTTCCTCATTGTCACCACGTGGTGTATGAAATCCATCGCTATCGTCATCTCTTGGTGTGTGAAATTCATCTTCTTGTTCCTCGATGTTCTCGGCGTTGTAAATACTTTCATCATCTTCGTATATCATCTCTTGGTGCGACATATCGTTTTCTTGGTCTTGCACTTCCATAATTTCGACATCTTCATGCTGTACAATTGGAGTCATATGCACATCGTTTTCAATGTTTTCAAGCGTTTGATCAGTTCTATCTACATTTACTGGAGAATTGGCCCTGTTGTTATCATTTAATACGTTTGCCATATCTGTATCTGTTTCAGTTGGCATCAGCATTGATGGTGGGGCATCATCATGCACAATGCCATCTTGTTCATATCCACCATATATAGTATTCGAATTTGCCGTTCCATTATTATTATTATTATTATTACCCATGCCGCCTTCTGCAGTTGCATTATTTAACCCAACCGTTAAATCATTTGCAAGATCATTTTCATTCACTCCTTCATTGTTTCGACGAATTGGTGATAAATTGTTTTTGCCACTCAATAAATCCTGTGCATTATTATTATTTCCTCGTGGTGGAGTAGAAGCTTGCGGATGATTTGGTGGTGGAAGTGGCATCGATGCGGTGATATTTGATTTAATTGCATTTGCAATAACAAGTTCATTCTCTAATTGTTGTATTCGCGTTTCGGAATCGTCATTTTTACTTAATGTAACTGATAATCTTCTTTCATATTTTTCAAGTGCAGCAGCGTATTGTATTGTTTGACTTTTTAACGAATTTTGATTCTTTGTATATTTCTCCTCTAATGCCTTATGCGTGTCCTCTTTTCTTTTCAATTGCATAGCCAGTGCATCTTTTGCTTGGTCGCTTTTAATCAGCATTGCTTTCACTGATTCTAAATCTTGTACAACCTCGTTTCTTGACTTTACAGTTTTATTAAGCTCTGAACGTATAGCATTTAGCGATAAATTTAAAGCATTTTCATTTGCATTTTTCTCCGTTTTAAATTGTAAAAACTCTTGACTAATTTTCTCCTGTTCCTTTCTAAATGTTTCCATTAATGTTTTTGTTTCTTTTAATTCTTTCGACATTGTTTGGACACTAATTTCACGATCTTTCACTTCCCTTCGTGTTCGATCCAATTCCTCCTCCACTAACACTAAACGACTTTTTAAATCTGAATTTTCTTTTTTTGTACTTTTATTTGATTCGACTAATTTATTATATTCAATTGGATCGATGCCACTATTACTATTATTATTATTCAGCACTTTTGACATAGGTGTGTTTATATCTAGAAATGATGTATGAATAGAGCTAAAATCACTTATTGGAGACATCGTTTCATCATGGTTTGCCATATTTTTATCTAACGTAGGTGTATTTATAGATGCTGTCGACATATTACTCCTATCATTGGTGTTTGGTGTATTTCCGTCATGTAACGTATTCGCCATAGTATTTGGAAAGTTATTGCTATTATCAGATATGGTTGCGTTGTTCTTAGTATCTTTTTTCCTAGATGATAAACGTGGAGGTGGTGGACTACTACTGCCAACTTGGCTATTACTTGCTTCACTGTCACTGTCACTAGATATTAAATGTGAAACATTTCCACCACCATTGATCGGCGTAGTTGCACTTCCACCAGGAAGGGGAGATACCAATGTGCTAGACAATGGCATGACGGCATCAACTACTGGCTTTCTAATCTCAGATGCTGATCGACGTTTTGGTAACAACGCAATACGCTCCGCACACCATTTTTCCCCTGCATATGTTGCAACATCTTCAACTGTGTACCCTTCATTTGTTCTAGCATCAAGTGGTGCACCATATTCAGCAAACTGTATGATGCAAGATGCATGGCCATTCCTTGCAGCGCAATGTGCTGGCATTTCCCCATTCACATTTCTCGTCATTGGGTTTGCACCAAATTCTAAAAGGTATTGAACGCATGGTAAATCGCCAACAACGGCTGCTAAATGCAATGGTGTATTTCCACTGTTACTTTGAATATCAATAAGGCATCCCATCGAGCGCAAATATGAAGCTACATCCACTGAATATTTTCCATTTCCACCCTTACATGCATGATGCATTACACTATTTCCTTGCGCATCGTTTGCAAGCGGATCTGCACCAGCTTCAAATAGCATTTCCATCCCAGCAAAATAACCTTGTGATGCCGCGATATGTAATGCCGTCCGTCCCGCTCTAGCATCTGGTGCATTTGGGTTTGCACCATCTCGTAATAATTTCAACACATAGTCATCACTGATATAATTATACGATACTGCACCATGTAGTGGTGTATCATTGGCTGGTAATGATTTGTTTTTAATATTGTCGTTGTTGCTATTATTCAATTGTTTTCTATTGTTATATTCAATTGGTGTGTGAAAACCTTCACTGACGGATGGGCTATTCAATGGTGTTCCATTTTTATCTTTGTTTTTCCTTTCTGTTTTGGAAGATGAATCTAACAATTTGTTATAATGCTTATCATTTGTTTCTTCTTGTTGTTGAAGATGATAGCCACTACCACTACCAACACCATGACTTGATGGATGATGATGATGATGGTGTGAAAATTTACCTTGGGATGATGATTTTTTACTGGTTATTGTTGTTGGTGTTAAAATAGTATTATCTTGCAACAATGCAGCATTTTTAACATGATGATGCTGTTTATGCATTGAATTTTTTTTTGATGATGAAGACGATTTTGCATGTTTTTTTCCGACACTTGGTGGTACTGCATCCGACGTTGAGGATGATGATGATGATGACGTAGATGGTGGACGTGATGATGGAAATGGAGATTCCCATTGAGATTCCCCAGTTTTATTATTGTAATAATATGTCAATCCATCATCTGTAGCACATGTAGTCCATGCTGACCAAGCAACTTCTTGTGCTGCATCGTAACCAATTGGGCGAGGTGAGACTTGTGAACGGTTGCTAAGGGAATGGAATGTCGGCATTTTTTTATTACCTCCTGTACTGTGATTGATATTTATATTATTATTATTATTATTATTGATAACGGAGCTTGTTGTAATAGTATCAGATGGTGATGGAACTTTAATTCTCAAATTTTTATTGTTTTTTTTATTATTGATGTTTGTTGTTATTGCATTGTTATTAGCATGCATTTTATTATTGCTATTGTTCATCGCATTGAATTCTTTTAAATTTATAATATCTTGCTGGCGTTTATTTAATGATACAATATGCCTAACTTCTTCATCTTCAGTTTCTGTACTTGAATCTTCTGTCATACTTTCATCTGTTTCTCCACCCCATGTTGATGTATATTCACCTGCACTACTTTGTGAATACCGACCTTCATCATCATCTTCTTGTACTTTTCTTAAACGTCCTAATACTTCAGGTGATACCATTAAATGGTTTATATTATTTGTATTATTATGATCATTCATTTGTTGTTGTTGTTGTTGTTTTGAACTATTGTTTCCTAAATGATGATTATTATTAACATCCATCGTTAATGAAATTAAACTTTCATGTGCATGACGTTTAATTCTAGGTGGATTTTTTGCATTAATATTTTGTTGTTGTAACGAAGGTGCAAATATTTTATTTGAATTTGTTTGTGGTGCTTGTGGTTGACGTGGTCTACTAGGTCGTTGTTGTTGATCATTTACAATTTTGTTTTTATTGGTTTTATTGTTACGATTTAAATTTTGCATATTATTATTGTTAATATTATTATTATCGTTTCTATTTGTCGAATGAATGTCATTGTTGTAATCATTAAAACGTTGTTGTTGTTGTTGCTGTTGTTGTGCTTTAATCTGTTCCTCTAATGCAACTTGTTTACCAATTTTAGTTGCTAAATCAAATGATTTAGAAAGTTCTGCAACGACTGTATCCTCATTTTTTGGATATATAGGTGTTGGCGTAGAACTTCGTTTTGTATGATGATGATGATGATGATGATGTTCTTTATTACTATTGTTACTACTGTTACTACTTGTTGAACTTGCACGACGTCGACGTATTACTTTTTCCATTTCACTTTTATTATTATTAGGATTATTATCGTCATCCTCGACTTCACCTTCTTCTGCACCAGAACTATCTAAATCATCCGAATCATCTGATTCAGATGAAGAATCGGATGAGATTAAATGCGATACATTCCCACCAAATTGATGCGAATTATGATGTGATGGATGATTATGATGATGGTGCTGTTGCTGCTGTTGTTGTTGTTCTTGTAATCTATTATTATTATTATTATTATTATTTATATTTAGTAAAGATGGACTAGTGTCTGGTGTTAATTTTTCCCGTTCGAAATTATTATTATTACTATTACTATTTGATGATCTATATGATGGATTTGTTTGTGGTATAGGAGACGTTGTATTGGCAGATGTATTGTAATATTGATTGGTATTGTTATATTTGTTGTTGTTGCTGCTATCATGATTATATTGACTTGTTGTATTTGTTGTATAATAATCTTTATTTTCAATATCACTACCAACATTATTATTATTATTATTATTATTAGTACCACTTTGTGAAAATATATTTACAGGCGTCAATGTACGTTTTGTAGCAGTTGCAGTTGCATTTGGTGATATAGTAGATGATGGTATATTATTATTTGATGCAGACGACATCTTTTATTTTGATTTTCTTTTTGTTCTGTTATTTGTCTTTCTATGTATATGTATATGTATGTATTGTGAAGAAGCTCACGTATATTCAAACTAATGGATATATAATAACAAACGTTAAAAAAACAAAAAAAATCACGAAATTATCAAAAAATGGAAATGATTGATTGACGATGTTTCAAAAACAAATATTTTTTGTTCCTTTTATTTTTACCAATATGTATATATATATAATGTCTTTAGTCTTTTCCTCCGACACGAAATGATCGATACAATCCAAATTTTATATTTATATTATATGATCACGTTTATAAATCAAATTGTTTTGTATTTGAATAGTAATTGGTTATTGTAAAATAGAATGTAATCCCGTAGTCCCTGCTATGTCCATGTAAATAGAATGTAGTCCCGTAGTCCCTGCTATGTCCATGTAAATAGAATGTCGAATGTAGTCCCTGCTATGTCCATATATATATAATACCATGTAAATATAATGTAGTCCCGTAGTCCCTGCTATGTCGATGTAAATAGAATGTAAATGTAGTCCCTGCTATGTCCATGTAAATATAATACCATGTAAATAGAATGTAGTCCCGTAGTCCCTGCTATGTCGAGGTAAATAGAATGTCGATAATATATAGAATGTAGTCCCTGCTATGTCCATGTAAATAGAATGTCGAATGTAGTCCCTGCTATGTCGATGTAAATATAATACCATGTAAATAGAATGTAGTCCGTGCGTCCCTGCTATGTCAATGTAAATAGAATGTCGAACGTAAATCCCTGCTATGTCCATGTAAATAGAATGTAAAGAATGTAGTCCCTGCTATGTCCCTGTAAAATAGAATGTAGTCCCTGCTATGTCCATGTAAATAGAATGTAGTCCCTGCTATGTCTATGTATTTGCTTTTCCCACTTTTCATAGGCCAACTTGGTTATTTATAAGTACAAATTAACAGTATACTAACTTACCCTTTTTTGAAATTTGATACGAACATTGGATGATTTATAAGTACAAAATAACAGTATACTTAGACACACACTTTTTTGAAATGTGATAGCACAATTTGATGATGTGTAAGTATACACAAATGTATACTAAAATTCAAATTATTTTAGTGTAACGCCGGAATTCGGAATAGGTCGACACGCTACAATCAATAAAGAAAAGCAAATTGTAGGTTTATTATTCTTTATAAAGATAATAATTATCATTTAATACCGTGGTTTTAAAATCGTTGATATATTTAAACTCGTAGTACAATTTGAATTTTTATATATTTTTTATTTTTTTTTTTTGGAAGAAAATTAGAAATTTATAATTTTAACATTTTTTTTGAAAATTATACTACCCATTTTTTTTGAAATTTGACTTTTTTTTGGTGTACATATATTTGTTTTTATAACGGAATATTTATTAGTACTACGATGTCTTCTTACATATTAGCATCGAATGAAGATGGGAACATCGTATTATCAAAACGTAGTAGAAAAGAGAATGAAAGTGTAGAAAATCATAACGATGAAGCATCCTCCTCTATGAATAATAATACCATTGTTTTACCACCATCTAAACGAACAAAATCAGATGATAATATGATATTTGAAAATGTTACACAAACATCATCAACAACAACAACAACAAACAATAAACCATCACCAACAACTGAAGAATCGAGTCCTATCACTACTACAACTCCTTCAGAAAGTGCCTTAAACAATGACGACGATAAAATGGATGTAGATGATACAAGTGATGAAAATCAAAACAATCATAATATCGAAAAACAAGTTGATATCAAGCATGATATTCATGATATCAATATAGTATTAGAAAAAGATGTTACGATACAAAAACAACAACAAGAAGAAGAAGAAACAAGTTTAGCAAATAAAACGAACGTACTACCACAACCAAAACTTACCATCAATATTAATAATCTTGATCAAACAAACACATCAAATGATCATCAAACAAATACATCAAATAATCATCCATCAATAATATCACCACATCCAGTACGTATACCAACACCACATGGTATTGATACCAATATAACAAAAGAACAAAATGAAATATCAAATTTATTATTATTAGCATCATCCACAACAACAACAACAACTACAACAACAAACAAAGACGAAGAAGATAATAATGATGACGAACAATCATCCTCTACTAGCACTATTAATACTTCAAAGGATCCATCTAATAACACAACCATATCAAATAAAAAGAAAGAATTGATACAAACTAATTTAGATAAACAATTTAATGTGATTAAAACAAAACGTAGAATAAAAACAACTGTATATAAAATGACAAGTAAAAATCAAGAAAACAAACAAACAACTACTGATAAAGATGTCATGCAATTAATCGGTACCATAACATTTCCATTTACTAATATATTGAAAATAACAAATGATAATAATGGTGATGATGATGATGATCATACAAACAATGAATCATCATCTACATTGCATTATCCACGTGTAATGCAAAATGAAATCTATATTAATTCAAAAAGCCAAGCAAATAGTGTACGTGTATCGGAACAAGGTTCATTATTAGAATTGAAAAAATATCGCCAACAAAAATTTGAAGAATTTTCAAATAAAATGAAAGATTTTGAAAAGAAAAAACGGGATGAACAAAAGAAATTATTAAATGAACGTATGTTAAAAGTACAAAATCATGCAAGTAAATTATTAGTATTAAAACATGGTCATGATTCAATAATAAATAATACAAGTAAAGATGAACAGGAGAAGATGGCGAAAAGTCAAGAAGGTAAGAGACAAAGATATATATTATATTTACATTAACGATGACAATTAAAACAACAATACTAACATATATTATTATTATTTTAATTTATAGAATCAAAAATTGCATCGGATAAAACAAAATTAATATTAAATGCCAGTACAAATAGAATGCAAAATGGTAATACAGAATCAATTCGATTTGGTAGAGTGCCAATAAGA
>JACLAC010007142.1_pt1 | contig 10151 bp, 9 predicted proteins | sample 8027881 | NCBI WGS metagenome assembly JACLAC01 (sample SAMN15725517, study PRJNA655200) | protist metagenome | isolation source: fluorescence activated cell sorting (FACS) single amplified genomes of... | place: Spain: Blaines Bay Microbial Observatory, Mediterranean Sea | collected 2016-01-19 | reverse complement strand
TACCTGGGGGTGTGGGGGGGAGGCCGTCGCGAGCCCTGGTATTAAGACATCTTACCAAAGTGGGTTGAAAGTTTGCTTCCAAACATGGATCGGGGTCCAGAGGGATTGGGCAGCTTGCTCAGTGCACTGTGAAGCGCGGCGACGTGAAGATGCGCGGTAGTAATACTGAGGGTGGACAATATTTTGCGAGCAGAATTTATGAAAATCCGGATTAGGAATTTCGTGATGGCGACGCGCCCCCCCCGGCCCCCCGAGTGCAATGTTGAAAAAGAGCCCCCGCGATCAAGCTTCAGAGTGGACAAAAGTCTTGCGAGTTCGAACCCGGCCCGCGGTTGGTGCTCAACATTGAAATCGGGGGGCCGGGGGGGGCCGCGGCGGGCACTCACACACAGAACTTCCACACCCGCCCAAAACACCTCGTGCAGATCGTCTCGCAAAATATTGTCCTCCTACCGTATCTTCTGTGTTCCGTCGCGAAGGCCTCCATCCTCTTCGGACGGCTGCCCGCCTCGTTCGCACACACAAGCGCCAAAAAATGCAAAGGGAACGAACGGCTTAGGTAGGAGCATCAACAACGCATAACAGTGACGTCTCTGCGATTATCACAGGGCCTGGCCCTCTGCGCATAACAATGCAAGGGCCTGCCATCGCAGAGGTGCTCCCGAAAAATCACAAGGCCGCGCTCAGTCAGCGACAACGGCCTCTCATCCTCTGGCCATGCCAGTACCCGGATCTTCCCGGAATTTTGGCAAGCCAGCGCCATTACCGCGACGGAAAGACGGCGACGAAAAAGCAGAGGCTGGAATAGCTCCAGTCCGCGCCTCCTCATTCCTTCCTCCTCCTCCCTCGTCCTCCTTCCTGCTTCATCCTTCTTCTCCTCCTCCTCCTCCTCCCCCATCTTCTTCATCCTTCCTCCTCCTCCTCCTCCTCCTCCTCTCTCGGTGGATGCGGCGACACGTGCACATCGTGTTGTAGTTGCCCTGCCTTCTCATCCTTCCTTCTCCTTCCTCCTCCTCCTCACCTTCCCCTCCCCGGACCTTGCTCGGGGGGAGTGGGGAGTGGCAACGCCTTCATCCCGGCGATGACAGAGCCACTGAGGAACAGAAGCTTACCTTATGAGAAGAGAAGGCACACTGCCTGTACGACGCGTGGGAGATCAATCGGCGGGCGACGCCAGGCGTGTGCGTCGTGTCACCCTGATTCAAAGGGCTGCCTCGCATCCATATGCCATGCCCGCCCGGCGGCGATCTTTCTTGTTCGACGCAACACCAGCGGAGATTTGTTTGCCTTCGATCGGCGGAGATTTTTCAGCGACACGCACACCGCACCGCGGCGCGGCGCCGCCTGCCGTATGTGCTTTTTTAATGTAAGAAGGTAGGGAGAGTACGTACTGAAAGAGACTAGAGAGCCTCTACACGCTCCATCTTCTCGCCTAAGGCAGCGCACGAAACGCCAGCACTGGATAATGGACAGGCTCGGCGGCCGCATAGATCGAGAGAAACGACATACGGTATGTGTATGCTTTCTTCTTCTTCTAATTATGCGCCACGAAACTTCTCTTCGCTCCGATCCTTTCCTTAGCAAGTCCCATCCAAACGGGTTAGCTCTGGAAAATATCGGGGATTCCCGTTAAGGGTTACGCGTAATCCATTAAGAGTTAGGGGAAAACCCATCATGAGTTACGGGTAACCCATTAAGAGTTAGGGGAAAACCCATCATGAGTTACGGGTAACCCATTAAGAGTTAGGGGAAAACCCATCATGGGTTACGGGCAACCCTTTAAGGGTTACGTGGTCCCCCCCGTAACCCTTAACTCTTAACGGTAACTCTTAACGCGGTCCCCGTAACCCTTAATGGAAACCCCCGCGATTAAACTGACGATGACCCCCGCTAGCCGTTCGAATGGGACTTGCTAAATCCTTTCCTCCTCCCGGCAGTCCTCCGGCCGCCGCGTCTTTCTGAGCCGTTCTTCCTTCCGTGCCTCCAGGGGCCTCTGCCACTTGGAGGACCCCAGCGCCGTGGCGCTCCTGCGCATGGCGGCCCAGGAGGCTCGCGGGGACCTGGAGGGAACCGTCATGAGCTGTGGGTCGTCAGCTGTGGGCAGGTCCGCGGCGCTCCCCCGCGCAAACCCTTCGCTAGCTTTAAACTCTAAACCCTGAACCCGAAGGAAAAGCAAGCGAAGGGTTTTTTGTTTGCCCCTAAACCCTAAACCCTAAACCCTAGGAAAAGCTAGCGAAGGGTTTCGACCCTAGACCCTAAACCCTAAACCCTGAACCCTAAGGAAAAGCAAGCGAAGGGTTTTTTTGTTTGCCCCTAAACCCTAGGCCTAAACCCTAAACCCTAAGAAAAACTGCACACAGCTGACGACCCAAAGATCATGACGTCAGCGGACCTGGAGCCAGGCTGGCGTCGTCGCATCCGGGCCGAAGAAGTACATGAGCACCAAGAAGTACATGTGGGCCCAGACCCAGCTCCAGATCACGGTCATCATGAGGAAAAACCCGAACTTCGCGAAGAACTGCAAGGTGCAGAGGAAGAGGGGTATCGCCGCCACCACCGAGGTCACCATCCCCGAGAACACACTCACCCCGAGGCGGTCGAGCGCCTCTTGGACACGCTCCTTCCGGCTCCGCTCCTTGGACGCGGAGTAGGCGTGGGCGAGGTGCACCACGTAGTCGACGGCGAAGCCCGCGAGGATCGTGAGGCAGATCGACGTGATGATCCCGAGCTTGAACCCCGCGAGCTCCTCGTGACCATCTGTCCGCGGGCGGCCGTGTGTTCACAAGCGCACGCGCTTATTATGTTGCGCCTCTCTCTCTCTCCCTCTCCCAGGGCGGGTGCTTCCCGCACTCGTCCTCCCCTGCCCCCCCGGGCTTACAAACTCTCTCTCGTGCGGTTTCTCTGTGAGGGGGGCGGTGTGGGAGTTTGGGGTCTGCAGTACCTTGCCCAGTGTTCGGGTGTTTGCTAGGGTGAGGTACCCCCATTCCCCTTACTCCTAACCTCTTTCCTCCTCATATATCTTACCCTTTCCCCTCATTTATTCTCTCTCTCATACACACACATACACTCACCCTACCCCTCTCCTCCCTCCAACATGCTTAGATCACATCCCACCTTAAAAAAAATGAACCCCGCGAGCTCCATCATCGCGACGACGGAGAGGAGGATGCTCCCGATCGTGAGGAGCGCCGCGAGGGCGATGAGGACCTGCCCCGTGCAGACGAGGATTACGAAGAAAGCGAGGATCAGCCCCGCGACGGCCCCGGTGACGGCGGATTGGAAGAAGACGGATTGGGTGTGCATCCACATCCAGAGCGGCCCGTCGAAGTCCCCCTCAATGGTCTGGAACGCCTTGTTGGCGGTCTTCGGTGCCTGGAGCCGCTCTCCGTTGATCTCCCGCATCCACCGCTCGAAGTGGTCGTGGTGCGTCCTCAGGCGCGTGGGCGGGTGGCTGGACCGGCGCTGGAGGTGGGAGGCCACGCTGATGGCGACGAGCCGGACCTCGTTGTTCCGCGTGCCATCCACCCCGAGATGGCTCCGCCACTTCTTCCCAAATGTCGTGTCGCCGCCCCAGGCGGTCTTTGTGGGGCTTGCGAGGAAGTTTCCCATGAGTTCCGGGACGTCGTGGAGCGGCGCGGGGAACCCGCGGCCCTTCGAGGTCGCGCTCGCGTCCTCAAGCCAGGCCTTCCAGTCGAGCAACGGACACTGGACATCGCCCACCGGCACCTCAGAAGAGTCCTCCGACGAGGTTGACCCCCAGGCCGCGGTGGCCTTCAGGGAGAGGAACTCACTCAGCCGCGGGGCGCGGAGGAGCTCCACCTCGCGGCAGACGTTGTGGATGTGGGTCTGGGCCGCTTCGTCGAACACGAAGGAGTCATCCCAGATCAGCGTGCCTTTGTTCTTCGGGTCGATGAGGAGGTTCACCCCGTCCCGGTCCATGGTCTCCACGCCCCAGACCACGTGCACCGGGGTCGCGGGGTTTTCCGTAGAAGCCGGGAACTCGGTGGACGAGATGGTCCAGAGTCTCTGGAAAGGATGATCCTCCGGGAGCCCCTGCTCCGCGGCCTTGGCCGGCCGGAGCTGCGTCGCCAGGCCGATCCAGGGGGCGAGGAGGAGCGTGAAGAAGACGAGCAAGGGCTTGCTGAACCGCTTCAGGACCCGGGCGAAGGGCCTCGGAAGGTGCGTCAAGGAACTTTTTCTAGTAATGGCGCGTGACTGCTCGTTCTGTCGTCAGCCGGTCTGGTTCTGCCCTCCTGGAACCGCTTCCCGCCCAAGTCCCCCCTCCCTTTCCCGGGGACCGGGTTCGCCCGCCCAGGTCCCGACCCCCGGGGACAAAGGCCACCATGGTTCCAGTGGGGGAGAACCGGACCTTAGCGGGACAGAACGCGCATTCTGTGGCATTACTAGGAAAACCTCTTCGACGCACCTATGCAGAAGGGCCCGCTGATGATCTTCTCGAGGAACCGCTTCTCCGGCTCCTTCTCCGGCCCCAGGTCCTGGACCCGGCGCGTGCTCGTCTTCTCGGACGTCTGCCCGCACTGCCGCGAGCAGGGCCACATCTCGCAGCACCGATGGAAGCAGCAGCAGCAGGGCCGCCACTCGCACGCGTTGTGCACCAGGACCACGCACGCCGGGAACCAGGTGATGACGAGGATGTAGTCCACCCAGATCACCATGGCCGAGAAGATGCCGAAGGACTTGATCCCATCGAGCGGGGAGAGGGCCGTGGCCACAAAGGCGGCACAGGTCGTGAGCGAGGTCACAAGCATCGCGGAGCTCGCGCGGCGGTAGACCCAGTTCATCCGGGTCTTCAGGTCCGTGCAGGCGGAGAAGACGTAGGCCGACTGCTTGTAGGTATCCATGAACACGAAGATGTCGTCGGCGCCGATCGCGGCGACGATGTAGAGGGTCATCGCATTCAGGCCGTCAAAGTACTTCATCTGGAAGACCTCCCGGTAGAAGAAGAAGGCGATCGGGATGGACAAGACGATCTCGATGATCCCGGCGGTCGCAATGAGCACGGACTTGGTCTGGAACCAGAGCCAGAGGAAGACCAGGGTCAGGGAGAGCAGGGCCTTCGTGACGTCTCCTCGGTAACTAGTATAAGTTATATAACGTTGAGTTATATAAATGGTTTTTACCAGGTTGCCGTGGCTCAATTTGAATTTTTATATAACCCAATGTCAATTTGGTGCCAGACGGCCATCGAGAAGAACCATTTCAGAAAAAAATGTATACAACTTATACTAGTTACCATTTTCATGGTAATTAAATAACTTACACTAGTTACAAAACTCGAAGAAAACTCAATATTGTCACTTTACATAACTTATACTAGTCGCCGATTCAAACGAGTTGTATAAAAAATAATTTTATACAACTCGATGGTAGCGATTTCAATGTTGGTTGGGAATTCTAAACAGTGCTACTGGCCGGCAACCTCATATAAAGGACTTATATAACTAAGGTTTATATAACTTATACTAGTTACCGATCTCCCCCGATGATCGCGAGGAACTCGTCGAGGATCAGCGGCGTCGCGAAGAACAGGACCTCCACCTCGGCGCCCTCCTCGTCTTTGTTTTTGTATTGTTTTATGGCGCTAAGGGCCGATACCCGAACCCAAAAGCTAATACGAAGATCCTGACTGGGTGAACCCCTCAAGTCCGTTCACCACAAGCCCCAGCAGTGAGCCGCAAAGCTCTCCAGGGAGGTACCTTGCCAGGACCAGTGTCGGTTCGTCCTCCGATCCCCTTGGGGGAATAGAGCATGATGGGACATAACCTAGACGAGCCACTCGTCTCCACGACCACTCAACGGCCTGGGATCTTCCCCCAGTATACGCATTACCGCACTCTGTAACTTTTTTCCGATGGATGGGAAGAAGAAGAACGGCGAAGGGAGTAAGGCAAAGAGAGAGAAGCGCCCTCCTCGCCACTGACGCCCTTGAGGTAGGCGTCGAAGCTCGTGCGGAACCAATTCGACATCGCCTCGTCCTGCTCCGGTTTCCGGTCGTCGGCGTTGTCGTAGCCCTCGAGGGGCCAGCCGAACCAGAGGACGCTCCGGGTATACTTGGACTGCGGCGCCGCGGCGGAGAACCGGACGTCGAAGAAGTAGTCCACCTGGCCTGCAGTGTTGCGTCCCCCAAGAATCTGCGTACCGCCAGTGTGACACGTGGCCCTAGCGATGCTGCATATGCGCCTTCTCATGATGGCAGAAACGAGGGGGCGAAATGGTTAAAATCAATTCGAGGACAACACACAACCAACGAACAACATAACAATGCTCTGGAGTTGCGTCCCCCAAGAATCTGCGTACCGCCCCAGCGCCGGGTCCAGCGGCGCCATGGGTAGGGCACGCGAGAGAGGGCCACGCTGTCACACCGATGGTACGCCGATTGGGGCGGGACGGAACTTCGCACACCTGGCCCAGGAAGAAGGCGCAGCGTTTCATGGCCGCGGCGAGCTCCAGGGTCGCCGCCACATTCTGCGGTTCCCGCGCCATGGGCTTCGTCATGATTGCCAGGGTGTAGGGCATCATCGCCGTGAAGACCCGCGTGGCCTTGTCGAAGATCGGGAGATCCGGGGTCGCCCCGGGCACCATCGCCGCGGCCTCCTCGCCAATCTTCGCGAAGAGGCAGGCCCGCACCGGCTCCGGGAGTGCCGTCATCATCGCCGTCATCATCGCTGGGTCCATGGCCATGGCTGCTGGCAGCGGCTGCTGCTGCTGCTGCTGCTGCAGCTGTTCTTGCTGCGGCTCCGCCGGCGGGCTCCCCCCGCTGTCACCCTGACCACTGCCCGTTCCCGCCGCCGCGAAGCACTCCATGGCGCCGCCGCCCTCCGCCGTCGTCTTCATCATCAGACTCGTGAGACCTTGCTGGACCGCCGTGAGCTGCACCGCAAGCTCCGGATCATCGAAGACCGCGAGGTTCCCGTCCTTTCAAAGCAAGAGACGGTCAAAGACGACGAGAGGCGCTCCGGGGCAGAGACCACACACCTTGCCAGTGAACTCACACGGGTGCGCGACACACACTAACTGGCAGAGAGAGATCTCCTCACACAGAGGCCCTCGAAGACCCGATACCCGTCTCGACCAGAGGACCACCTCCCCTGATCACAAGAACACTCCATTAGTATCCACCGAGGGCCAAAAGAAAACCCCCCACAGCGCTCTCCTACGAGACACGACGGTCCAAGACCACGGGACAATACTGCCACGACCTGGGACGAAGAGAGACCCGAGCACCGGAGCAGCACACACCACAACTGACTCGACCCCGGGGGAGAGACGACCGTGCCCCCGTGAAATACGATGACCGACCCGGAGCAGCCCTAGAGACTGAGAACCCAAAGACGGGGAGGGGCAGAGCCCTCCCCCCCCGGAGAGCCAAAGACTGGTTCCCGTCCTTGGTCCCGTCAATCTCGTCGAGGCTCGCGACGATCTCCTCGGCGCTCGCCTGGTTTCCCAGGTCCGCATAGAAGAGCCGGAGTGGGCTCAGCGGGGCCTGGCAGGCGGTGCTCTTTCCGGTCTTGTCGGCACGCTTGCAGTACTTCGGGTAGTCCGGGTGTGTGGTGATCTTCTCCTCGACCTCGCGCATCTTCGCCAGGTTCTTCTCCGTGAAGATCGCCTCGCCCGTGGCGTGCTCATAGACGATGAGGACCACATTCCTTAGTGCTTTCCATAGGAGCAGCCTTGTTCGCCCCGCCGAGCCGAGAAAACCAGCAGAGAACTAGCAGAGCTTTCAAAGAGAACCAGCGGAGCTCTCAGCAGAACGATTACTTAAGCATTACTTAAGCATTACTTAAGTATTACTTAAGCATTACTTAAGCATTACTCATTTTGCACTTTTGACCACTCTATCGAAGAAGTGCGAAATTGGTAATGGTTAAGTAATAGTTAGCCCCCCACCAGAGCCCCTACCAGAGTCCCTACCAGAGACAAACAGTACACAGGCTCTGCTGGTGGTGGTGCTGGGGCTCTGCTGGTGGTGGTCGTGCGGGGGCTCTGCTGGGGCGCCTGCTGGTTTCGGGCGGAAAAATGCTCTGCTGGTCAGAGCTCTACTTGTTTTCTCCCGCCAAACAGAACCGGCCGCTACAGCCCCTATGGGAATCCCTAACACATTCCCGTCCTGGGTGAGGGCAGGCACCTAAGACGGTGGCAACCCCCCTTACAGAATACCCCCGAAGACGGTACTTTCCTCCGGCGCGTACCACGGTCGGTAGTTTTCGGTGGCTCAAAAAATGTTTTGTTCTTAGGTTCTGTAAGGGGGTATTCTGTAAGGGGGTTAGCCGTCATCTGAGACCAGTCAGGAGACGACACCCCCATCACACGAGGACATCCTCGAGTTTGAGGGACGACCACCCGGTCCCCAGCGCCATTCTCTTAAGGAAAGTAAGACGGTGGCAAACCCCCCTTACAGAATTGAAGATGGTACTTTCCTCTGGCGCGTACCACGGTCGGTAGTTTTCGGTGGCTCAAAAAGTGTTTTTTTCTTAGGTTCTGTAAGGGGGTATTCTGCAAGGGGGTTCGCCGTCATCTGAGCACCTTCTCCGTGGAGCACTCTTTCTCGACGCCCCAGAGCTCGCACATCTTCACCTCCTCCTGCTCCGCGTTCGGATCCTTGGGCGCCACGGCTCCCATCTGCGCGAGCGCCATCTTCCGTGCGTCCCACTGGATCGTCCGGATGTCGTTCACGTCCCCCGGAGGGTCGTTCCTGGAACCAAAAAATTCGGGAACGGCTTCCCAGCCCTTCCACAGAGGACACTGGAAATCGTGGTCACATGTATGCCACATATATGGGGTTCGCACATAGGCAACTTGAAGCGCATCATGAACTCAGACGAGCGTGTAACGCGGAGCTCATGCGAGTTCACAGTGAACTCACGTGACTTCGCTGTGAACTCTCATGCGAATTCGCGTGAGTTCATTGTGAACCCGGATGAGCTTCGCGTGCAGTTTTAATCGGCCAGAGCACCACGGAAACCAAACTTGACTTATACCAGCTATATGTGACATATGAACCCAGTGTCCTCCGTGGAAGTCCGGAATCGCTTCGCGAATGTTTTGTTTGAGTTCCCGAAAATCGCGGGCCCTTCTCGACCCAAGACTCCGATGGTAAAGACCACGGGGACCATCGCCAAGGCAAAGATGAGCACCGCCATCGCGCAGGGGCAGCGCACCATCGCGTTCACGCAGCAGATCCCGGGATCATCCGCAAGCTGCTTCTCCGTGTTCGTGGGGACGCTATGTCCATTCTGGCCAAGACCGGCGTTTCCCGCGGCCGCAGCGGGGCCCTGCTGGTCTGTCCCCGCCAGGGCAAGTACGGGCTCACCTACGACAGCTCCTGGCTCCACTCTCATGGTGCCGCCAGGGCCAGGGGGCTTTTCCGCCCCGCCCGTGGTGTCTGTCTCGTAGGGGTTCGGCATATGGGCCGCGAACGGCAACCTTTCCCCGTCGAAGTTCTTGCTTGAGAGAGAGAGAGACCAGCAACATTGTGTCTAATATCCCCGGCGTGGACCTTCCTTCTCATTCGTGCCGCAGGGTGGGCCTCGCGAAGGGAATGGTCACGGGCTGTCGATGGGATTGGCGTTCTTCTCCGTCTGCGGGCCACTGCCATCCCCGCTTGGGGGCACAGGCCCGCGGGCAAAGGATGCCGCGTCGTGCTTTTGGCCTCCTTCTCCTCGTTGACTTTTTGCTCCCCTCGACAGCCCCTGCTTGGGCCAAAATGGCTACGGGAGGAAGGGTTGTGCCGAAATGGGAAAAAACACTTATCTTTTCACGCCGGAAGAGGCGGGTCTCGCGCTCGTCGAATCCGATCGTTTGTGGGTTGGGCTGGCCATCTAAGTTGGAGTCGGCTGGACTGGCCATCTGGGCCGCAATCCGTGAACGCTCGGGCGAGCCCGTGGCGTCGCTGGGCCACACAAGGGCGTGGCTTTTTGTTTAAAAAAAAACGCGCGCACAAAACGCAAAACAACGCGTTCGCTCTCAAGAAAACACGCGACCGCGTGCCCAACACACACCAAAGACCAGGAAACGGCAGAGTCCAGAGCGCCGCAGGCCTGCTCGACCCCGATCGAGCCTTCGCGGGCTGAAGTCTAGCCAGCCTGCCGTTGCCAGCCCAACACAAAGCGCCACGGAAGCCGCCGCCGAGA
>JACLAC010007531.1_pt1 | contig 10152 bp, 16 predicted proteins | sample 8027881 | NCBI WGS metagenome assembly JACLAC01 (sample SAMN15725517, study PRJNA655200) | protist metagenome | isolation source: fluorescence activated cell sorting (FACS) single amplified genomes of... | place: Spain: Blaines Bay Microbial Observatory, Mediterranean Sea | collected 2016-01-19 | reverse complement strand
TTGTGTCGCATGCCGTAACTCGCCGTGCGTGTCCGTCAATGGCCCTTCTCGATGCTGCAGCAAATGTTGCGAGTGTTGTGCTCGCAGTGCAACTCCGCCAGCATGTGTTGTCGATGGTGTGGCTGATGGTGATGATGTTGCTGTCTCGGCTGCTGTGCCTGTCGTCGTAATGTGCCTTGCCTGGCCCGCCAGCGCTGCCGGCATAACATCTCGATGTCGCCGCAGTGCAGCAAGTGCTGTGCTGGCCTGGCAATATCGCTCAATGCATATGCGAGTTGGCATTACGTTCCCTTTTGCGTTGCATATGCAACGCCACCAGGCGGTTATTAACTAATAATGACGATCTCGCTCGGCATGCTGAGCTTCGTCCCGCCCATACTTACTGTGCGGCGTGCTCAGCATATTCCCCGTCGGAAAAGACCAGCACAAATGGCGCGTAGCATGCGCGTGACATGTTCTATACAAGTGATCAAATGTGTCGGGAGCACACAGCTACTGATATGTGTCGTGGTATCGGCAAGGCAAGTGCAACGCGTTTACACTATATAATTGTAAGGTACGAAGCCATGCTATAGCACCGCATCACTGATAGTGACAGTCGTTGCTGCACCATGTAGGATTTCCTTTATCGCCCGCAATGCATACGTTTACATGAATGCATTTGCATAACTTCCCCGCGCGTGCGGAACATGCGTACATATACATTTACAGTATGACTCGATGCGCGAGTGCTAGCAGTATGATGATGTGTCTACGCGTGTGCCGTGCAACGATGCCGGATATAAATAGCACATGTAGTGCCGATGTGTGTTGCAACGCATATGGGGAACTGCGGCAGCTGCAGCACGCCCTCACCCGCATCTCTGTTGTGCTGGCATAGGTCCTCGCGCCACTACGCCTCGACAAGCGTATGAATGACAGCCCCGCTGAGCGTTGCCAGTGATCCCGTTACATTCAACACATACATGATGGTGCTCTGGCCGAGAATGTCCTCATAGGAATAACAGCCCCAATGTGCTCAGCTTGAGTCGCAGCGGGATCGCGGATTTGTTTACCCCCGCACTTTGGGGACGCACCCTCAGTCATGGTGCATATGGGCCACCCACGCAGGGCTGGGGGTCGCCCCCCAACAAGTCCAGCGCACTCATCGGTTGAGTCCTACCCAGAAGTCGCGACGCACCCCACAACGGTGCATATGGCCCACCCCATTTTCGGGCGGGGATCGGCCCTCCCCCAACTGTTCTAAAGTCCTGGCAGGGGGTCCTCATATTTCTGGTGCCAGTTCATGTTTACTTCCAGTGTAGCTTGCCGTGCACATGTTCGCATGATCGAGTAGCCCGTGCATGTCGCTGTGCTTGATTGAAACGTCCGCAGGATTCGCTACCCCATGTTTACACGTTACCAACCTGCTGTATCTGGCTGCGACGTTGTCCTGGATCCACCGCTGGCTGAGCGCAACATGTCTGAGCTTGCCGACCCCTTTTTTTTATAAATACAAGCCCGAGGGCCACGCTAGAGTACACATGAAGATCCGCAGCTTATATATCATACTGCATCCCTAAGTCGTCGAGAAGACGCCTGCCTCCGAATCCCCCTTCTCCGCCGTCGTCTACCATACATGCCGCCTCATCAGATGGCAGGACGATCGCGTGCTGGGTGCTGTGCCACCATGCATGCAATGCCCGCCGAACACTATAGCCCATCCCCTGGCCGATCTTCGTGCGCTTGGACATCATGCATTATATGTGTACACGCACACGGCGATACTTGTTGTTCAGCGCCCGATCGTTCAGCATGTTTGCATGCCACGGGCGTTGCTTGATGTTGCTTCCTGACAGCTTTATTGTACTGCAGTTTGCTTCTGCGGGACCTGCGATGTCCCTACTTAGTTCCTTCGCTGCGTGCACGATGACCAGTCTGTCCTGTCAAAGGTAATTGGCGCTTGCAGCTAACGCCCTGTACTCCGTGAGCATGATATCGCACAATTCTTCCTCCTCCATATTATCTACTGCCGCCCACGTCCACTTGACGCCCGGCGTGGCGATCCCCTTGCTTGAATCGTGAAGACCTATATCCGTGACAACGATGTCCGAGTGCCGCTGGCCCGCCTCATCGTCGATGCCCTGGCCCGTCCAGTTTACGACCCTATCTAGAATCCTATTCGAGTGGTCGTATCCAGCGTCAGGTCAGAGTCGTCCCCGGCTCTTTACTTCATGTTGATGTTCTGTTCCCCTTTCTGAGCCAGTCAAGTTCCCTCGGCGCCGCAAGAAGTGTAAAGTCATATCCGTGGACAGCCGCGCTTATCCGCTCCTCAGGTGATAGAATGCGCACGGAGTTGATACCCCCGTTTTAGACCCAGTTGACGGCATGGCGCTCGTGGATTCGTACGCCCAGTTCTGGGCTGCATCTCTAGTTCCGTACATCGCCTTTTAAGTGTTCCACACTTGTCTTCCGTACATTACCCCATCTCCGTGAATACGGCTGAGCATAGGACCTGCTTCGTGTCGATCGGGGGCGCCGCTGGACATAAGTCCATGCGTTTGCCTTTTTGTTTGCCTATCTCCTTCGCCACAAGCCGTGGCTGGACCTCATGGTGAACGTCGTCACATTTGTTGTAGTCGACCCATATAACTCCTATGCGATGTTCCCCCATGTATGTTCCCAACACTATTCGATGGGGACTTTCTCGTAGACCCCAGTTTATGCTTGCTGTACTCCTCGATCTCCTCTCTCCTCACCAGCTCAACAAGTTCCGGGCCAGTCTTCGTTCCACTTATATAAGTCATCCCACGATGCTTCTCCCTGGTTAGGTGCCGCTGCTTCAACAATGACTGCAAGTCCTTTTTTTTATGCACTCTCTTGTGTTTCCCGATATCGTTGAATAGCCCCCCTTTACAGTCCCCTGTTGTTACTCCCTCACGGAACCGGCCTGGCTGATTTGACCACAGTATCGCCCCTCGCCTGTCCTCCTTCTTCCAGTCCTCGGCGATGCTCTCGGAATGTGTCAGAATACCCGTTTTTGCGTCGCAATCCACCTGCATTAGTTCTCTCTCGCTCTCGTAACGTTCCACATTGTGCCTCCTGTCGTGTGTAAAAAGGTTCCCGCTGCGAGTCGGTTGCAGTAGCAGCATGGACTTTGTTGCATCGCGTGATACATTCCATGCTTTGTTATTGGACGTTCACGACTTCCTTCCCGATTGCGCAATGGATTGCATCCCTTGTTCGGTTACCTTCCTCGAGCTTCTCCCCCCTTTGACAACGTCCAGGACAGCCTAGCAATCATATCCCCGCTGCTGCCATTTACTCGCTGTGTGGCCTTCAAGCCGTGCTAGACGTTGCTCAAGTCCCGTCCTGCTCCCGCCGTTCTCCTCGTTGTTGAGTCCACACTAACTCCTGGCATCGTTTCAAGAACTCTGTGCCTGGAACGTTGCCCTATAACTCTGCCCGACATGTGTGGATATAGCGCCCCGACGTCCTCGTCTATCTGCAGCACTTCCTTCATCATGTTTGATTCCTCGTTTCACGTCATCCTCCTTTTGTCCCTCGGGAATGCTTCTCCTGAACTCCTACAGGCCGCCTCGGCCATATCCTCGTCTTTTTCGTCCTCCATGTCGTCCGGCTCGTCCTCCGTCTCGGCCTCGCTCCTCCGCCGCGTCTTTGCCCGTCTAGGTCCCCCGATGAGGCTCTAAGTCCCACGCCCTTTTTCCCGTTCACTCGAACCCGTACCAACTTCGGGCTGGCCTGCCCGGTTTCCCTGGCGAGCAGCACCCTCCCCCGACACATATGGGCCCGAGCTTGCGGAGCCAGGCCGTCTTACGCTCCTTTGGGTCTGGCTCTCGCCTCTAAGCTCCTCCAGTATTATCTTCTTTCCTGTTTCCCTATCCTCCGTAATCTGCCTCTGACATGTTTCCTCCTCAGTACTTCCTCGTCTTCTTTCATCAACTGATCGAAAGCTCTCTCAAAGCTAGGGCCCGTTTCACTCGACGTCCTGGCCTCGTGCCCCTTTCTACATTTCTCCGTGCGAGATACCCCCATTAGTGCCTCTCCAAACATATGTCGATGGCACGTGGGGCACACGGGCGTGAGCCCCATCTTTTTCTACGTCCTCTCTATTGAGCATTGGTCTCCTTCTCAATGACGCTCTCTTCGAACTCTTCTCATGTTTGCTCCCCTCCGTTTCAGGCACGTCAATATTCACGGGAAGCTGTATCGAAGTCCTTTCCTGGGATCGGTTCCCATGGCACCCCCTTTTTTCCACTCTGTCTAGCATAATCGGGTCCCACCGTTCGGACCCGCAGGTGTACATCTTATGCACTGTGCCCTCGTTGCGCCTTCCTCCGTCAGCACGCTGTTCTCGCCGTATGTGTTTGCAAGTCCTACCCGCACCCCTTTGTTTCACACCATATGTAGTCCCACGTGTTTACACTTTGGTTTGCTTGTCTAATCGTCCAAACTTATTTCCCGAGCTCCTCCACCTGCTTCCCGCTTTGTCCTGTGACCCTGTTGGTGAGCTGTGCGCCCATAGTGCCCAAACTCTAAATATGTTGTATTGTGCTAGCTGCATGGACCGCAAACCATGTTGAGATGATGTGTTCTCGCTGGAGTCGGATGACCAGTCTTCCTTCAAGCCCGTTGTTCATGATCCTGGCCTGCTGTTCTACGTCCTGTGCCGCCCTCTCTGTCATTCCGTGGCCTTGCGACTCGCTAGCCTGTGATTCTCGATTAGCCATGTCTACCCCGCCGTTTCTTTACTTCCCGTAGCAGCCCCTCAATGGAGTTCGCATGGACGCGTCTGATAGTGACCAGTTTATGGCCAAGTCAAGCCAGGCTCATGAAAACGTGCTTGGCCGCGCCTCAATCGTTCCCTTTGTTCGCAACAAGCGCGGCAACGCGGCCTTTGCGTTCGAGTCCGTTTGAGCGAGAAGTGGAGCGCCCAACCCCCATTCATACTTCCTTTGTGTCGCTCCTCTCGGTCATGCGCACGTAGTCCAACCAATACACCCGATAAGTGTGCAGAGCAGAACTTCGAACAGCTGAGATGCGCCAAGATGAGAGCGGATGTTCACAATAAGTATCATTTGGGTGCCAGGATAAGTGACCGGTCTATGTGTGTGCGTGGCTTCCTGCTTCTTGCAAGACGTGTTTAGCCGCGTCCGGTGACCGTGCAGTACGAAGCACACTCGAGGACTGAGCACTTGCAACGAGGAGGAAGAGGGGAATCAATGGTTCAACGAGGAAAGGGAATGCTTCGTACCCACACTCAATGAGCGGATGCCCCTGATCAGCAACAATGCCGCACGAGTTGAGGGAGCTGCGTACCCCCAAATGCAGTGGAACTGTTGTGCGAACTGCAATGCGCAACCACGGCAGAAGTTGCTGATAACACCAGACCGGCAATGATTGACAAAGAAGCCAAGCAGGGATCCGAGAAAGAAGGAACAGCTGAGTTGGAATCAACTGCCGTACTTTAGTACTCCTCAGCGACAAAGTTGGGGACTGAGCAACAACGAAGTTGGGCGCCAAAAAGGCTGCGTGAATGCATTTGCGATGTATCATTGCCCCAGAAGCCAGAACTGTGGAAAGTGGCACGTGGATGTCAATTAATCCAACGAGAAATGCGAGGAACCATAAGAGCAGCAGCAACGCCCACCGCCACCCCAACCTCCATCCATGGTTCGCCGGATCACGGAGAATAAGATGTAGCCGTGGAAACGGGTTTCGTCAACCGATGCAGCAAACTGGAGTCATGAACGCATAGTTGAGAAGGTGCTGTCATGTAGGGTATAGGTTGGACTGGGCGATGGCATGGCGATGCATACACGTCGAGGGACGATACGCAAGAGTCAACATGATAGCTCGGGCTTTGGGCGGGCGCGCATGGAGCTCGAGTCGTTGAAGCCGGAGTGCCCAATGTTTCTAGCAGTGCATGGATGCGAGAAGGCGCGGAGTTGTGTCGTAGAATGTTTCGATCCATGCCCATGTGTGTGGCGGGCGGCACGTCGGCCTGCGTGGAAGAACGGAATGAACTTCAGCCGTAAGATCATGGAGGGAGGCCACGGCCAGTGCACCAATATATGGTGAAAGCTGTGCAAGCTCCGATGGGATCAGGAGAGGTCTTCACCCTGGACTACGAAGATTGCGAGTACCATTGATGGTGACCGTAAGTGGCAGGCCTATTACCGATGAGGAAGAAACGTTCATAGTTCCCCTGGTGTACGGTTTGGCCAGATCCCGCATGCCCGTAACGAGCACAAGGATAGATGGCCAGTCGGGCCCCGCAAAGAAAATGTCATAGCAAAAGCGACGATGGAACGTTATGGCGTAACGCAAACAGCCAACAGGAGAGGCAGCCCAATGCCACACACAAAGTTGGGGAAATGCCTTACCACTGACGATGTCCCTGTAGACCAAGCCAAAGCCTGTACCGAGAACGACCTTCAATTGTGTGATGGAGAAGGCGGAGCCAATTATGAGCTGGTTGTTCGGAATGGTGGGCAGGGTGTGCTCCACGAGCTGAGCAAGCATGGCTTCGGATGAAGCAGCCAAGGCTGTCATCGGACAGGTGATTGTCAAACAGGCAGAAATCGGCATCGTCCATCCAGTACAACTTGTCCGTAGGAGAGACGTGCCGAGGAATCCAGTTCAGAACGAACTTCAGCGAAGCCAGCATGTGCTCGTAAGCGAAGAGCCGGGGCGTAAGGATGGCACCAATCCAGCCCAAAGGGCCGGCGAGCGCATGCGTAGGGCACGAGCGTACGTGCCGGAGGAGGATGACGAAGAGAGTCGGTTAATCGCCCGACCATGTCAGTAATATGTTCTCATTGGCACCGACAAGCGTGCTGGCCTCATCCTTAACAGCTTCCTTGCGGCGGTGCCATGAAGCAACTTCGAACTCCGAGAAGCAACGGTACTCACGAAGCCAATGGTGCATAACACTGCAGCGTTGAACGTGATGAGGTAAAGCGCCACGTGCATGTTCGGGCATGCACGGATTCCATGCTGGGTCCGTGCTGCACTGTAGAGCACAATGTGAAGCCGCTTCTTGCTGTTGTTGGCAATGGCCTCGTCGAGCTCACGGGCCTTGCGGGACGCTTCGTCAGATAGCAATGATGTCGCATACAATGAAGAAAGAACAGCAGGGCTCGAGAGCTCCACGTGGTAAGGGAAATTATCAAATTCATGAGGGGAAGAAGTTGCGTTGAAGGTGAACGTGAGGTGGGACACGTACCCTTGAGTTTGACCGCCAACGAGGAATGCGAAGCACAACCCTTTGACGATGAACTGCCAACCGAATTTGTTGACGATAATCATTAAGTCAAACTCTATAGCTTTCCGGAACAGAACGTTCGGGTCACGTTCGTCGTGCTTGACAACGTTGATGCCATTGTAGTAGATATTGCCATCGGGCCGAGAACCAACGCCAAACTTGTCGACGAGCCCGGAAAAGGGGGAGCCAAAAGGTGACTGCGGTAGACGCGGTAAGGCATAAATCCTCCATGGCCACGGCGCAGCGTAGTGAACGTTCACGTCCCGCAGCAACCGTTTGTCGGTATAGTACGAATGCGTGCGCATAAATGCCTGACTCCAGGACTTATGTCGCCATCGTTGCTATCGAGGTGCAACAGCAGCGACTGAGACATGATATGGCCCATGGGCTTCCCAGCTGCTGGAGCTGCCTGCATGTGCAATGCGAAAACCCGATGCATGTGCCGAGCAGAACTTCAAACAGCTGAGATGAACCAACCTGAGAACGGATGTGCAGAATCCGTATCAACGTTGGTACCCGGATAAGTGACCGGTCTATGTTTGTGTGCTACTTCCGTTTGTGTTACAAGACGTGTTGCGCCGCGTCCGGTGATCGTGCAGTACGACGCACACTCGAGGGCTGAGCACTTGCAACGAGGAGGAAGAGGGGAAGCAATACAAGTTCAAAGAGAAAAGGGAATGCTTCGTACCCACACTCAATGAGCGGGTGCCCCTGCGAGGCAACAATGCCCCAATATGTGAGGGAGCTGTGCACCCCAAATTCAGTGGAACTGTTGTGCGAACTGCAAGGTGCAACCACGGTAGAAGTTGATGAGAACGTCAAGCCACCAATGATTGAAAACAAGCCAAGCAGGGATCCGAGGAAGAAGGAGCCACCGCAAGGTGAAGTGTCCACAAACGATGGCAGTGCGTTGGAATCAACTGCCGTGCTTTAGTACTCATCAGCGACAAGTGTGGGGACCGATGAAAAACGAGTTCGGGCGCCAATAAGGCTGCGTTAATACATTTGCGATGTACCATTGTCCTGGGGGTACGGTGGAAAGTGGCATGATGATGTCCATGAATGCATCGAGCGATGTGAGGATACATAAGAGCAAGCACAGCAGCAGCAGCAACAGCAGCACCAGCAACAACAGCATGCACAGCATCATCAGCAGCATCAGCATGTTACGCATAGCCAGCAGCAGCAGCAGCAGCAGCAGCAGCAGCAACGCCGACAACGTCAGCAGCAGCAGCAGCAGCCGCGACAGCAGTATCAGCTCACGCAGCAGCAGGCGCGCCATAATCATAAGCAGCATCGACATCAGCAACGTAAGCAGCACACTCAAATGCAACACACACAGCAACGGCGGCGGTCGCTGCACAACAGCAGCAGCCGCAATCGCCGGCAGCAGTGGCATCAGCAGCAACAACATACACAGCAACAGCAATCGCACCGGCATAAACAGCAGCAGCAGCATCGACAGCAGCGCCGGCCGCCGCAGCCTCGTCGTCATCATGCACAGCAGCAGCAGCAGCAGCAGCGTAATACGCAGCAGCGCAAACAGCAACATAAACATCAGCAGCAGAAGCGGCATCAGCGGTAGCAGCAACGGCATTGCAAACCGCATCAGCAGCAGCATCAGAATCAGCAACAGCCACAACAGCAACGGCATCATCATACATATAAGCAGCGCAAGCCGCATCAGCAGCCGCATCAACAGCAGCATAATAAACGGCAGCAACCGCATCAGCAGTACGATAAACGGCCCACGCAACGCACGCAACGTCAAGCAACCGTCGCATCAGCGCCAACCGCAGCAGCAGCAACAACGGCAGCAGCATCAACCGCAACACACCTGCATCTCAACGTCAGCATACGAATAAGCATAAACCGCATCATAATCGTCAGCAGCAGCAGCAACGCAATACACTGCATACTAATCCATATAAGCCGCCGCAGCAGCATCGCCGACTCTCGCTCAGCCACGTATACCCCACCGCTCTCTTTGCTTCCCGTAACCGCCGCTTTCGATGGAGTTCGCATTGCCTCGTATGATCGTGACCCGTGCGTGGCCAAGCCAAGCCAGGCTCATGAGCACGTGCTTGGCCGCGTTTGCATCGTTCCCTTTGCTCGCAGCAAGCGCGGCAACGCGGCCTTCGCGACTCGACGTGGAGCGTCCAACCCCCGTGTCCTACTCAGCTGGCGTCTCGCCGCTCGGTCAAACGCACGTAGTCTAACCCATACGCACTTACTTACCCTCGATGGTCCGCATGCTTTATCATGTGGCCTGGCGTCGCAATACCCCATCGTTGGCGCAGTGATAACGCCACTGTGTGCGTGGCGCGTGCGTGCGGTTGTGGGGTTGTAGCTCCCTGCTTCGATGGCGTTGCCATAACCCCAATATCCAGCCGTTGCTGCCTGCCCTGCCTCTTCTTCGCAGTCGTCCACCCCATTAACCATCCATTCTATTTCGGTACTATGGTTTTAACTCTTCGGCGATATGCTGCACTTGTCGCGCTGGAGCCCACCGCGGGCGTCCAAGCCTGCCTGCCAACACCCGCGTCCTGCTCCTCGTACGCGTAGTTGTCCGCCAGTACGTTGCACTTCCTGATGACCTCAATCACATCTACTTCCACCGGCTTAGCTCCAGCACTTCCTCGATACTTAACACCCACTTCCTTTCTCCTTGGGCACCCGCATGTCAACCTCTAGCGCACGTCCTCTCGTGTGTTGTTTTTGTTTGCGCTCTCGACTTCTTGTCCTCGCTATAGCTCCCATTTGCGTCAGGTACGGCCCTGCTTCCTTTGCCCAGTAAGTCCACTACGGCTAGTAGTAGCCCAGCCCCTGAGCGGCCAGCCTGTGAAGCTGGGTCAACCTGCGTCCAGTGTTCGTTTATCCCCGTT
>JACLAC010014816.1_pt1 | contig 10153 bp, 7 predicted proteins | sample 8027881 | NCBI WGS metagenome assembly JACLAC01 (sample SAMN15725517, study PRJNA655200) | protist metagenome | isolation source: fluorescence activated cell sorting (FACS) single amplified genomes of... | place: Spain: Blaines Bay Microbial Observatory, Mediterranean Sea | collected 2016-01-19 | reverse complement strand
TAATTCTTTCGCCAATTTTATCAATATTAACTGAAGCGTTTGAAAGTACAAATGATAATTGGGAACACCTAAAGGAGACTCTTTTACTAGAGTATATTTATAACTCACTATTTTTAACTTTAGGGGTAAGTTTAGGAAGTCTATTATTGGGAATACCAACTGCTTGGTTAACAGCAGTATGTAGTTTTCCATTTAAAAAGACCATTGTTTTAATGTTGATCTTACCAATGTCAATGCCAGCATATATCATTGCATATACTTATACTGGTTTATTGGATTTTTCTGGCCCGGTTCAATCTGAACTAAGAAATTTTACGGGATGGGATTACGGTGATTACTATTTTCCAGAAATACGTTCCATCGGTGGAGCTGTAATAATGTTATCACTTGTTCTTTATCCTTATGTGTATTTACTTGCTCGGGCAACATTTTTACGTCAATCTACAAATGTAATGGAAGTTTCAAGGCTTTTGAATTCAGGACCATGGGAATCTTTTCTAAAAATTGCACTACCATTATCGAGACCGGCCATCATTGTTGGCCTCTCATTAGTAATAATGGAAACTTTAGCAGATTATGGGACAGTTTCTTATTTTGGAGTCAGCGTTTTTACTACAGGAATCTTTAGGACATGGTTTGGTTTGGGAGATTATTCATCCGCTTCAAAAATGGCAGCACTGCTCTTAGTTTTTATATTTTTTTTGGTACTAGCTGAAAGATCTTCTCGTAAAAAAGATAAATACTATAATACAGTTGGACCTGAAAGGAGGATCTCTGGATACAAATTAAGCGGGATTAAATTATTTATCGTTTTCTTGACATGTCTACTTCCAATAATATTTGGCTTTATCATACCAACTATTCAATTGTCTATTTGGGCGTATATGACTTTGAAGAATTCATTGGATTTCAACTTTACAGAATTATTTTTCAATAGCGTATCTCTTTCAGTAATTGCATCAATTGTCTCACTAATAACAGCCTTCTTGATAACTTACTGTCAAAAAATATTACCAATGCAAACTGTTCAAATAATTATTCGTCTTGCTTCAATAGGATATGCACTTCCAGGAACTATTATAGCTGTAGGCGTGATTGTACCGCTGGCATTTATTGATCATAAAATTGACACCTTTTTCAATACATACTTAAATATTTCAACTGGATTGATTTTTAGTGGGACTGTAGTAGCTATACAATTTGCTTACTTAGTAAGATTTCTTTCAATTAGTATTAGCACTGTTGAATCAGGTCTTGAAAAAATACGTCCAAATATGGACAAGACATCTCAATCTTTAGGTGTCAGTAGTGAGAAAACTTTTATTCGTATACACTTACCTATTTTAAAAATTTCAGTTTTGACATCAATTCTTTTGGTATTTGTTGATGTCATTAAAGAATTACCAGCTACACTAATTTTACGACCATTTAATTTTAATACTCTAGCAGTAAAAGCTTACGAATTAGCATCCGATGAAAGATTAGCTGATGCGTCAATTCCCGCTCTTGCAATTGTACTTGCTGGGCTTTTACCCCTTTTATTAATTACTAACTCAATTAATAAGATATATTTGACTCAATCTTAAAAAAAATTACTTAAATCAAGATCGATGTTACCCTACACAAATGCCAAACTACCTCCAACCAGCTCTGTCCATAAGTTTGACTGCTTCTCCGTTCATTTCTCCAAGCTTTGATAGATTTAACGTATCTGCTCTGAATTTTCCAAATTCTTTTAAAGTATCTGATTCATCGGCACCTTTAACAACAGGGTACTCATTATTTACTTCCGCATACCATTTTTGTGATTCATTTGTTACAAGGAATTCAAGCAAAGTTATTGCATTTTCTACATTTTTTGAATATTTTGTAATTCCTGCACCACTTACATTAACGTGGGCTCCCCGCTCATTTTCACTTTGATTAGGCCAGAAAACAATTAAATTTTCTGAAGCCTTTCTATCCTGTTCTGATTCACTATTCTTTAATCTTCCTAAATAATACGTATTTGCCAAGGCTATATCACATTGTCCTGCAGCTGTTGCTTTCAGAAGGTCAGTATCTCCCCCTGCTGGTGGTCTAGCAAAGTTTTTTACGAGTCCTTCTGCCCACATCTCTGTTCTTTCAACCCCATTAGCAACAATCATTGATGCCACCAATGACTGATTATATATACTTGATGAAGATCTGATACATAGTCTACCATTCCATTTCGGCTCTGCCAAATTCTCATAACTGCTAAGTTCCTTTTTATCTACTTTATTTTTATTGTAAATGATTGTGCGAGATCGTTGTGAAAGACCAAACCAATAGTTATCAATATCTCGCAAATTTTCAGGTATTTTTTCTGATAAGAATTTACTTATTACCGGTTGAAGAATATTTGCCTTTTTTGCTCTTTGCAAGCGACCGGCATCTACTGTTATAAATATATCTGCAGGACTCAATTTCCCCTCTATTTCCAATCTTTTCAACAATCCATCAGCTTTACCAGTAATTAATTTATAATTGATGCCTGTCTTTTTCTTAAAAACTTTTAAAAGTGGTAGAATTAATTCTTCTTTGCGGGCTGAGTATATATTTACTGTTTTTTCAGATCCATATATTGAAACTGGAATTTGAATCACACATAACAAACTTATCATTAGAAATAGTTTTTTCATTTAATTTTCCCTTTTAGTATTAATTTTGTTTTATTTTAATCGTTTTATTTATTAAATTTGATTTCCCTAAAATAGTAGCCACCTCAACGAAAGGTATAATATAAATAGTTTTTAATGAATTTACTTTCTTATCAATTTGACTACCTAAACCAAAATGATATTTTTCATTCTTTTTAGTTACACACAAAGTATCAAACAACCAATCCCATAATGACAATGCAACCCCATAGTTTTTATTTCTGTGTTCTTTAGCAATTGAATGATGTATGTGATGTTGCGCAGGTGACATTAACACGTGTTCAATATAGTACCAATAACGTATTGATATTGGGCTATGTCTCAGATTTGAACCTAGCGTATTAAATACAAAGGTAAAAACTGATGCCCCAAAAACAATCACAAGATTTACCTGGTTACCAAATATATAAAAGAAAATTCCTGTTGTAAGTCCTTGTACAACTGCACTTCTTGTCGAAAATAACAAAGTTTCAATCGGATGAGTTCTGAAAATTGTGAACGGATTAAGAGTGGTTGCACTGTGATGAATTTTGTGAAAAACCCATAAGATAGGAATGGTATGCAACCACCTGTGCACCCAATACCTTGCAAAATCATCAAATATGAAGAGGAATATTGTGAAACTTAAACCAATTATCCATTGTGGTAATTCAATCAAATAATAATGTTTTTCCCCAAACCAAATTTCAATTCCGTCAAATACAAAATATGCAACAGTTGCTTTTGCCAGCAAACGAGGTGAGATCAATATCAACAGGAACGAATTAATCATTGCGACTAAATAATCTGCTTTCGCTGATTCAGAAACCCATACTTTTTTATTAAAGATTAATTTACTGCTTTCGCTTAGATTTATTTTTCTGATCCACCTCAACCATAAAAAAGCGATGACTACAGCTGCTATAAGGTATCCCCAGAATATTCTCTTCTGGGGATTTGTAAAAGAACTAGCCCATTCAGAAATCCATATTTCAAAGACTTGTTCTACCATTTTTCAGACCTACCTTAATCGTTCTCAGCTGATCTGCTAGATCCCAGGGATTCTAACAACCCATCCATTTGTCCAGTCATATCATTCTTATGAGCCTTTAAGTCAAAAGTGTCTCCTAATACTTTCTGAAGCTTGATCATATGGACTTGGTATTCACCCATTGACCTATCTCCTCCCGTTATGAAATCACCTTTGTTGTTGATACCTATTACTTGGCCACCACCCAAAAGGACCGGACCATAACCAACTAAGCGATTCATTCGTATTCCTGCTTCCCCAAGATCCCGGCCGCTGGTTTCTAATGCCATCAGAAAACCTTTTAATTCACCCCAATGTTTCCCATAAGTTGCAAATGCTTTTGAAGCGTCTCCATTACTCTCAACAATGGTGTTGAGCTTTTCCAAGTCCTTATAGGTTGAACCTGCATATTTAAATGCTGCTTCTGCAATCACTTTTTCCCAAGTGACTTTGATCGTGCTTGCGTATCCTTTTAGTTCTTCGCGTTGTTTATCGGTTAATGCTGCTCCGTCGGCACTTGTTATCAGTTTTCGCCCGTCAACAAATGCCTTAAAGATTGTTTGCATATAGTTTGTGCCGGCCTTGTCTGAATCAGCCGCATAGTAAGCATGGCCGTAAGTCATTTCCGTAATCAAATCAACAGCTCCATCACCGTTGGCATCAGCTACTTTTACATTTTTACGTTTCGCAATATTGTATGCCTCTTCTGGTTTCAAACTCATTGCATGAGCTGGGGCACCAAAATATCCGAATGCTTCATCCCATGAGTGTTCCTTACCAGTATAATGTGCACCTTTTTTATAAGGCTTGTTGTTGGGTTTGTTTTCAGCCCCCATTTTTTCATCAAGATAATTGTCAACCGCTTGACTGTAGAAAACCGCACCCATCATAAACTTGGAAATGAGTTGCGGATAATTATATCCCGTTAATGGATCAAAACCTCCATCAGACGAAGAAGCCTTGTCAATCATAAATTCAAAAACTTCAGGTCCACTCATTTGGCCAGGAAAACCATTAACCAAACCCTTGTAGGTTTTGCCTTTCAGATCTTTTCCTTTAGAAATTTCATCCACCATTGATTGTTTAACTTTAAAATCACCTTTTGAAGTGGGAGAAATGATTTTTCGCCCTTCTTCTTTGCCTGAATAATAAGAAAGCATTTGAGCTTTTAGTTTTGGATTCGGTTCCCCATTGCCCTTTCCTGCAAGACTTTTTAAAGATGTATGGAGAACATGTCTTGCTGCTTGACCAGTATAGGATACTGAAATTGTTTTACTTCCTTTATAACTCTTCTCAGTCACAGGAAAATTTGCATACATGTTTGGCTTCGCAACCACGCAGCTTGAGGCAAAGCATGTTGTTGCCAAAATAACTGTAGCTAAAGCTGACTTCATTGAACGGCTATTGTACATTTTACCTTTCTGAGATGACTTTCGGCATGAATGACCGAAATGCTGTTGCACAATTTTGTGCTGACCAAGTAACTGTAGGAATCTTTCCTTTGGTTCTTGGTGACTTTTCATGATTTCCCATGAAAATCAGTAATTAGACTAGAATAATAATTATTTTAAGTCTTATCTTACATTTTATATAACTATGTACTAACTTTATAAGTCAAGTATAATTATCATACTTTTTTTAAAAATCCTCTGGTGTTCACATTTTCTCAATCAATGTTTCATTGTGTTTTACGGATGATGGTTGATGCTTTCAGATTTAAGATGTAACTGTCTACTTGTACTTTTATGAAGCCATGTAAGGACATAAGAGTGATTGAGATGCAATTATGTATATAATATATTATTTAGTTGACAATATAGGAAATGGACGATTTCTTTGTTTAAATATATATAGTTCCAATAAAATTAGCATTCATGAAAAAATATTTTACTTACTCCTCGCAATTGCCAAATTTCCTACAACGTCTAAAAAAAGACAATTTTATGAAGATTAGCAGATAATAACTTTTGGTTTTTATTCTGTATTCCTGAAACAAATATGCATCAATCTCCCTAGATATATGACGTTTACTAAGAACCATATTGGTCTGTACTTGTTTGAGTAGCTTTGCAATAACTTCGCTTGTTAGAGCGGAGGTACCACAAATTAAAACCATTCGTGGTCCTATCACTGAAATTGTTTACGCTTTGGGCAAACGGCATTTAGTATTAGGGCGTAATACACCGTCTTAATACCCTAGCTTGGTCGAAAACATACAAACGGTAGGTTATATAAGACAATTCAACCCTGAGGGGAATTTTTTCACTGATACCAAGTCTAGTCTTAGGTCCTGAGGGGTTGAACCTACCAACAATAGTTGATCAACTTGAAAATGCCATGGTTAAGGTGCAATTGATTCCAGAATCCAGCAGTTCTGATGACACGAAATCAAACATTGTTTATCTGGGGGCTAATCTAGATGCAACAAGTGAAGTAGTTGAATTAATAGCAATATTGGAGTCAGACTTAATACTTCTGGATAAGGATCTAAAAACCAAAACTTACCTGCCGAAGAAAAAGGTAATGATGATTTATGTTTAGGAAAATTGTCCCCTTAGTAAACGAACTTCGAAAGCAATTAGCCAATCCACCGCAAGCGATTATTGACACTATCCTGATTGCACAAATCAACTGGGTGATGGGTTTTTGAATGGTTACAATTTGAGTTGATGAAAGTATCCCTATTTGTCAAAATGTTACTAAAACCATCTGTTATAACGTCTTTATCAATATTGCAATTTCATTTAAAAGAATTTGGTTCAAATACTTGAATCTAAGCTACTTTATGAAGCTACTCAAAAGATATTAAATGTATTCAAAATTGGTTAACCATATCTCTTCTTTCAGGAATATTTACAGGGTGATCACACGAAATGATGTTTTTCAGTAAATTGGTATTTGCTATTGGCCCTGTCCTGTAAAAAAGGAACCGACTTCCGATGTCTATTTGGGAAGGATAGTGGTCTAGTTGTTTCGAAGGAGTCTAGATCTGAACAATTTAGTAATCTTCTTACCGGGATGATATAGTAAGCCGTTCCTAAATAAATACCCCCTGCTCCAGAACTTTCAAGGACAGGGGCATAAGAGATTCCTCCAAAATAAAGAATATCTACTGATAGACCAAGGTTTAAGTTAGATTAGTTCCAACCAGTTACAGATTTCAGTTGTAGAAAGTCTTCCAAGCCCCAGCGACCGCCTTCACGACCAATGCCAGACTGTTTGTACCCGCCGAAAGGTTGACCAGGAACACGACTTACACCGTTCATGGTCACCATTCCATAGCGCAGCTTACGCGCCACGCGATTGGCTTTTTCACCATCGATTGTTTGAACATAGCTTCCTAGGCCATAGACAGTGTTGTTTGATATCTCGATTGCTTCATCCTCGGAATCAAAAGGAATGATTGTAAGCACTGGACCAAAAATTTCGGTTTGAGCAATTGTCATACTGTTTTCTGCATCGGCGAACAGTGTTGGTTTGACGTAGTAACCGTTTTTGAAGCCATTTGGACGACCAGTGCCTCCCACGATTAGGGATGCACCCTCATCGACACCTTTTTGAATCAGGCTTTGAATGTGATCATACTGCTTTTGGTTCACGACGGGTCCGATATGATCACCCTGTTTGCTGGGGTCACTAATGGCGATAGAGGAAATGACCTCCGCTGCTTTTTTGACTACATCATCATATATTTCACGTTGAACGATCATTCTTGTTGGTGCGTTACATGACTGACCAGAATTGAGCATTACGTCTCGTACACCACGTTCGACAGCATCTTTATCAGCATCAGAAAAAATAATATTTCCCCCTTTGCCGCCTAGTTCGAGGGATACTTTCTTGAGGCCATCGGCCGCGTTACGAAGGATTTCCCTCCCGGCTCGGGTCGACCCTGTGAAACTGACAAGGTCAATATCTGGATGTTTTGTCAGACAGGTCCCGACACCCTGCCCATCCCCGTTGACGAGATTAAAGACTCCTTTTGGGAATCCGACCTCGTGTATCAACTCGGCAAAAAGCATAGCATTCAGCGGACTTTCCTCAGATGGCTTCAGTACCATTGTGCAACCTGCAAGAGCAGCGGCGGGCACCTTGAGTGAGATCTGGTTGATCGGCCAATTCCAAGGGGTAATGAGCGCGCATACACCATGCGCTTCATAGAAATTTCGCAGATCAGGCCGAGTAGGATCAAAATCCTCCTCAAATTTAAAGCATTTAGCAGCCTCGATTAGACCCTTCATATTGAAGATGCCGCGGTCAAACTGTTTTGTCCGAGCGAAGTCTATCGGAGCACCCATTTCGACGGACATTGCCTCGCCAAACTCCTGAGCCCTCTCTTTATAGGCTTCAAGAAGCCGCTCAACGAGATCGATACGCTCTTCAGGAGGTGTTATTGACCAAGCTGGAAATGCTTCTTTAGCAGCAGCTACAGCTCGGTTGACATCACGATCACTCCCAAATGAGACGATTGCACAAGGTTCTTCACTAGCGGGATTAATAACTTGGTAATCGTGAGTTGAAATTGGGTCAACCCACTCACCGTTGATGTAAAACTTTCTCTTCTCTTTCATTTTCTTTCCTTCAAGTACGGAACCTGTCTATATAAAACTTTTTTCTCTTCTGTTAGCTCCTGTGACTCTCATCACAGGCGTCGAGACGATGAAATCTTGCAGTAAACTTAGCAGGCTGCTAGATAATTGAAAGATCGGCAGGGCAGCATTTTTTGCTACTGCTACCAACCTAAGTATCAGTTAGCCTACAAAAATTTGTCGAAACTTTTTCATTTAACAAGCTGCTAGATTGAAATCAAAATTTTAATTAGCATACACTAATAATAAAAATCAAATTTTAAGTATTTTGTTCAATCCAATTCAGGTCTCATTCAAAAATGAGAGGAATCTAAATTTCTTCAAGAATGAATTTTTGTTTCGCCAAGGAGACTTCAACCCTTTCGGTCCGAAAGATCCAACGCCACGCCGATACAAACGAAAGCAACCCCGCTTTGAATTTCTTGGAGCAGTGGGGATAGTTCTCGGCATGCTGGGTGTAATCGGCTTTTTACTGTTTCATTTGCTTGGCTTCCAAATTTATCTTCTCATCACGTCCTTGTTTACGTAGTCCTAAGGTATTTACTTCCACGCGAATCGATAAATGTTGATAATGAATTAGTGTGCGTTTTTTAAGAACATCCATTTGAGAAGGAAAAAATATGAGAAAGACTAACTGATTTTTAGAAAAAATCGAAGAGGACCGTGACAGAGAGTTTAAATTTTCCCTACGACGGAAGCCAACGTGTGCTGCATGCCATGATGATTCGAAGGAGAGAGCAATACTGGAAACATTGAAGAGAGCTGAAGCGGAAGCTTTGGAATTTTCCAGAAGACATCAACGATGCTGGAAATCTTCTATACTTGGAGCTGTTTATAAGGAGTGAGAATGATAATACGTAGCAGAATGAGAAAAAGAATGATGCGAAAGAAAATCAATCCGCTGTCAATTGGAGTCAGCCGCCATTTGTTGTTGAAGGAAACAGAGGAATTGGAACTACTAAGTGAAGCAAATACCAGGTGGCAAAATGCAGCTCGAAGGGAAGCAAAAGACTCTTGGCAAAATGTAACCCAAAAAGCCTTGTATGACGAACTGGATAACTGAAAAATTAAAAGTGTTTTGTGCTTAACAATAAAACTGTTGTTGGAAATTATATTGGATTATTTGATGGTCATTCAAGAGATGGAGTGACTCAAGGAACCAAACCAGACTGCTAATCCGTTGGTCTTTTAGAATTAAAATATAAATTGCGAATCAGAAAAAATTTTTTTAAAGGTGGAATCTTTGTAGTCGGGGAGTTGGGCTAGATTAAATTAGTTTCTCATATTTAGATTCCAATCATTTATCAAACTTTCACACCAAAACGATATCCTAGCATCTGTAAGTTCATTCTGAGAATATTGATCAAGTGCCAGGCCATAAAATACGGGTCGATTTTGATATGTAGTGAGCGCTGCTGATTCTTCAAAACAATAGCTAGTTAATGAAAATGGAATCTTAAATTTTGAATCATCCAACTGTTTACAAATTAAATTATCAGCTGTTCCACAATTTTGGACTGGCCAATATCCTGCTAACTTTGCTTTACATTCTTTGAGTAACCATTGAGCTAAATGACCAAGACTATCAACGAAAGTAAAACAATATGATTCTTGATCTCCAAGACCAAAAAGGGCAACTTTCTTGTTTTGGAGTTCGTTGGGAGGGGTACTCAAAACAGTTTGGGACCAATCATCTTGCAACTGGCCATTGTAGTATGTAGGGGATCCTAATACCAGAAATTCATAATTTTTCCAGTCAGGAGGACCACTCTCATAAAGATTAAATGTATCAATTTGTATATTACTTATCTTACTGAAAAATTCCTCTTTAATCATTTTTGCAGTTTTTGCTGTGGCTCCATTACTCGTTCCGT
>JACLAC010006170.1_pt1 | contig 10155 bp, 4 predicted proteins | sample 8027881 | NCBI WGS metagenome assembly JACLAC01 (sample SAMN15725517, study PRJNA655200) | protist metagenome | isolation source: fluorescence activated cell sorting (FACS) single amplified genomes of... | place: Spain: Blaines Bay Microbial Observatory, Mediterranean Sea | collected 2016-01-19 | reverse complement strand
CGCCAAAAAGTTTCAAAAATTTCGAAAATCTGCTCAATTATGGCTAAATAACAAGTCTAGATCTTGAACCGCGGTGCCATTTTTGAACCACGTACAGAACCGCGAGGGCTATATATAGAACGCAGGCAGGTGTGGGTCGCTTATCTTGGTCAGTGGCATTTTCGCAAAAAAAGCTGAAATTTCAGCCAAAAAAGAAATTTTACTTTCAAAAGGAAAATTTTCAATCAGTCAATGAAATTAAGATAATGACCGGATTTTAGATTTTTGTTCTTTTGAAGGTTCCTATTCAACAAAATCATTAAATCTTTAATTGATAATAGCCGGAAACTGAGCCAGAAAATGGCTTCCTGGTAATATTCAGCGTATACGGACCGCATGACAATGTATTTTCCGCTGAAATACCCAGACATAGTTGTCATCCGATGGCGATTAAAGCGACTTAAATTTGATTTTAGCTTGAATTACGGATCATTGGACGGATCAAACCTTGGTCTTAAACCGAGATTTGGCTATATTTTACTACATTTGAGCTTCAAAATCTAACTCACTAAACTTTTAAGCCAAAAGCTGTAACTTTTCGTGACGTTATGTTGATTGATTTCAAACTTTTTTCCATAGAAATTCGAAAAATCAAAAATTTTGAAAATTATTTTATGAGGTCGTTTAGAGTCAAAAATGATGCCGTTTTTTTAATTTTGGGCTGCATAGAATTTTCGAGAAATTTTTGATCGAATTCAGCACAAAATTCCGCCATATGATTGATGCAACAGTAATTCCAGCCGAATCTGACATCGCCTATTTTTTTAACGCCTTTGATTACCCCTTATATCCCAGAACTAGTCTGGTATTCGGTGGTTTTCAAATGGTCCAATCCTTCAACATTAGCCCGAATTTTATCCTGGGATCCCTAAGCATGTTCTAATTTTGAGTTACCTTGTATTTCCTTCAAAATTTTTACGAAAAATTTTTTACGATTTTTTAGGAATAAACTCTGAAATAAGCTTTTTTGTACTTTGAAGTTCAGCCTTAAAATTAAATTTAAGGCCCTTAAATAGTTCAATTTAAATTAAGAATGAAAAGGTATGACCAAAATATTTCATCTGCAAACCATAATTACGATGATGAACAACCAAAGTTTAAAACGTTTTATTCTCACGCAATTATCGGATGGTGTTTTTCTTCCAGAAGTTATGCACTTTGAACTCTAACCGTCCAGTCACAAATGGACTAAAATTCGCTAGAATGACCGGACTAAATAAAAATAAGGCCATATCACACTTTGACGATTGGTTTATAAAAAATATTGAAAATATGTGTTTAATGAGCTGTTTGAACTTGAAGTTTATGCTGCGTTACCTATAAATAAGTTACGCAGCATAACCTATGTTGGATTCTATCAATCATAAATCGTATTTATCACTTTTTCAAATAAAAAATATCTCATATCAAGCAATACCGGTAGAACCAAAACCGGGGATAGTAACATGTTTGCAGGTTGCGGGATGATCTATTGTTAATCTGTTGGTTTACCAAGATGATGGTGTCATCCCTTTTCAGATAAAATCTAAATATAACAGAAATTCGGTTTAAATTAATATTTTGAACTTGTGGTTTTAGTGTTTTCGTTATTCACTCGGACCCAGCTAACCCCATTACTTATAAGCTTAAGGTCATCAAACTCTTTAAATCATCATTTTTAAGAATTTACTAGAATTTATAAGAATTAAGGCTAAGTACCGTTATCGCTTTCAGCTGTGGTCCAATAGAATCCGAGGTATTTCGGTACTCGACAATCTGGACTTTTCGGGAAATCAGCAGATTCGATTCCCAAAGTGTGGATTTGATAGCCATCTAACTTAAGACCGCCCATATTTGTTTTCTGAACGCCCATCCACTTTCTTGGATCCTTGACCTCCAATGTCACTCTAGATTCTCAACTGATACGGTAGAAGTTATACCCTAAAAGATCTTGTTTCCAATTTTTTGTACCGTCCACTTCCACCTCCCGTCCACTGTCACCTACCGTCCATTTTTACCTGCCTAGATCGATCTTAACAATTCCTTATCGTACCTCGAATGGACCCCTGCCCTATTTTGGGTCACCAACCCAGATAAAATTAATATAAAATTCATATGAAATTTCAAATTTCGCAATGTTTTAAAATAAGACAGATTCCTAATCTCGTTATCTCGTTTTGGAAAGTGATTCCATTTTGGAACGTGGTTCCATTGAGGTTTCGAATCCAGCTTTTTATATCTCAGAATAAAATTCAAATGTGCTGCATCTGTGATTTATAAACACTTTCACCTTATCTGATCGAACGTTAAAACAATCTGAGAGTTCCAATGCCTAAAACTGGCCCATTTTTGGCCAAAATGAATTTACTCTAGAATGAAATAATCTAACAGTTGCGCCGTATTTTATACAACTTTTGTCAAAAAATGACGTTTTACGACCCTTCAATTTTGAATTTCGTACTGATGCCTAAAACTAGCCCATTTTTGACTAAAGAAAATTTTCTCTAGAATGAAATGGCTTAACAGTTGCACCGTATTTGGTACGATTTTTGTCGAAAAGGACGTTTTCTGCGATTTTCGAGCCCAAAATCTTATATTTCGTTCAAATGCTTTCAAAACTGGCACATTATTGGCCAAAATGAAAGTTAGGGTGAAATGGCTTAACAGTTCCGCCGTATTTGGTACGATTTTTGTTAAACAGGACGTTTTCTGCGATTTTTGACCCTAAATTTTCGAAAATTCGAGTCTAAAATTTGAAATTATTAAGCACGCAATTTCGAAGAAAATCTCACTTTTATGAATCACATTAATCTTCACAAAAATCTTCAGTAAACGATATGACTGTTAAATTGATTTCTTAAACAAAGATATATTACATTTATTTAGTGAATTTTGACCTGAGCATCCTTAAAGTCTTTTCAAATTGATCCGTGTATCCTTGAAAAGTGATTTATTTGACATTTCGGAATATGTTCCTGGCGATGATCCAATAAGCTAACTTCTAAGAGTAAACATTCAAAAAGCTCAAAAACGCAAAAAACCAAAAATCAGTGCTCCACTGCATATTATCGGATTTATATATTCTTAATTTAATTTCATAAAATTAAAATCTCAAGCTTGAGATTTAAATGGAGCAAAAGTTTCAGCCTGAAAAAACCAAAAATTATGGGATGAAAATCGGAAATAAATCGGAAATAAATACAAATAAGCCAAAATATCAAAGTTGGACACGTATTTGAGCTATGGATGAACGTTTCAGATCGAGTCAGAACGGTTCAAAACGATTCTAAAACCGATGAGAATTTCAAGCGTAGGTTGTTGTAAATACGTAGGCGCGAGTTTCTAAGTGAATTAAAATCGATTTCTATGATCAATTAATTTATCGATTTGAATAGCACCTATCCGTGAATTTTGGACAAAAAATCCAAATTCTGGGAATTGCGTTAGCGTCATTTCCGGACAAAATGTCCAGACCATCATATCTTTTAAAGTTGATTATGGCCCAATTTATGGGGGGAAATGCCGTGAATATCGGTCAAAATTATTTTCATAATGTGGATTTGAGCGTAGCGTTTTCGCGATTTTTCGTTCAAATTATGAAAATAATTTGGACCGAAATATCGACCCTCTGCCCGGGAAAGACCGAAATTTTCACGTCATTATGGTCCATTATCTATGGTCCGTAGTTTATGGAGAAATTTCAGAAATTTTGTATAAATTCAAATTAGTAATTATTTTTATATAATTTTGAATTGTATAATTTAAAAAGATGCTTTCAAGCCTGCAATAAGTTTGTAAGCAAAGCAACCTCAATATCATGTAGATTCCTACCCATAAAAGGACACCAAAAGATATTTTGAATTCAGCCAAAAATTTACAAATTTTTCGACCATAGAAATGAAACTTTCGCAACCTCTGTCACAAATGTGACACCTAGTGTCACCTGACTGGTGATGAGTCATTCGTGTGACAAAAGTTTAAAAATCAAAATTCTATAAGGGTAATAATAGGTTGAAAAGGATTCTACCCCGGAATGGTGATTTACCGCAGCCGAAATAAGATCGCAGATAAGATTTTGATAAAAAAGCTTTTTTTCTAGTGCTTCCTTCCCCTATAAGTACCAAATCCTAACAAGGATGTTCACGCCGTACCCCGCCGAGTTACTCCAGTTCCCGCTAGAGGGCACCAGACAACCCCTGACCCCGGAACTAAGTTTCAAAAAAAAAAGTTTTCATTAGGAGAAAAAAATCGGAAGTCATAGTCTGCATGCAATAGTCTCCCCCCTTTGACGGGCCGGAAAATTAAAATTTCATGAAAATTTTGAAAATTTAAAAAACCTAGCCGATTTTTACATATTATTATTTAAATTCTAACCGTCTGTCTATTTCTTTACCCATTTCGCCTACGCCTGATGACCACGGAGTGACCATGGGTGGTGACCTTGTGGTCGGTTGTGGTCATTTGAATTGCAAAATCATGAACCAAAGTAAGTAGTATAGAACATGGCGCCATTGAAGCCATGAAAATGCGTGGGTTGACCCTCAAGGTCACAGTCAACTCTCAGTGCAAGCAAAGTTTACCATGAGTCTATGACCCTCAGGGTCAACCTACGCATTTTAGGCGTACAATGAAGCTCGTGTTATATACTACTAAAGTATGAAGCAATAATATTTGCTCAAAGTGTTGAACGATTTCATGTTTTGTGGTTTAGATTTGAGTCTCAGAGACTGAAAAACTTTTGACCTGATACTTTAAATCTGTTTCAAACGTTCCAAATAATGGAAAGTTAGTTCCAAAGGGACTGGGAAGAGTTACAACAAATTCCAATCAGCTGATCTACCAGATGATCTGAGCCAAATCTCCCTGAAGTGGAAATGATAGAATTTCAAAAGCTGATTTCCAGGATGCTCAATCAGAAGGGAGTCATCATACTCCCATTTTTAACTCAAACTCAAAGTGAACCCCGTTTTTGTTAACTCCCAGGGAACAAATGGCGTTTTGAACGCCATTCACAACTTGAACTGCCCATGCACAAACTTTTGTTAATCCCAGCGCAATAGGTTTCAAATTCGTTTTTAACCGTTTTTTCGAGCTCAGATGAGATGGTTATGTTGGTGACTTTAAGTTGGTGACGATTTGTGGATGTTGTTGACAGAATTTCGATGTTGGTGACATCTTTTGAATGTTGGTGCCCAACGCTAACGGAAAAAAATAGTGGATGGCCAAAACCGTCACCAACATCTTAAAGTTGTCACCAACACATTTCGTCTCCAACGTCCGTCACCAACATCGATGTAACCGATTTATAGAATATAGCTTTATCGAGATAGGAAAAGCGGTAACGTTTCCTTTGATTCCTAACCATCTAAAATGAAATTCATCTTGGACAATTTTTATTTTAGATGGTTCAAGATAATGTTATTGATAGTTCGATAAGTCATTCCTATTTTGGCTGGCCTGAGCTTATTTTTTCCAGGGCAAAATAAGTCTGCGATGGTTCGTCTATTTAAGCAAGAATTTGAGCGAAAATTTCAAAAATTTCAAAATTCTTTAAAAATTTGAACGATTTTTCGAAAATTCGTAGTAAAGTAAACATTAACTGAAATGAACCTCGGCTTCAAGCTTTCTCGATAACCGGATTACAAATGCATCGCGAGGAACAATTTCATGGATCTTGAATGCATGCCAATTTGGAACACATGGAACATTTCAAATGTTCTATTTCGTATATTTTAAGGATACCACAGTCATTTTCAAATTTTTTTATTTAAGGATACTCCAGTCATTTTTGAAATTTTTCTGAAGTTCAGGATCTGATCTAGGTACTTTTCAATTAAGGAAACCATGATTTATTTGACGTTTTGTCAAAATTCGGGATTATTTGCAAATAAGGATGTCATAGTCATTTTGATCGAAATTGTTATATAACTATTGCATTATAAAAAATGAATTTCGACCGATATTCAAAATGGTCATAATATCCTTAATTGAAAATTACCGAAGTCCGAATTTGGAGAAAATTTCAAAATGACTATAATATCCTTACCGATTTTTCCACATTTTATTTTTTATTTCGAAATTTTGAAAAAATTACGTTCAAACACATGGAACCTTGTATTTTTCGGTTACGCTTTGTTCTTTTACAATATTGCGCAAGGCTCATCCAGCTGCTTGCATTTATCAGCTGATTTGCCGATCAAAGCTATGACTAGATTGAATCCCTTTGACAGCTCGAATTTTCAAAATTCCAAATGAACTCATTTTGAACCCGGAGTATTCCGTACTCAGGGAATACGGTGGTGTCGGTTTTTTTTCCGTCACGTGACAGATATCAATGTTGATGACTCATACCAGTCCCATTTTAAAGACCAAGCATATTTAATCGTCTTAATTGGTTCAATATTCGAGCAAAATCGTGGCTAAGTTTTTACTATTTTGGAATTCTTATCGTCCCTCTGCCTCTCTTCCCCCGCGGCGAATAAACAGTGTGTGTCGAGCTCAATTCTGATCTAGTAAAGAGATTCTAGATTTTGACGTTTTTTGTCATTAGGGATGATGCCCGTTACGGCGGACAGGGATTGTGATCCGGTAAAAGAATGGTGAGATCCAGACGAGGGCGAAAGATCAAAAGAACCGCCGCCGCGTTGAGATAACGATCTAGTCTCGCGCGCAAAACTTTCTAGATTCGCGTGCGAAAACTCATTCTGAATTCCACCCAGGAATTTTAAAAATTCAAAAACTCAATTACACAAGGCACTAATTTTCTTGAATTAATACCGATCAATATTTCACGGCGATAATTACCCGGTTTCGCCGCGTTCTACCGCGCACAAAGCAAACTGGGGTCGATTTTTTGGGTGATTTTGGGTCAAAAAGGGTCAATTTTGGGTCAAAAAGAGTCAATTTTGAGTCGAAAAGGTCAATTTCGGGTCGAAAATACCTGATTTTGCATTTTCCGTTGACAAGATGGCTCTTCTTTATTCGGATCTCTCTATCACGTGATACCTCTCGGACTCCTGAACAGTCAAGTTCATCATAAGCCCATCCGCCGCTCAATATAAGCCCAAAAAATGAAATAATCATAATCATAATTTTGTTTCGAATATTCTTTCTCGATGCTTCTCGGTTCTTAATTAAGCTTCCACTCGGTCATATTCCGCCGTGAAAAAGAGGCTGCTGAGGCTGACTCTGCCTCCCCACCTCGCTCAGGCTCCCCCCGTCGTCCCCCGCTGCGAAAAGCAGAAAAAAAAGTTGAGAGAGTCAGTAGGTGGAGTCCTGCCAATCTCAATTTTTTTTAGTTCGCTTCCAATCTCAGAGCTGGAGCTTTTTTCAGCACCGCCAAATCTTGAAAACATCTCCTTGTTTTTATAGCTAGGATGAATTTCGCGAATTTTTAAAATAATACCACTTCCATTTTAGATGGTTGAAAATGTAACATTGCTTAAAAAGGGAAACTCCTATAATTTATATAGGCTACTAAATACAATGATAAACAAAATAATGTTCAACCATCTAAAATAAAAATGGTCTATTGCATGAATCGGATGACTCATCTCTATCTTGATAACGCTATCTTCAAACCATCTCAAATATATTTTTTCTGGGCTTCTCCAAAATAACGCTATCGGGAAAGAAATCTGAAGAGTCATGTCTATTTCGATATTGTTTTATTTTCAACCATCTAAAATGAAACTCATCAAATGGAGCCGGTAAATCTTGAAAACATCTCCTTGTTTTAGCTAGGCTGAATTCCGTGAATTTTTTAAAATAAAACCACTTCCATTTAAGATGGTGGTGAAGAGTCATGTCTATCTCGATATTGTTATATTTTCAACCATCTAAATGGAAATCATCAAACAATTTTTGGAGCTGACAAATCTTTAAAACCTCTCTTTGTTTGCATAGCCCTGAGTCCACTCAATATCGCCAGCTTAGAAATACGTTACGATTTTAATCATTTATAAAAACATTTTTAATATTTCAAAGGGAAAGAAGCGAATTCTTCTGTCACCATTTCAAATGGGTTAAATTTTATTTTGTTCTCGTTGTGAACTCGAGTCTTGGATTACCTCAATGTTGGTGACGGACATTGGAGACGAAATTTGCTGTTGACAAGTTTGAGATGTTGGTGACCGATTTAATACCTTCAAAAAACATTAACATAACCGAAAATCTCCCCAACATAAGGAATCAAGTAAAAATTTTTCGAATTTTTTCAAAAAATTATGTTCCACCAATATTACCATCCTTTGGGGTCTAAGTAATCGAACTGTAAATTGAAAATTTGAAAAAAAAATTGAAAAATTCCAACAAAAAGTTTGTTTCTCGAATTTATTTCGATTTTCGGACATTTAGTCCGGAAAAGACTGTGAAAGAGTCCTGGTCACGAGGATATATTTTTCCAATGGAAGGGAAAATCGGTAGATCCATTTTGTTTTGGAATTTCGCAAAAACAAAAATTTGGTCTGAAAATGTTGGTCACAGAATTATTATATTGATGACAATATTTTTTTAATTAATCGGTCATCAACATCCGTCACCAACATCGATATTAATCACTTTTGCAAAATGGGTCGTATTCAACTGCATTTTAGTATGCACTTATTGCGAAATCTACAGTAACATGCAACAGACAATTTCATATTTGCATTAACCATATTACATTTCAAATGACGGATTACCGTTTTGAATCTTTATAATTCTGTGATATTTTGATCTTGTGAAATACAGTGGGTCTCACTAAGATGATGAAACGAGGGTTGACTGTAAATAGGGAGGACCCCGCCGCTTGAGGTCATGCATGAGTTCATTGGTTTGGAAATCACATGTGGAAAGAATTAGTATTTTATTGAGCTTGAAAGTTGGCGGTTTCGAAGTTCAAGGCTAGTTGGAAAACTTTTCGGAGCCAGATTGGTGGTTGGAAAACAAGGGTTGGAACTTTCGAGATTGGAACATCGAAATTGGATGAAAACTGACTTTATAATTTGCCTCGGAGCGTATCGGAGCAATACTACGCCAATAACATCTTATTACGAAGCTACTATTAACTTATTTTAACAATCTATCAAAATTCATAAAAATAAATCAATCATGGTTTCATGATTTTTCGTGATTTTTTTGTTCTCAGGCGAATCTTTTGTTTGAATGACAGTCTTCAAATTATAAATTCGCAACCAACTAAAGTTCGGTATTATCGAGGCTGTCAGTCTCGAACTCAGTTGGCGACATCGATGTTGGTGACAGATTTTGGTGACTTTTTATGTTGGTGACAACTTTGAGATATTGATGACCGATTCTTCACATTGCAAAATCTGACAGCATAATGATTCTGCAATCAATTTCTCAAAATTGTCGCAATCATAAGGTCACTAACATAGGGTTGCTAACAAAATAACTTTGGCCGTCATGTTGGGACCGTCCTCATGGTGGGACGGTCCTGGTCTCCATTCCAGCTCCGACTTTTCACCTTGAATTTAAACTCGATTTTTTAACCCCATTCTCAATTCATTTTGATGCCTGGTTCGCCCCAAATCTCAATATAAGCTTGTGTTTAACCTTAAACACATGAGACTTTATTTTGCTTGTCACTGAAAATCGCAGTTTTGCCCTAAAATTCGGTTTTGCCCTGAAATTCGGTTAGACCCTGAAATTCGGTTTGATCCTGAAATTCGGCTTGACTCTGAATTTTGGTCTAAGATTTTTGAAACAGAAATTTTAGTCGCCGCAAATTTCATTTTTTCGTTACTTTATTCGTATCTGATTTGTGGTCAATCTTTGGAATCACAAGTTTGGAAGCTTATCCGGCGACGCCTATAAATCCATCGTGCAAAATTATTGGACTTAAACAATCGGCCATAAACTTGTGAACTCTCCGTGAATTGAAAACGATTGGATTGAACTCGATTGGTCCCATCTGTCATCCAAATTGCCCCATCCGCCGGACGGCCCATCATCTGCCCTGTTCACGGGGACTCTTATTGTCGGCCTCCACCGGCCCATGACATCTATTTATAACTAGGGAAGAATCAATCCAAAAGGAAAAAGAGTGAATTGAGAGAAAATCAATATGAAAACTGAAAATGAAAAATGTGAAAATCGCTTGTTGGAGAATGAAGAAATAAAACTGCTCCGAGAGAC
>JACLAC010024461.1_pt1 | contig 10156 bp, 9 predicted proteins | sample 8027881 | NCBI WGS metagenome assembly JACLAC01 (sample SAMN15725517, study PRJNA655200) | protist metagenome | isolation source: fluorescence activated cell sorting (FACS) single amplified genomes of... | place: Spain: Blaines Bay Microbial Observatory, Mediterranean Sea | collected 2016-01-19 | reverse complement strand
AATCGCATTCAAAACAATTGGGAAGAAACAGACCAAAAAGACAATAATGACTTTTGGGAGCAGGCCAAAGCCGAGCCAGGAAATGAACAGAGGAGCAAAAGCAATCTTTGGAACCATTTCCACGCTGACTAGGAATGGATATAAAGTTTTTCGCAGGATGTTCGAAAAGGTAATCGCCACTCCAATGGGAATCGCGAGGCTGATTGCCACCAGAAACCCCAGGACAGTTTCTAAGCCAGTAATATAGGTGTACTGCATCAAGCGAGGAAGGTCTGCAGCGGAGTTTGTGATGATTTCAGAGGGCTTGTTGAGAATATATTTGGGGACCTCAAACCAATCAATCGACCACTCCCACAATAGGAAGAAGCAAGCGAAGAAAGCAAACATCATCCAGGATTCAGAGATCCATCGAACTAGGCGCTTCAATGCTTTTTCACTCATAACACCCCGTAGCTGTGGAAGACAGAGTGTATGTCAGCAAGATATTGAATAAATCTTTGATCCTGTTTGACAGCAAGGTTTCTTGGGTAGTCCATCTCAATATCAACGACTTTATCGATTTTTCCAGGACGAGGGCTGATCAGGTAGACGCGAGTTGACATCTGCACAGCTTCTTCAATGCTATGCGTTACCATCACTACTGTAGGTTTTTTGTCGAGCCAAAGCCTCTGCAGATCTCCTCGAATATTTTCACGAGTCATCGCATCCAACTTGCCAAGGGGTTCATCCAGTAAAAGTGTCTGAGGTTGATGAATCAAAGCTTGGCATAAAGCGGCTCTTTGCTGCATCCCACCAGAAAGTTCATGGGGCATCCTTTGTTCCATACCTTTCAGGGAGACGGAATTCAGCAAAGAGTCGATTTGTTCACGAAAATTTTCTGGTCTTTCCCCTCTCAATTCCAACTGTAATTCTATATTCCCCAAAACTGTCCTCCAAGGCACAAGCGTGCTTTCTTGGAACATGACCCCGATGTCATTTCTCGGAGAATGGACTGGAGTCTGGTTCAAAAAGATTTTCCCTGAGGAGGGTTTTTCCAAACCAGCTAGCATCATTAGCAATGTGGATTTTCCACAACCAGAAGGACCAAGCAGTGAAACAAACTCGCCTTCTTGGATGTCTAGGTCAGCGGGCCCAAAAGCGACAAGGGGGCCATCATCTGTAGTAAAGACTTTGGAAACCCCCTCAATCTGAATCGCCGTATTCAAGAGAATCTTTTGGAAAAATGGGAGGTCTGATTACCTCCCATGATGGTTGAAAGAAATTAGGGGATGAACTGATTGGTGTAGAAGGCGGAGGATGGATTACTGGTTTGCAGATCATTGAACTCTTTCATCAGTGAGATCATGTCTTCCCAGTCTGAAGCTACGTGATAGCCCAGTTTCCGGCTTGTATTCCCTTTTGAATAAAGAATACCGAGGGTTACATCCAAGACCGATCGTGCTTGGGCAACGCCTGCCTCTTCAGCCATGGTACCACCAACAATATCTGCCATGGACTTGACTGCCATGTCGGGATTTTTTTCAGTTTCCTTGTAGGCAATCACAGAGGCACGAACAAAGCGCTCTACCAACCCAGGGTTGTTTTTCAGAGTGTCCTGATGAGTGGAAATGCAGTATCCAACCTGATTCACACCAAAATCAGAATAGGCAAAGGCAACAGGAGCATCCCCGCCATTGGCTTTGATTTCTGCGGGCTTGTCATCCAACCCGCCGAGGATAGCGACTGCTCCTCCCGAACCTTGGAGATAGCTGGAAACCAAGGCACCATCAGGCACATTGGTCAAGTTGACATCACTGACTGACATACCGTTGTTCTGCAGAACTAGCGGAAAGAAGGTGTTCACTCCTGCATTGGCGGTCGTCAGAATTTTCTTTCCTTTCAGATCCTGAACAGTTTTCACTCCGCTATCTGGTCTCACAAGAATTGCCTCCGTTCCTGTCGCGTCAATCACCGCAACAGAAACAATGGGAGCTCCCTTGGCTGCCAGATTCACCATCGCTGCGCAAGATCCGTAAGCAAAATGGCTATCTTTGTTGGCTACAAGTCGGTGTGCGGAGGATGAACCGTTGCCAGAGCGAATATCGAGATCAATCCCTGCTGCTTTGTAAAGTCCCTTATCCTTGCCATATGCAAAACCTGCATGGGAACCATAGTACATCCAATTTAGTCGCAATCGAACCTCATCAGCAGCCTGCACAGTCGCTACAGTTGATAGTAGGACTAAGCTCAAGATAGAGATGATTTTCTTCATTTGAACTCCTCGATGGAAGCGGAGTAATTCCGCAGTATTGATAAATGGGAGAAAAGCCAAACCTGAGCCCCGCCAACAAACAAGCTACGGAGCTTACGAACCAGAAGTATAAGTTCGCTTGTATGTTGTATACATCATACAAGATTTAAGTCTACCATTTTATTGAGTGCCAATAATTTTTTTTTGCAGAAGCTTTTGGCAGCCAATGGCTGGCGAGTTGAAGAGGGCTTGGATTTGCTAAAGACGACGAATGTTCAGGCTGGCTTGGGGTGTTCGTAGAGACCGAGTGTGATGGCCTGTAGTTTAAGCAGGGAACTGACGTGCTTAAGGGTGGGTGCCTGAATACCCAAGTGCTCAGCAAGCTCAAGGACGACCGTTACTAAAGGATCAATTTCGAGTGGACGTCCTGCTTCAATATCTTGGCGAGTAGATGGTTTGTGACCAATGATACTAGATGCCCCATTGATTCTCTTATCAATGGAAACATTGAATCGGGCTCCTACTGCTTCACCGATTCTTTGGACTTCGGTCATAATTTCTCGGACCAAGGCAGCAGACCCTGAATCATTTCCAATCTGGTCAAGAGTCGCACCTGTCAGGGCCGATACTGGATTGAAGGAACAATTCCCCCAAAGTTTGATCCAGATTTCATCACGAATTTTTGTTTTTTGTGGCGCTTTCAGACCACCAGAGATCATCAAGGCAGAAAGGTGCTGCACTCGATCTGAAGGTGCTGAGGAGGGCTCTCCAAGAGTGAAGCGGTCGCCATCCAAGTGACGTATCAGGCCTGGCTCAGCGATTTCACAAGCAGGGTAGACCACACAACCAATCGCCCGTTCAGGCCCAATCGTTTCCCAAATTACTCCTTCAGGATCGATCGATTGAAGAGGTTGATCATCCAAAGAAGTTCCGCTTGCAGCCTTGTGAAAGTACCACCAAGGCAGGCCGTTGACTGCAGAAACTACTGCTGTTTCGGGTCCAAGCAGAGGAATGAGATTTTGAGCAATTTTGGGGATGCCATGAGCTTTGACCGTTATAATGACAAAGTCTTGAGGGCCAAACTCATTTGGATTTTCACTTGCGGGAAGATGGTGTGTAGAAATTTGACCATCTTTTTCGAAGCGTAATCCTTTTTCTTGGATTGCCTTTAGATGAGGTCCTCGGGCTACTAGAGATACTTCAGCACCTGCTTGGTCGAGAGCTGCAGCGAGATAACCTCCAATTGCACCTGCGCCATAAATACAGATTTTGGTCATTATAATTTTCCCATGACCTTCAAATTAGTCTTCCAATCCAAGTTTTTTTGCGAGGCCAATGCGCTGTAGTTTGCCAGTTGCGCCCTTCGGAATTTCATCCACAAAGACGATGTGTTTTGGGATTTTAAATTTTGCTAAGTGCTCTCCGGCGTATTTGCGTAACTGTCCAGCATCCATTGATTTTCCATCAACCATCACGATAGCAGCGCCAATTTCCTCTCCCAGCATTTTATCTGCAACAGCGAAGGTCACTGCTTGCTGGATATCTGGGTGCTCCATCAAGACATTGTCTACTTCCAATGGAGAAATCTTCTCACCACCTCTGTTGATGATTTCTTTCAAACGGCCTGTAATCTTTAAATAGCCGTCTTGGTCAAACAAACCCTGGTCACCGGTTCGGAACCATCCATTCGTAAAGCTGGAGGTGTTTGCAGCGTCATTGTTTTCATAGCCCGGAGTGACGTTCTCACCTCGAATGCAGACCTCTCCTTCTTCACCAGCTGAGAGTTGATTGCCTAATGAATCCATGATGCATACGTCTGGAGAGGTGACTATTCCTACGAAACCAGCTTTCTGTTTTCCCAACTCCAGTGGGTTTGAAGTCATTTGATGAGCGGCTTCCGTCATTCCATAAGCCTCAATTACAGGACAGCCAAAGACATCATTCAATTCACCGAAGACGGCAGGAGGCAATGATGCTGAAGAAGACCGCAGGAAGCGTAACCCTAAGGCCCTTGCAGCTTCAGGTTGTTTTTGCGCTCTGAGTAAAATGGTTTGGTGCATCGTGGGTACACCTGAATACCAAGAGATTTTTTCTTCCCTGGCTACTTCAAAAAATTTAATGGCATTGAAGCCACTGGAACAGCAAACAGAAGCACCTTGAGACACGCTCGTAGCCAATACGGCAATCAGACCATGAATATGAAACAGGGGCATAATATTCAGGCAATGGTCTGTAGCATTTAATTCCAGACTCGCAGAGATATTTCTTGTGGATGCCAGGATGTTTCTTTGGAGCAAGGGAACAACCTTGGGTCGCGAGGTAGTCCCAGATGTGTGAAGAACGAGCGCTTCGTGATCAAGAGTAGATGAATGAATCTCTGCTTCTGATTGAAAAAGCTCAAAAGCCCCAGCTGGACTGCCTGAGTTAACCTTTACTTCCACAACAGGAATTGAGAGATCCGCAGCCGCAGCCCTAACAGGATTTGTGCTGTTTTCCTCGACAATCACTAGGCTAGGTTTCAGATCTTCGAGATAAAATGTGTATTCACTATGTTTGTAAATTGGATTCAAAGGTGCGGCGGACATGTAGCTGGCAACAGCTAGGAATGCTGAAGCCATTTCTGGCCCATTGGGGAGGACAATCGCTACTCTATCAGAATTAGAGAGGCCTTGTGAGGCTAGTTGTCTTCCTATTTTGTCACAGTGGCTTCGTAGGGCCTGATAACTTAGTGATGGTCGATTTGGTGCACTAAGGGCAATTGCTTCAGCGCCACCTGCATCGATGATTGATCTAATCGTCACGGTTCTGTCCTTCTTTCAACTACTTGTTTTTCCTGGTGTTGTTTTAAATGACTTCGTTGGTCATAGTGCCGAGGTGTTTAATTTCAAACTCCATTTTATCACCTCGTTGGATGGGGCCGACACCCGCAGGAGTACCCGACATGATCAAATCTTCCCCTGCGAGGTCATAAAATCTTGTGAGGTATGCGATCATTTCCGGTACTTGCCAAATCATTTGATTTAGATCACCATCCTCCTTGATCTCACCATTGAACTTAAGGCGGATTCGACCTTGATCCAAGTGTCCGGTTTCACTTGCGGGAACCAGCTCGTTTATCGGAGAAGATTTTTCAAAGGATTTTCGACCTCCCAGGGTCTGCCTAATTTTTTGGCTCCCCCTTGCAGGTCGCGCCGCGTCATGTCTAACCCTACTCCATATCCGTAAACATGCTCGAGTGCGTTTTCCAGACTAAAGTCAGCACCCCCACTCTTCAGAGCTACCACCAGCTCAGTTCATAATGCACATCACTAGTTTGTGGTGGATAGGGAAATGTGCCTATGGCGTCTACGTTTTGGGCATTCTTTTGGAAGAAAAAAAGGAGGTTATTTGTTGGGGTCATGACCCATCTCAATTGCATGATCAGCATAGTTGCGGCCAATGCAATAAATCCTGCGGACAGGAAATGACTGATTGGAACATTGGATCGATAGCAAACTTTTAGTGCTGTATCAATTACAAATTATTACTCATGCATGTTGGAATCAATTTGGTCGGGCAATTACAATTTCTTAAGCGCTTCTCAGTAAGGACTCGTAATCTCTAAGAGAAATCCTGTAAATATCCGATTTTTTGATGGCTTAATTCTAGATACGAAAGAATAAAAATGAAGTTGCTGATGCAAGTTGTAATTTCTATTGAGGAGAAATCAAATATGCATAGAAATTTTGTAAATAGCTACCCCTCATTTTGAAATTGTGTTAGCTTGCAATCACGAGAGCGAAGATCCCTTCTGAGGTGCAGGCCATGCGATAGCTGTTGCTCACCAAAGCCCGACAAATTCAAGAACTGCGAGAGCTTGAGAACGCCGAGCTTCGCTCTCGCTTGGGGCATACCAGCAGGAACTCGCACCGTCCTCCCAGCAGTGACGGCTAACGCAAGAAGACTACGCGTCCTGCGCTGCCGAAGCAATGCCAGGTTTGCCAGCGTGAGTTCACGCGCAAGGACGTCCGCTCCTGGGGGGCGAGCCCCCAGGTCTTTAAACTCCCTGCAGTGCGCTTGCGCCTCACCGAGCATCGCCTCGCCGAGGTCTGTTACTATGGGCAGATCCATTTAGATGAAATTTGCGGCCCACGTTCCTGCGAGTGTGCATTACGGCCCTAACCTGCGGGCCCTGGCCACCAGGCTCTCGATCGAGCAGAGACTGCCGTGGGCCCAGGTGGTCGGTTTACTCAACGAGTGCTCTGGCACATCCTTCAGCGAGCGCTCCCTCGAGTTGACCCTGCAGAAGGCCGTTCAACTCTCCAAGCCCTTGCGCCATAGCATAGCAGCCGAATTGCACCAGAGCGATATACTGCACTTTGACGAAGGCGCCACGCCCTTCGCGGAGCGCACCTGCTACGCGAGTTGGCTGCTCTGCAAGAGCAGTGCACAATCTGGGCTGCGGGGATACACGAGTTCTTGTTGGGCCTGCATGAAAACTCTCGCAGAGCCCCTCCGACAGCGTCTATTCTCCGAGAATACCGCCGCTTGCGCGAGCAAGCCGATGCCGAAGAACCCCAGCCCTGGAAGCCTTCTTCGAAGCGTGGGGGTCGTAAGGCGACCAAAGGCCGCAACCTGCTGCGACGTCTGCAGCAGAACAAGGTCGCGGTACTGCGCTTTGCCCTGGAGGAAGGAGTTCCCTTCAATAAAAACCAAGCCGAGAGAGATCTGCGTCCTCTCAAGGTCAAGCAGAAAATCAGCGGAGGCTGGAGAAGTAGGCAAGGGCCTAACAACTACGCGGCCCTGCAGAGCCTACTTTCCACCTTGGGCAAGCAAGGCAAGGATGTGCTTTGCTACCTGCGCGAGCGCTTCACGCAAACTCCCGCCCTTTCCACTGCCAGTTAGTTCCCCCAACCTGCACCGAATCAGTTGGGGCTAGTTTACAATACCTGCCTTGGGGGGTAGGTAGTTACGAAATTTTGAACGTTTTTCTAATTTGAATTAACATATTTTAAAAGGTTACCCTTGATGGTGTTCCAAGAACACTGGCAAATCTTGAAAAAAATGGAGAACTGTGGCGAAAAGTTGGTAAGGAAACTTTTTTGGTGCAAAACCAATCGATGAATTATCTGTTGTTGGTCGGGTTGCTGAACAACCTAACCCAATGGGGGTGAAGAGTGAAAGAATATTGATCGTATCCTTGCTCGCTCGACAGGCTGCAATCAATGCGACAGGTTATCATATTGATGACTTGGAGCGCTGCCTGGTTGCACAACGGCAGGCTGTGACTTGGCGTCAATACGAAAATGCGGACAATCGCCTGCATCGCACCACTGCAGAGGCTTTTCGAAATACGGTTTTGTTGGCGCTTTTCGATCAATTGAATGCAATCCGGCGTCCTGTGGTTTGGGGACAACTCCAAAGTCAAACATCTGTCCCACCGAACGATCATCATAGTATTGCACAACACGATGCGATAGTTTGAGCAATCCGCGAACGAGATCAAGAGAATGCTACTGCAATCATGAAAACGCACCTTGAGGGGGTCAGAGATGGCTTGATCAGGGCAAAACCAAATGCAGTGTAAAGTTCAACTAAGGCGAATCAACAAGGGAAGTTTTCCGAGGAATCAAATAAACAATTAGGAATGAATTTAAATGAATGAAGAAAAGCCGACTTTGGAAGTCTTCAGCGATTTCGTCTGACCTTGGTGTTATCTTGTCACCGGGCGTGTCAAAAGGTTAGAGGAAAAATTCAAATTGTCGATCAAGTGGGTTCAGTTTCCATTACATCCTGAAACCCCAAAAGAAGGTCTATCTTTAGAAGAACTATTTGCAGGCAGAGATTTGGACATCCCTGCCATTCAGGGGCATCTGAGAAAGTTGATGCGCTTGGAGGAGTTGCCCTATGGAAATCGAACACATACCTACAACAGTCGATTAGCTCAGGAACTATTTAAATGGGGGGAAAGATTTTCAGCAGGTACCATCCTCAATCAGAAGATATTTGAAGCGTATTTTGTTGATGGCAAAAACCTAGCTAATCAAAACCTGTTAGTTAATCTTGCTGGGGAAGCTGGGCTGTCAACTCAAGAAGCCGCGGAAGTCCTTGAAAATCGCTCATACAGAGAAGCGGTTGACCTTGATTGGGTGAGATCGAGGCAAATCGGAATTTCTGGTGTGCCTACGTTCGTGATGAGACAGTTTGGAATTTCAGGAGCCCAACCCTATGAGATGCTTGAGCGCTTTGTTGTTGAAAATACCGTCTAAATCTTTCATCCTTCACTCCAAAAGAAGGGTCTTTTTTTAGATCCAATCCAAGTTTGTAAGCCATTCCACTTCATCTGGATAAACCGCTTCCAGAATCTCTTCCGTTTTGACAATCTGCGAAAATGTAATACTTCAGGAAAAAATAGTTGTCATGTTTCAATAATGTTGTAGAAGTTTACAAAACTCATTCAAACTCATTCTCTGAGTTATTTATTTTCAGAGGTTAAAGGTAGAGAGAATTTTCTATCTTTTGACAGAAATTTTCTGGTCTAAATTTGAATAACTTCATCATCTCGTCACATTGGCTTTCCTTTCAAGAATGGTAGTTATGGAGTACCGACTATCGCAAAATTTGGTAGTGATCGAAGAACCATTGGAAAAAAACAACGTCAACCAACTGAAGGAAATTCTGACGAAAACTCCTGAACCTCCAGAAAGTTTAACAATTGATCTGAGTAAATCTCCCATGATTGATACTGCGGGGATTCAACTCTTAATTGCGATGAGGGAGTTCATGCTCAATAAAGATCGAGAGCTAAAGATTATCTTCAATGAACAATTGGAAGAGATACTTAACTGGTGCGGAGTTGGTTGGCTGGCAAAAGAGAATAAGGAATGAACGCCAAAATTCTGATGGTCGATGACTCCAAAACCATACGCTTTCAGGTCCGTAAAATTTTGGAAGCTGAGCCAGATCATGACTACGACATCTCTGAAGCAGCGGATGGGAAGGAGGCGCTGGATGTTGTGGCAGCATCCACTAAGGAAAAGCTACCGGATTTGGTGTTGCTTGATCGCAATATGCCAAGGATGAATGGGGATGAGTTTATTAGGATCTTCAAAGCTGATCCTCAGTGGGGTAATATCCCGGTGTTGTTTCTGACAACTCATGGAGAAATCGAAGAACTGGTGAAAGGACTGACAGAATTACAGGCGGATGATTACTTGGGGAAGCCATTTAACCCATCAGAATTACAGGCCCGTGTTAAATCTCTGCTCCGTGTCAGGATGGCAGAAAAGGAAACACTGAGACTCAACAGTGAGTTGGATCAATCTCTCAAAGAACAGAAACTTCAATTTGAAGAATTAAAAAAGACAAAATTTGAGCTCGCAGAGATCTCAGCTGTTGCTGAATTAACAAGGATTTTTGAGAAATTTGTTCCCCGCGAATTCCTTGATCGCATCGCCAAGACTGGTATCGAAAACATCACTCTTGGTCATGCGGAGAGTGATGTCATCACAATACTGTTCTCTGACATTCGGTCATTCACAGATATTTCAGAATCAATGGAGCCAGCGGAACTGATGCAGTTCCTCAATACCTTTCTCCAGTTTATGTCAGAACCTATCCATTTGAATCATGGCTTTGTGGACAAGTTTATTGGTGACGCCATCATGGCGCTATTTGATCAACCTGGGAAACCAGATGCGATTGAAGCTCGAGATGCCGTTCGGTCGGGCATTGAGATGCAGGCTAGCTTGGTGCGCTTCAATCAATTAAGGGCGAAGCAGAACTATCCGCCAACAAATATTGGAATTGGGGTTCACAGTGGGCCGGTAGTGATTGGTACTCTTGGTTCAGATACCAGAATGGATTCAACCGTTTTGGGTGATGCAGTCAACTTGGCAGCACGTCTTGAGGGATTAACCAAAAATTATCGTCTTCCGATGTTGGTGT
>JACLAC010004432.1_pt1 | contig 10159 bp, 8 predicted proteins | sample 8027881 | NCBI WGS metagenome assembly JACLAC01 (sample SAMN15725517, study PRJNA655200) | protist metagenome | isolation source: fluorescence activated cell sorting (FACS) single amplified genomes of... | place: Spain: Blaines Bay Microbial Observatory, Mediterranean Sea | collected 2016-01-19 | reverse complement strand
GTACAGTGGTGTCGTGCCATAGTCATCCCTCGCCTCCTTGTCCGCCCCCCGCTCGCATAGATACTGCACCACAGGGAGGTGGCCTTCAACTGCTGCCCTGTGCAGTGGTGTCCAGCCAATATTATCCCTCGCCTCCTTGTCAGCCCCCTGTTCACATAGATACTGCACCACAGGGAGGTGGCCTTTTAGTGCTGCATATTTCAGTGGTGTCTTGCCACTTTCATACCTCGCCTCCTTGTCCGCCCCCTGCTCACATAGCTACTGCACCACAGGGAGGTGGCCGCTGCCTGCTGCGAAGTGCAGTGGTGTCTCACCAATATTATTCCTCGCCTCCTTGTCAGCCCCCTGCTCACATAGTTACTGCACCACAGGGAGGTGGCCACGGGCTGCCCAGTGCAGTGGTGTCATGTCAATATTACTCCTCGCCTCCTTGTCAGCCCCCTGCTCACATAGGTACTGCACCACAGGGAGGTGGCCCTCCTGTGCTGCGAAGTGCAGTGGTGTCTGGCGAGTAGCATTCCTCGCCTCCTTGTCAGCCCCCTGCTCGCATAGATACTGCACCACAGGGAGGTGGCCCTCCTGTGCTGCATATTGCAGTGGTGTCTTGCCATCATAATCCCTCGCCTCCTTGTCCGCCCCCTGCTCGCATAGATACTGCACCACAGGGAGGTGGCCGTGGAGTGCTGCTATGTGCAGCGGTGTTGGTAGTCTCCAGCCATCCCCATTCCTCACCTCCAGGTCCACCAGCGTCCTCTCCACCATGGCCCTCACAATATCCAGATCTCCACCTTGGCATACTTTGGCGAAGCTTTCACTATGGGTTAGAGATTTGTGTTTGTTTTTGCCATAGTGATCCTTGAGGAACAAATGCAGCTCCCAGCCCCTCGGCACATCGATCTTCCTCACAAAGACAAAGCGCAGGGACTTTACTGACGTAAACACATCAAAGAGCGGCTTTGCGCGGTGTGCGTACTTGCGCAAATTATTTAACCAGTGTGCCTTGCACTGCTTGTTCTTGTGTATCACGTGGTGAAGATTCTCGTAGTCGTCAAGATCTGTCCAGCTCGAGAACAGATTCCAGACGCCGTCTGGCACTCTAGAAAAGAACTCATGAGCGTTGATGTTGGGAATCTGAGCAATCACTGGTGCGATATCGGCCTGAGACATGTTTGCGTGGTATCTGCGTGGTATGGTAGTGCTTATGAAAGGCGCTGCGGGCTCTTTGAATCTTCGCTTCGATCCCCAGTTCTGAGGAACATAGGGGACCATGATCAACATTCGTGGCCCTTTTGATTTTGGAAAAGGGGGAAATTTTCCTTCCTCGCATCTTCCGCAATGGCAGATCTACCAACTGCACCAACCAGGCCTGCGTTCGCTCTCCCGCCCGGGGGGGGCTTTGGCAGCGGAGGACCATTCGGCGCAGGGGCCCCACGCCCCCCTGGCATGGCCAGTCTCAACGCGGGGCTCGGGGCAGGTGGAGGTGGAGGTGGAGGAGTAGCTGGAGGTCTGAGAGGCCTGGGAGGGCTCAAGTCCCGCCCAAAGCCCATGAAGTTCGTGGAGAAGAAGCTCGATGAGGACACCATTGACTTGCAGTGGCGCACTGGCGCCCTGGAACGTATGCGGGCACTCGACACTTACCGCAAGCCCACCCCACTTTCTGAAGAATGTGACTTGCTACGCATCAGTGACAAACGTCTGGACATGCATGTGCTCAAAGAGGTATTGTGCCTATGCGGAGGCAACGCAGGAGGGCGCTTTTCTGACCAAGAATTCGCAGAATGTCTATCATTCAGTAAAACACTACCCATCATTTGGAACACCGCCTCAGCTGTATTTGAGACACTTGATAAGAATGAGCGCAAGGTGGTACTAAGCCGCAGCTACAAGCTTTCACTGGAGGAGCAGGCTGCACGGTACAGTGAACTAGTGGCACCTGTACCTGCGGCAGAAGCAGAGCTGACCCCCCCACTGGCGGCAGAGGCGAAGGCAGAGGCAGAGGTGGGACCTGCTGTGGAGGCAGATGAGCCAGAAGAAGTACAGCACGCCGCCCTCGTGCGCTACCACCGCCTCGCCGATGCCTACACGCGGTGTGTGCGTCAATGTCAGGACATGGCGCGTCGAAAACAAGCTGAGCTACAGGTTGGTGATAGTGCAAGTGGTAGTGGTAGTGGTATTGGCAGTGGCAATAATAGTAGTGACAGTAGCAGCAGTAGTAGTAGTAGCAGCAGCAGCAGGAGTGATGGTGGTGGTGGTGGCTCCACTACTGCAGCAGACAAAGACGACGATGAATCCAAAGGGAAACCTCTGCCAGACTGGCTTCAAATCTTACATGACAAATACGAGCTTTATGGAATGCCGGTAGTGGCCCACAACCTTGAGTTCCCTCCTAACGGCAGCAGCACGCCGCCCGTCACTCACGCTAGCGCCCTCAAGCTCAAGTCCTTCACAGTTGGCAAGCTTGCTGGATATTTGTCTGGTATCATGACCAGTACATTGCCTGCAGATACAGCGAATGCCGAGGAGGAAGAAGCCATGTGGTGGTTGTTGCAAGCTTCTACTGACTGCCACCTTGTTGTGAGCTCTGATATGACCTATGCAGCTGTCAAAGCACTTGCTGTGCAGTCTGCGGATGACTCGCTGGACGTACCTGCAGATGCAGGTGTATCGGACACTGCCGATGCAAGTGCAAGTACAGGTGCACCCCCAATGATATTGAATCGAACATATTGGGCCAGACGCTTCTACCAGTTCCTGAGTAAAATGACCGAGATGAAATCTCGCCCAAAGGATGAGAAGGGGTTGCTTCTTTTCTCTCTCCACGTGCCGCCTATGGATCCAGAGGTTAACCTCGCCCCTACGCCTGCGGATTTTGAAAGAAAGGCGCAGAGAGAGGCCACAGCCAGAGATCCCTTCCATAATTCGGCCTGTGTATAAGGGGTAGGGTAGTACTATCTATGTGTAGGCATATGCCTTAAAACTTTTGCTCATTGACCTACAAACTGCACAAACTATTACCTCCTCCACCTTCTACAAACAAGCAATGTATTATTACTATTTGTATTTGTTCTTCATCACTTTCTTTTGCTTTCCGCTACCTTTGGATGGGGCTTTTATCGCCATAGGGTTAGCACTTTTGGCTTTGTGCTTGACCCGCTGCTTCTTTTGCTCAGGCCCGCCGCCACTGCCGTCACTGCGCGCCTTGCCTGATGCAGGTGCAGGCACTAGGAGGGGTCCCACGACGTTACTGCCCACATCCTCACCGTCTCTCACTCGCTTGCGGTTGACGCTCTGTACCATGGCTAGCTCGCTGTGTGTGGTGGCGGCGGTCTTGATGCTCTCCATCTCTGTGTTGAAGCTCTTGGCGGCGTCGGAGGGTGGCTCCATGACGAGCACCACTGCGTTGAAGTAAAAGAGAGGAACCCCCGGTATGTGTGCGAGAGTGTGTCTCAGATCTTTGTCTTGCGTGGCAACTATGTATCTCTGTACCGCTGCGCCTGTACTTCCACCTGTCGAGGTAGAACTGTCTCCTGCGTCTCCACTGGCCTTGGCGGAGGTTGGTGAGCGCACCCACCTGTGATGCGTCGACTGCAGGAAAGAGGCTAACTGCTCTCCTGCCGTGGTGGTAGTGGTAGTGGTGGTGGTGTTTTTGCTTGCACCGGAACCAGCGCCAGCTGCAGCAGCGGAGTCATCCAGCACAGCGCACATACGCGTGGCAAACTCCACTGCCTTTGAAGCGTGCTCCGCAGTAACTGACTTCAGCTCCTCCAGAGCTGAGGCAGTGATATAAATACGTACCTCGTCAGCTGCCACCTTGGTTTGCAACTGCTGTTCCAGTCGAGCCATGACGTCGATCTTGTACTTTACTGCGTGGTAGATGAAGTTGCCGTCGAGGATGACGTGGTAGGGTGCCTCCATGCCGTACACGATGCGGTAGAAGCGCAGGTATTTGCGTATCGCTTTGCCTCTATTCACACGCATACTTCTCTCGTCACGATCACTGGTACGTGTTTAAGTATTTTTGATATTAACTGATGGGTAGAGGCGTGTTCTCCCAGAAAGGTTGGCTGTACAGGTCGTTCCGTGTATGGACAAACTCGTGGATTTTTGATAATCTCTGTAAAAGGCCACGAAATTGGCCACGAAATTGCAATTTTGTGGGACCAGTGTCTGCAAAAAGTGAAAACAGCCTGGTGGTATCTCGCCACGCAAGCCTGCTGTCGTATAGTATTCCTTTGCAACACGGACAAGCTACTGTGCTTATAATCAAAAAACGACCCGACACTGCGCATCTAGTTTTCTAAGTGTGTTAACTTCGTCTTGGGAAGTTTGATTCCGACGCCATTCTCGAAGGTTACACTTAGGGAACACACAGCAACATGCCAGTCACAGGACAGTACAGCTTCAGCGAAAAGGCCGACAAGGTGGTGGTGCAGGTGCCACTCAAGGGCTGCTCACCAGCGAAAGTGGACATCTTTGTCACCACCACCACCCTCAAAATAAACTATGCTCCCAACTTGATTGACATTGTGCTTAGTGGAACGGTGGACGCCGTGCGTCACAAGGCCAAGGTTAAGGAGGGCGTGCTGCACGTGACGCTCCTGAAAACAGATGCGGAAGGCCGATTGCTGTCAGCCTCTACCAACACTGCTATTTTGAAAGCAAACCTATGGGGTAGCCTAGCATCTACGTCTATCACTGACAAGCACGCGCTGACCAAGGCTAAAGAGGCGGCTCTGGAGGGAAACACGCAGCTGCAGGAGAAGATGGCCTTGGAGCGCAGGGATCGCCGTATAGATGATGAGAAGTACGTCCGTGCGTGTGTGTCTGCGTGTGTCTGCGTGTGTCTGTGTGTGTCTGTGTGTGTGTGTGCTTTTATCCGTACCTGCGAAAGAGAAGAGAAGAGAAGAGAAGAGGATGCCTGTGATTACTCGACCTGAGACACCGAAGTACAATGTCGATATCTCTCACTATTGTCCAGCGACGATAGCTGCCTGAGGCTTTCTCTCTTCTCTCCCCTCTTCTCTCTCTCTCTCTCTCTCTCTCTCTCTCTTCCTTTATCTCTCTTATCTATATGTTGGCAGCTATCTCACCCCCGCTCTCACTAACCCACTGTTCCTACCAACCTGCCCTCCTTAAAAAGGCTTGCCCTGCGCAAGCAGATGGCTCTTGAAGAGCGGGAAAAGAACCTTCTGGAGAATCTGAAGCAGGAGGAAAAGACGGAAGCAGAGGAGCGTGTCTACAAGGAGTTCGCGGAAATGGAGAAGAGGAACGCCAGTGCTGCAGCACATGCTGCCGCCAGTGCTCAGAAGAAGACCTCCGTTGCGAGTGCTGCCATGAAGGCAACGCACTCCACCGCTATTGCCTCCTCTGCCACTGCCACTGTTTCCAAAGACGGCGGTGCAAGTGCAATTGCAAGTGCGAGTGCAAGTGATACCTCCACTTCCGCAGCCGCAAAAGGTCTCGATGGTGGGAACAGAGCGGTGAAGGACATTTTTCGCGCTTCAGACACCATAGATGACCTCGATGCGTACGTGTGTGTGTGTGTGTGTGTGTGTGTGTGTCTATCTCTCTATCTCTCTCTCTCTTACTCACACTCGCTCACTCACACTAACCCCTTCCCCTCCCCCTCCTACTACAGGTACCTAGCTGGAGACGATATCGATTCCGAGGGCGAGGAGGAGGAGGAGGAGCATATAGAAACACAACCACAAAGTGCAGCTCGTGATGAAGGTGTGGTTGAAGACGATGCTAATGACGCAGACATCAAATACGTGCCACCGCCACGTAGCGCGGGGTACAACTCAGACACACGCATAGAAATTAACTACACCCCAAGGATATTCCCAACACCCATGCGCGAATCTAAGGCAGGCGAGGAAGAAGATTGGGTTGCAAAGAATCGGCAGCATTTGAAGAAAAATGCAGTGTTGAATAAGAATGTGCCCAAGGGAAAAGGTGTAGATGTCAGTGAATCTGATCCCAATTGGCTGAAAGGTAAAGGGGACGATTTCTTCCGCACTGGAGATTTCAAGTCAGCTATCAATGCTTACAGTGCTGCACTGGATGCGGATGATCAGATGACAGCTTGCTACAGTAACCGCTCTGCGTGCTACATGAAGCTTGGAATGCATGACGAATGTGTGCATGACTGCAAAACTGCCATTAATCAGATAAGATGTGACCCGGCACTAGTCGACCGTTACGGTGCAGTTGGGGCCATGACGAACGATGAGGTGGATATGGTGCAACTGGCTGCTCAGCAAGGCAGCAGCGAGATTAGTCCTGTGTCTAATCAGCTGCACAAGTTGTATGTGCGCAGAGGTGCAGCCTCGTGTCTGAGAGGCTGCTACGGTGACGCTATCAATGACTACTCGCAAGTGCTGTTCGTGTTGTCGTCTATACGAGACATGAACGTCTCCACTGGAAGCTTCACGGTGGAAAGTATACAAGAGGATATCAAACAGATTCGCACACTCAGCGAAGGGGATGCCTTAAAGAAAGATGCTGATAAAATCTTTGCTACTGGTGATGTGAAAAATGCTGCGCGCATGTACAGTGAGGCTCTTGATTTACTTCCTGTGCATGTCGGGTGCTTCAGTAACAGGTCCGCATGCAAGATGGCCCAAGGCGACACCATGGGGTGCATCGACGATTGTAGTGCAGCTCTAGCGCTGCTGCAGCTCAAACCAGATGACATGATCGGTGGTGGTGGTGGTGGTAGCGGTGGCAACAGCAGCTCTGGGGTGAATATGCTGGCATCTATCTTGCCCCCTGTAGGCAGTGAAAAGCGAGCATCATGGGTGATAAAAACAGTTGTGAGGCGAGGGGCGGCGTATGCTCAGCTGGGGGAAATCGACGAAGCAGTCGAAGACTACGCCCTTGCTGCTTCACTCAACCCTTCTGATGAAAAGTTAAAGAAGGATTTGAATAACATAAGAAATTACAGGCAAGGTATGACTGAGAATGCCAAAAAAGCGGAGATCACGCAGTTGTGAATTATAAAGAATGTGAGGATGAGAATAGGGGTAGGGGGGGTGGAGAGAAAGACGTGCCATGTAAATTACTGTAAAAGGGCTGGACAAGACTATCAACCACCCCTACCTCCCTCTCCTCGCCGTGATGCCCCCAGGGTGGTGGGCGATAGGCGATAGGTTGTATTATTACTGGCTAGTCTGAACGCTATAGTAAGCAGAAAGCACATTGTGCTTCAACTGGAACTTGGTCCTTTTTTCAGGGAGCACAGATGGGCTGCTTATCATTTTGCCAAGCCTTGCCAACTCGTTGGCTAAATACTCGTTGCCCTTTGCCAACACTTTGTTAGCCACAGTAATATACTGCTGTGCATACTCGGCCTCCTTGCTGTCACTGGTGAAGTCCAATTTGCTGGCAGCAGCTTTGAGGGCATCGAGAAATGCCTCGTCTATGACTCCTGTTGTGGTAGTGGTGGCGGTGGTGGGAGAAGGAATATCAGTGAGTGTGTGAGTGAGTGTGTGAGTGAGTGTGTGAGTGAGTGAATGAGTAGCACACACAAGCCAACACCTACACGTACCTTTTCTAGCAGAGATGATTTCATTTAATGCCTTGAGCGTGCCAGCATTATGGTGCAGGGTTCCGTCTTTGTTACGTTGGGTACCTGTCTTTTCGTTGATGTATTCCACGAGAGTCGAGAGGTCCCGGTCTGCTGTGTAGTCCTCAGCCTCAGAGGAACCTGCAGGCGGAGGGCGGGAGGGAGTGAGGGAGTGAGGGTTAGTGCGTGTGACAGAAACATCAAACGCGCAGGCATAGAGAGGGAAGGAGAGAGACGCAGAGAGGCACCATTCGTACCTGCAGGGAAGAACTTGATAGTAGGGAATCCCTTGACTTCGAACTGGGAACCCAGCTGCTCATTCGCCCCATCAGTGGCGTCCACCTTGGCAATCACCACTTCTGGGTCTCCTGCATAGACTTGCGCCAACTCCTCGTACACGGGGGCGAGGCTCTTGCAGTGGCCACACCAGGGCGCGTAGAACTCGACTAGTGCAGCTTTAGATCCTAGTGCATGCTTTTCAAAGTTTTCCGTGTTTAAGGTCAGTACAGACGAGGGAACACTCTTGATCCGCCTGGCCGTGCCCACTTTGTCGTTGACCCAGCCCACTATGTCGTCAGCTGTGCGGCCACCTTGGTAGTCCTCTGGCTCTGCGCCCCCCTTGGGGAAGTACTTGATTGTTGGATAGCCTTGCACTCCGAAGTCCCGTGCTATGGTGTCCGAAGTAGTGGCATCAAATGCTGCGATGATTATATCGTCCTCAGGGTAGAAGGCCTTGCCGGCGATGTCCCACTCGGGGGCTAAGTTCTTGCAGTGGCCGCACCAGGGCGCGTAGAACTCGACAAGAACATTGCTGCTGCCGTCGACTACCTCTGCGAAGCTCTCCGGGGTCAGGTGTACCACATCCGCGACCACGCTGCTACTGAGTGCAAAGAGGCCCAATGCAAGGATTGTAAACGTTTTCATTTCTATCAAAAGAGGCCTGGGAGGGCAAGAATAGAATGAAATCGGAAAATGGAAAGTTCCATTTCTACTCATATATTCTGGGTCGTCGCTTCATTTCGCCGCGCTGGATAGAAGGTACGCCGCCCCGATGGGATAGGGAAACTGGTTCTCCATTGTCTAACCACCTACCTCACTCTGTCTTCACCAAGGATCACGTCAAGGGTTCTCACTTGGTTCTGCACTGGTACTAGTGCACCACTGCAACAAGTTCTTGGAACAAAGTTCAGCCTACACAAAGTAAAGCAACCACTGAAAAGCACCAGAGCCACGGTACTACGACCTTACCTCCCCACCCGGTACAAACAGATATAGATTTCGGGACTGCAGACACAACATGCCGAACAAGAACTTTGGTAAGAAGGTCACCATCATCAACCGTGGCCCACGCAGCACGCCTGACGAGACACAGACCGTCATTGATGGAATCCCTGCCCTCAAAGGCCTCTTCCATCGGATGCACGATAAGTTCGAACTATCTGGCAAAATCAATTCCGCGGAAGTCAAGGATAAGCCAGAATACGACCCAGAAGAAGTAGGCGACGTGGTCGGGGGGATGATGTACCTGTCGCGCCTGCATAGTGGTGTCTGGGGGGGGGCAGAAAAAACTCTCAGATTACGAGGAGAAGAGCATGCATGCCCAGTATGGGGTACGTAACTGTGTGTGGTGTGGTCTCTCTCTCTCTCTCTCTCTCTCTCTCTCTCTCTCTCTCTCCCTGTATCTACATCTTTCTCACTCGCACTAACCCCTCCCAATGTGCACTCACTCCCAAAAGGGTCGTGGGCTGGACGGGGAATCCAAGTCGGCGCACGGAGTTGATGAGCTGGGAGAAGGGGAAGATAGCTTCAACGAGGCAAAAGGGTCAGTTGCAGGCGCTGCAGCAGGCGCCGCAGGTGGGCCTATGGGGCAGAACGCAAGCATATCCTCATCATCGGCTGAAGCCAATGCAAAGCTGCTGAAAAGAAGGCGGATTGCACTTTCACTAGCAACACTCGCTAGTAAGCCAGAAAAACATGAAACTATTATACGAGAAGGTGCCATCAGTGCCATCTCAGAGCTATCGCAGATCAACGACGTGATCATACACAAGTCCTGCGCCAGTGCCTTCAGCCTCCTCGCCAACTCCGAGTCATTGCGTAGGGTTATGCTAGACCAGCAAGCCCTGGTTGCGCTCCTGAATCTTGCTTTAATACCGAACAAGCTTGTGCGCCTGGAGTGCTGCAAAGCTCTGACCAACCTGATGTGTGTCGACGGCTTCGAAAGTCGCAGCGTCAGAGAGGGTGTGCCGTACACACTATTGAAAATTGTACCGGAAGATGAAGATGACTTAGAAATAGTCCTCATGTGTTTCATGAACTTGACATGTGTCTCTGACAAATACACCAGAATCGAGGAGGTCACAGATGGTCTCTTAACTTTGTGCACAACGAAAACAATGAGCCCAAAGCTGGAAAGCTACGTGATTAAAGGCCTGGCCAATCTCTCTGCCCTTAAGGGCTTTCAACAGAGGCTATTGGAAGAAGGCGCCATGACCATCCTAGAGAAAGCTATGAAGCAATCACCAGATTCGGATCGTATTCTGGCAGGTACAGTAGTACGTAATCTCACTACCTGCTACAGAACTCGTCCTA
>JACLAC010021708.1_pt1 | contig 10162 bp, 4 predicted proteins | sample 8027881 | NCBI WGS metagenome assembly JACLAC01 (sample SAMN15725517, study PRJNA655200) | protist metagenome | isolation source: fluorescence activated cell sorting (FACS) single amplified genomes of... | place: Spain: Blaines Bay Microbial Observatory, Mediterranean Sea | collected 2016-01-19 | reverse complement strand
ATTTTCATTTTATTTATATGCATTTTTTATAAAGAAATATATATTTTTTTAAAATGCGAAGTAAAAAATCCAAACACACACCACATTGTTTACTTGCTATTTATTAATTTACGCAAAATGTGAGCAACAAAGATTCACTAACTACCTGTAACTTATTTTAACTTTCGGAGTCACCTTTTGCACATACATACATATAGTGTACACTGTTTGCATCAGACGAGTCTTGAGCGGCAGATGCACTAACAGTTGGTTTTGGTACAGTATGTACTTGAACACTCCAGTGATATGCATCATTATCTAGGTAACTGAGACGATTATCTGGAATGCCGTAAGAAAGCATTAAAAGTACACCGTTAGGTTTTAAAACACGGGTGATTTCGGAAAGTGCTTTACCGACATTGCTAGTAGAACCTTCACCGCAAAGAATAGAATCAAGTGTGCCTTTGTCAATTACTGCGTCGAACGCTTCATCCGGAAACTCCAAAGCAGTTGTGTTCATTTGTTGCCAACTTAATCCTGTTTTGTCACGGTATTTTTCAATCATTTGGTCAATGCATACTTTAGAGATATCAATGTTTGCAATGGTGGAAAAACCATCATCGTACATATCTTCACTCAAACGAGAGTTACCACAACCAATATTTAATATATGATCGGTTTTTTTAACGTATTGTGCGATTAAATCTTTCACACCGGAATATCTTTGATACCAGTCAAACGGTTCTGGATCTTTTGTATACCTTTCATCCCAATATGTTGCTTTGCCGTATTGTGCCATCGTTTATATCGTTTTGCTGTCTTCGTTGCTTGTAAATAAATGTTTGGTTTCTTAAGTACTAAAAGGCAAACGAACTGCATTTCAGTGCGACAGTGACGTGGTTAGCGGTCTTCATAAAATCATCACTTGTAGTAATAATGTGATGGTATTATTACTTATAATAATAGTTGTTATAACAAACATTGTGATAATACTCTTACTATTCAATTTAAATTGTACTACCATTACCTTATACTACCTAGTGTTAATATGTATCATTAAATTCACCATCATATTGTGATGTTGTTTAATAACGGTGTATTGGTTTGGCTGCTATTGCTTTGCTATTGTACGCTGTTTAGTACACGCTTTTCATTAATTCATTTTTTGTTTTCCAAGGCCTTGCGTATACTTTACTGTATGCTTGTTAGTGCCTTTCCTTATTAAAGCGTACTAACAATTATTATTGTTATTACCTTACAATAATCATCATAAATAAAAATTTAACTATTATTATTCAATAAAACATTCTTGTTATTCATGCCATTGTTACTACGCTATACTATACAACCATTGAAATTGTGTCTCAGCTAATAAGCCTGCACAGTATTGGGTAATTTTGTAACTATCCAAAAATGCATTGTTCGAGACGCATTTTTATCGGGTGCCATAAATTTCAATGATAACACCCTTCTATTCGAAATTCGATCTAGCGAAGGCGACTTCATCGCTTGTTTGTGTGTTTGTCCTTTATAAATACCACCTTACGACACTCATAACTGTAATGCAATATTATATCATCTATCTAACCAACGATAATTTACATACAAGTTGTCCATGTAATGTATAACAGAAAGAGGCCGATAGGGTTAGGTCCAGGTTTAGATGGCCTGCATGCATGCATCTCGTTTTGAGTTTTGTTTTTTGTTTTTGCACCGCCTGCCTCTTGAACTTCACAAGAATGAATCAATACAAGGCCAAATTACTTGTCCACCATACAACATGTTTTGTTAGTTGGTTGTTCTTCTTACTATTATTGTACGAGATGGTTGCCATATTGATATTTAGTACGATGCAGTACATATCAAAGAGCAATCGTACCACCCAATATAACAGATGTGCACTTACACTATACTAAGGTATCTATCAACCAACCATCAATATAATTGATTAAAAAGAAGAGTTGTGTACAGTACAACATTATTATTACGCGGTATCATTTCTACATAGTCGTCAATTTTGTTATTTTAGGTGTTGTTGTCCACTCACTATTATTATATATTATAATACGACGTGATAATACGTAGTATAAATATGTCCAATATCCACGGAACCACAGTCTGATTGTCCTAGCGCATGCATACATAACATCACACATATATTCACACACATACATAAATTCTTACATTGAAATCTACTTGCCATGCATTTAATGTATCATATTGACGAAAAAACTGGGGAGCGTGTATATACTTTAAAAAAAGTTGATCCAAAGCAAGAAGCTACTGTTTCTGCACACCCTGCTAGATTTTCACCTGACGACAAATTCTCAAAACAGCGTATTAAGTGTAAACGAAGATTTAATCTATTGCCAACGCAACAACCAAGAGCAGGATTTTAATCAGTTTTATAAAGCATAGAACGGTATTGGCGATGAAATTTAATTGTGGAAATTTACATACATAAATGTATACATTTATATTACACAATGTATATATCTGTAGTAATTACCAAGTAGCTGTTATAAAACGTGTCTGAAAAGCACGTTCAAAGAGAACTCGAAAATTTACACTGCGGTGCAGTTTGCCTCCCTCTTATACCGAATATTCGTGTGTAGCCTGTTCAAGAGTATATGTAATCTAAGTAAAAATATATACGCTGTAAACCAACAAATACAACAGAACCACAATAAAAAGTGTATAAATTATATATATATATACAATAATAAACTGTTGTATCATATATGTTATCATATTTGATATATCCAAAATATTTTAAAAAATATTTAATATAAAAATATACAAAAAAGTACTCGTATAAAAATATAAAAAAATAAAATTACTTCTTACAAAAAAATGTGTGTATTATTAAAGAATAAAGATATTTTCATAAGATTGTGTTGTCGAATTTGTAAAAAGTTTAAAAAAGTCTTTCGTAAAACACAAAGGGTAACATTTCGTCGTTTATTTGCTGACAAGTTTACGGTAGCCATCCCAGTCATTTGGACTTACAAAGTTGTGCATCTCGATTGTGTTCATCAATGCCACTGTTGGTCCATCTTGTGCAACTTCACTTAATGCAGCTTTGAGGCATTCATATGCATCGCCCCAAACACCATTTAAGTAATATTCAACTCCGTCATGGAATTCTTTCAAGAATTTTTGTGGTCTCTGTAAATACACATTGATCAAATCATTGTTCAACGAAAAATCAATAGCTTGCTGCCTGCCTTTTGCATCATACCTGGCTTCTAAGAAATTTTCTGGTGATTTATTGTACAAATCAAACACATATAAATCAACAGGCATCGTACTGCCTTTTACTGTGACACGATCGATTTTTCTACACATTTTTCTCGCATCCTTTGACAATACGTCAACCACAGGGCCAGACAGTAATAGATCAGTTCCATATTTTGGCGCGGCGTTGGCTAGTCGTGCTGCTAAATTAACATTCGGTGATAAATACGATGCGTCAATTTTATGCTTTGAACCAACCGCGCCTTCGATTGCCCATCCTATATGCATTCCAAATCGAAGTTTTACAACGCATGGTTTGCCTAACGCAGCAACTAACGCTGGATTATGTACATACTGAACAAACTGCCCGTCCGTATTTGCTTGGCGCAACCGTACACGAATCTGTAAAATTGCAGCAAGTGCACTTTCGATCAATTCTAGTGATGATATTTTCCTCGATATTTTTCCGCCGCCTTTTAATTTTTGTGCTTTCACGGCTAATAATCTAGTAGACCTATGTTGTAAATTTATTTTGGACTTTTTACTAGCTTTCTGTGCGCTATACACCAGTTCGCTCTTGCCACGTGAATCGGTTTCATTTTGCCCTACTTGGCGTTCTCTACAGTCAAATTGCTCTTTTTTTGCTGAAATATTTGTCTCGGTCTCTTTTAATGTGGGAGAATCTACTTCCGTCTGTATTATTTCGCCATCACTAATACGCCATGCAAGTAGAAAGGAAGATCCTGTATTTTTATTTGCAGCGCCATAGTAAACATGCACGCTTCTGTGAACTATATTTGCAACTAAATTAATGTATTGAATTGCACTTTCTCCTAATGATGCCATGATTTCTGTATAGTTATCTATTTGTGCGTAAACAAATACACACGTAACTTTTTTTCCAGGTTCTAGTGTTTTTAATTCTCCACGGCCCATATTTTTCGCAATAATATTCGCTCCGGCGTGACCAAACCCAACTTGTAATAAACTGCCAATTTTAGTCAACGTTTTTTCTAGAATGACAGTTTCAAACTCATCAGAAGTTGAATTTGCATAACCAGTAGAAACATTATTTAGCGAGCCCAGTGGATTTTCTGCTAAACGCCTGACCAGTGTGTACATTCTTTCTAATGGCTCGACAACCATAAACTCTGCGTCCCATACAAAGACTATCGATGAGCCCAATAATAAAAACATAACAAAAAGGGTTTTCATTGAATTGTTTATTGCACTTTTAACTGATGCTTCTTTAACATTTATATATACTGTGCTTTCGCACGCATCATTAGAACTGTCTTCATCTATTATGACAATCCCGCCATTGTCGTAACATCCTATTACAGTTATAATCACAACTTCAATGCCTTTCCTATATTTCTTTAATAAATCATCTGGTGATAAAGTAACTTCTTTCGAAGGTGCCCATCCTGTTTGCGGATTTGCTTCAACATTGTATGGTAACTCAGCAAGATTGCCTTGCTGAAACTGGATATTTTCTAACCAATTGTTTATTGCCAATGAGCTCCACGTCGTTTTACATGACTTTGGACAAATTTCTAGATACAAAATCCGCCCAGTTTCGCGAATATATTGTTGCACGCGAGCTTTAAATAAACTTTTTGGAATATTACCAGTAAAATTACGATCTTGAGGTAGACGATGAAGTTCCATTAAACCGTACACTTCACCTTTGTAGCTCTCCATGGATTCAAAATCTGTATCAAAAAATGGGAAAACAAATATACATACTAATACAATTAGAATAACTCTACTATTCGTCAGCTTTGTCATTCTTTGACTGACGATGCTTGGTTCCGCATTATTCGTTAGTTGTGGGTTATCATCATTCACAGGACTAAATTGGTTGGTTCTAACCCGTTCGGGGGTAGTACTACCATTATTTCTAGTGCCCCCTGAATTATGAATTACAGAACGATGTAAAATGCTAGATCTCTGTTCATATGATAAAAACTTTGCTACACGAATCATTCTTAGAAGTCTTAAAACTCTGACAATTTTTGCAGCCCGGGTTCCAACTCTAGAAGCTTTTCCAGCCATAAGAGCGTCTGACTTTAGGCTCTGGGACTTCATTTCGTCCATAGGATTCCATAACCATGGTATGTCCAGCCAAATTGAAAATGCTGCTAATAAGTCTAACCAAAAATAAAACGACGGATAAGGTACGAAGTAACTTTTCTCTACAATACAATATAAAATTATTTCCAATAGAAATATGATGAAGGACACAAAAAATGCTGCAAAAAAAACTTCATCTGATGATATTTGAAAGTACGCAAGCCTAATATCGTCTGCAAATAATACAAAGACCGTTAACAACGTCATAAATCCAGTGTAATAACGTGATGAAAATATATTTCTACAACAAGCACGTATATACTCTTTGATTTTTTCAAAACAGGATTGGCTCTCGTTATTATGTTTACTCGCATCTTCTCTGCTACTATTCAAGCTGCTCCCAGCTGCAGTAACATGACTAATTTCAAATTGTTGCATTTTGGGCAGTAAAGTTATTAGCTGTGCAATATGTATTTGTTGCGTCATGGATACTAATTTTCGTCGCATTCATGCAAGGGAAGTAATGTACTAGTAAAAAAGAAACAGAGAAGAATAATAAAATAATAATAATAATAATAATAAAATATATCGTATTTTTATAGTGAACTTCGTAGCATCCAAAATTGATTTTTGCTAATATAGTCATCGTTTTAGTTTGAAGCCTGAGGAAGAGTTTGTACATGCTATGGTATATTAATATGCGGTTACGTATCTGTAATACTTAACCAGTATAATAATAGAGAGACGCAAGTGATGATATTCTTGGTTCTTTCTAGTCGATCAGGTGCATACCCTAATAAAATATGCAGCTAGCCCAGCGAAGTTCGCCTCGTATTAGTATTAGCCGCTACCGGAAAGTCAATTACAGTATTAGACGTCTGGTCTAGTATGGATACAGCACTCCACTCCGTCGAGCTGGTAGGTGCAACTATTCGCACAACACTCTGTACTATGGAAAGCCACTTGCCTAGTGCTTGGTTTTCTCTAATAGCTATGTGTGGTGTTTGTAGTTGTGTTTCTCTTTAATTTTATTAATAATAATAATAAAGTAAAATAAATAAATAATAAATTTATTTATTATTATTATTTAATAAAATAATAAAAAATAATATAATAATATATTATTATATAATAATTAATATTATGGGTACATTAACATAATAGATGATTATTGGTGAGATACCTCTTCTTACTTTTACTTTTTTATTTAAAATTTTTATTGTTTTTTTACAGTGTAAGTACTGACTATTGATGCAACTACTGTACTGAATACGCATACTAACCCATAATTAAGTCACAACAACAACACCTGGACATTAGTGCTCGGAATATACAACGATAGTTGCGTGTAATGAAGATTTAAAAAGCGCAATAGTACATACTATTTCACCATCGTATATCAATGGAAGGGAAAACTGAATATGTAGAAAAAAGTAAAGTTGAAAGCAGAGGAAGTAAAGAATGGAATATTAATAGCCCACCACCACTTACTGCCAAAAAATTGGCATATGCAAACAGCCCAGAAGAAGTTATTACTAATTTTGGCAAAAGTGAAGGTCGTAGCAGTATGAATATTATTGGTCAAAATAACATTATTGCTGTTGGGCGAACAACACCAAGATTTCGCACTACTTCTGACTCCCAACGTAGAATAGACGAAAGAAGAAAAAAAACAGACGAAAGAAAGTCGCTCTATGCTGCGTGGGTGGAGTCAAAACAGTGGGGGGGGTTTATGACAATAGTTACTCTGTATGCTTTATTTGGGGATGACGTAAGATTATTAGCATATACAAAAGATAGTGATCCAATCTTTTACGCGTTATCCTTTATCGCCCTGCTGATTTTTGTTGTAGAAATCATTGTCAGTGTGTATGCTAGAAAAGATTATTTATGGGGATTTATTTTTTGGCTGGATTTAATCTCTACATTATCGTTAGTCCCTGATATTGCTTGGCTTTGGTTGCCATTATTACAATCTTTGGGCGATGATACTAATAGCTCTGATAATAATGATGTTATTAACGCCAGTAGGGCTACGCGCGCTGGGACTAGGGCTACGCGTATGCTGAGAATTGTAAGGCTGGTAAGAATGGTACGGGTTGTTAAATTATTCAAACACTATCGACTGTGGCTGAGCGAAAATGCAATTTTACGAGGTTGGAATCGTGATAGTAATGATAACTCTTTACCAACACGTCATCGTCGAAACTCATATTCGGATACTGAATCTAGCATATATTCAAATGAACCAAGTAAAATAGGCAAAAAATTGCTAGCCTCAACGTCTAAGCGTGTGATTACATTGGTTCTATTAATTATATTATTTTTACCATCATTCGATACAGAGTATGAAATAAGTGAAAATGAATATCATAAATATGGATTAAAAAATTTGCATAGAATGTCGCAAGATTATAATTATTCAAAACGGCTGCAGGAAAAGGACATCAAAAATAATGTTCATGACTATGCACGATTCACAGGGAACTTAATTTATTTAGAGACTTGTGAAAAAAATTGTCCGTCTACGTGGAATCGTAAAACTGTTAATAAATGGTTGGAAGAACTACGCTTTCAACCGTTGGACGAAAATGGGCAAGTAGATAGAACAGCGCCCTATACACTTAAAACAAATCCGATTACAGGATGGAATTTCGATAGTATTTATAGTAAAGCTGAAAATATTAAAAAAGATTTGCGCAATGGAGAAGTATCACACGTTGTAGTAATTGGATGCTATATCTCATGTGTAGCAAATCAATCCATTGTTGATCCATGGAATGGAGGTATAGATAATTTTTGCGCCGTTGAAACTTCGAATTATAAATCGCCATATGGTATAGTCTCATCACGATATAGTGGATGTATTAGCGAAGCATATTTTGACAATAGAGCCGAAAGTAAACTAATGGCAGGTTTGAGTATAATAAAAACGCTATGTGTCATTATTATACTTGGAGGTGGGATTGCAATGTTTCATCGAGATGCTAACAACAATGTAGTGGGTCCTATAGAAAGGATGACCGAAATAGTAAGTCAACTGGCAAAGGATCCATTGGCAATCCCGCAATTAAATAAAGAAAGCTCCAATACTGATACAGGGTATGAAACTCATATAATTGAACAAACCTTGAATAAAGTTGGAGCTTTGATGCGTGTAGGGTTTGGTGCCGCTGGTTCTGAAATTATAAGGCAAAATTTGTCGACGGGTAAATTTGAGCCAATTATTCCAGGTAAAAAAATCACTGCGTGTTACATGTTTTGCGATATTCGTAAATTTACTGATACGACAGAGTGTTTGCAAGAAGAGGTAATGGTCTATGTGAATAAAATTGGTGAATTAGTTCATGAAATTGGTGTAAATTATTATGGAATGGCAAATAAAAATGTTGGCGATGCGTTTTTATTATCATGGAAGTTGCAAGATGGGGAGATTCCAGGGTTTTCGACATACAATGGGGGGTCGAATGATATAGGAAGAGGTATATTAAAAAACATTACATGTCCACCACATGCTGGTGGGGGCACACGAAAGAGGGAATTAACAACGATTGAAATGGCTGATAGCGTATTAGCCGCTACGGTTAAAAGCTGTAATGATTTGATTATAGCTAATATGAGTGGTAATTTAAGTAAATACAGGACTCAAAAAAGTATTCGAGAGCGTTTTGGTCCAAATTTTCGTGTGCAAATGGGTTTTGGAGTTCACTGTGGTTGGTGTATTGAAGGTGCAATAGGATCAAAATATAAAATAGATTGCACGTATCTGTCACCTCACGTTGATATGGCCGACCGTCTAGAAGCAGGCTCAAAAATATTTAATACACCAATTTGTATTTCGCATTGGCTGGTCGGTTTGCTGTCTCCACAGGCCCGAAAACATTTACGCATTGTAGATCGTATTACTATCTCAGGGCTTCTTAAAGAAAATAGTGAAGGTAGTAACGTTAAACTGCCTATGACTGTATACACATTTGATATCACTGATCCTGTTTTAAATTTTTTGGATCCTCAATATCAGCATTATTTTAATCAAAGCAATAAAAGTAGCAATGCTAAACTTCAATTACCAATAAAATGGGGTAACCCTGATATTGTCAGACAAATTGATGATGCGCGGCGTTCGATACCGCCAGCATTTTATAGAAAATATAATTCTGGTGTCGATGAGTATTTAAATGGAGATTGGAAAAGTGCTAAGACGCTGCTGGTAGAAGCCAGTAAGATTTACCCTGGCGATGGTCCAACAAGACAATTATTGGAATATATGGAATCTAAAAATTATTGTTCACCTTCCAATTGGAAGGAAACGTATCATCCAATAGATAATTTCTGAAAAAGGTGCTTACAAATATTGTGTCTCGTAAATAATTTAATACAACGTTTAGTATTATACATATATAATAACATGCGCTTTTTTTTACCTTGGTAAACAAATGTAGAGAGAATAATATCAGCTCAGTAGCATGTTAATATATAATATTTATAAAATATACTTATAAAGTGTTAAAGCTTTGACTTATAAAAATATAAATAAATACATTAATATTTCGCTGTCGAACACCACTTAATAATCCACCGAATTATCGTTTCGATTCTGGTAACATAGCAACCAGAGTAAAGGCAAGAAAGGAAGAAGCACAAGAAGACAGTTCACAAGAAATCACAACATTTTAAGGCTTGGGATCTAGGCAATACGTCTCCTCTGAGTCACCTTCACATGAATATTAATCCCAAAAGGAATAATATATATATATAAATGTAAATGAAAGATGCGGATCTATTCGAAATAGATTTTTACATATCATATGGACATATGATATATATATGCATATTCTATTCTTTAAGTAGTATATGATATACTCGTATG
>JACLAC010006031.1_pt1 | contig 10164 bp, 4 predicted proteins | sample 8027881 | NCBI WGS metagenome assembly JACLAC01 (sample SAMN15725517, study PRJNA655200) | protist metagenome | isolation source: fluorescence activated cell sorting (FACS) single amplified genomes of... | place: Spain: Blaines Bay Microbial Observatory, Mediterranean Sea | collected 2016-01-19 | reverse complement strand
TTGAGTTGTAGGAACACGATCTTATTTTTCTGAGGCGGTGGCAATAAGCGTGAGTGGGCGCATGTGTTTGTGGCAGCGCGCGTAGCGCGATAGGTGCTGCAGGAAATATTTTGCTGGTCTCGAAGGGCCGTGATCTCAAAAGCGAGGTCGCAATCAAACGCCGTCGCAAGGCAAACTCCCGAGCACCGTCCGATAGCTGACGCCACCACCCATTATGAGCGTAACCTTTGGCGGTACGTCTTCTTCACCGGCTCGTTTCACGCACACGGAATACATCTATCGACCGCAAAGACGTGGCATTCAAAACGGCGGCGGAAACCCATTCGGCGGCATCGTTCCTGGCCTCCTTTTAACCGCTGGTGCGTCCGCTCTCCTCTGGTGGAACGAAGGCCGCTCCGCACGCACGGAGCACATGCTCGCGCACGCTCGACGCGCCCTCACGCCGCTCGACGGCAGCAGTTCTGCGGCACTCGATGGCGCCGACGATGGCGGCCTCGTGCATTTAACCGGCCAATTGTCGACCGGCGGCGTCCGCGACGGCCTCTTTGGCGAGGTGCGAAGACCGGACGCGCTGCGGCTACGTCGCACGACAGAAGTCTACCAGTGGCAAGAAACGGAGCATACGAGCGAGCGCCGCGTCTCCTCTACCCACGTGGAACGCAAGACGCGCTACGACTACCACCAGCAGTGGTCGACAAGGCAGATCGACTCGCGCCGCTTCCGCGACAGCTACAATCACCAAAACATCAACCCGCGGCTTCCGGCGGGCGTCGATGAGGTGATGGCGAGCGACGTGACGCTGCCGTCCGGCGTCCATGTGCCACGCGACCTCCTCGAGCAGCTCGACGAGTGGCAGAACACGCCGCTGCCGGCGGGGCTTAGACGTCGTGATGGCGCGGCGGTCGCTCCATTGGCGGGCAAAGGTCGGAGTGGCGGCGTAGAGTCCATCTACATGGCGGCACCCGGCACGCCGTCGGCCGATGAGCGCGCTGACGGCTCGCATCTGCGCTACGAGGGGAGTGGAGGTGGAGGAAGCAGCCGGCAGCCGATGCCACGCCGCATTACGAGCGAGTTGGGCAATGCGGTCGAGCGAGTCACCCATACAGATCTCGACGGCGACGGCGATGTTGGTGTCGTGGGCCGCCAATCCGGTGGAGAGGTCGCGCGTCGATACTTGGAGGAGGAGGGCCAGCGCCTCGATCGGCTCGATGGCAAGTCGATGGCGAGCGTTGACTTCCCGCCAATCCCGATTGTGGGCGACGCGAGAGTCAGCTTCACGGAAGTGGGAGTGCCGGAGGATGGTGTGAGCATCCTTGCCTCGCTGCAGCCAAGTAAACGCGGGTTTGGAAGCAAGCCGGTGCTCAAACCGTGGTGGGCGCCCGATCAGTCCGAGAGCCGCGGCATCCACTCGTCACCGAGCCTCTTCATGCTGGTCAGCGGCAAAGTGAGTCCGAAGGAGATGCTGGCAATGGCACGGTCCAAATCGAATCGGATCAAGTGGCTGTTGCGTGCGGGCGGAGCGGGCCTCATGTGGATTGGCTTGGCGATGACGCTCTCCTTCCTTCCAGCCTTAGCTTCGTACGTTCCATTCGTCGGCGGGATCGCCTCAGGACTTGCGGGCGTCGCGACGAGCCTCGCTTCACTTGGTGGCGCCCTCGCCGGATCGTCCCTCGTCATCGCCGCCGCCTGGGCGCGCTTTCGACCCTTTCATGCGGCGGCGCTCGCAATCACCGGCGCGGCGGCCGCATTCGGCCAGGGTTGGTTCCTTCGGCAGCGCGCGCTTGCAAAGTCATTGGGGACGCCGAAGCGGCCGGGTGGGCTCGCGAGGCGGGCGATGGCATGACAGCATGTGCGAGAGTCTGAGCACTCATGTGTAAAAGAGTCTAAAGAATGCTCCTACCTATGCCCTGCACAGCCTCGGCCGCCACAGCTCGTCTCTCGCGCTATTACACACGTATAGTCTCAAGGCGCCGCCGCCAAGCTTCGGCGACGCCCGTCATGTAATGTGTGTCTGTCTCCGCGATGAGAGCGCAGCAAGCGGAAGCCGCACGCAAGCGCCTCCTACACTAATCTTCTACAGCTCGTCCTTCTTGTACTCATTGCCGTGGCTCGCTCCATACGCATTGCCCTTGTCCGCCTCCTTCTGCTTCTTCTCGCGCTCGGCCGCGCTGATGAAGACGGGCATCGCCACCGCGCACCTTCGTACAAAGGTGTCGAGCCGCCGATACGTCATCTCCTTGTTCTCGAAGATGCTCCGCACGCCGTGGATATCAATGCAAAGGGCCGACGGGAACGAGACGATGCCGAGGTCGCGTGACGGGTCCGCACCATCGTATTTACGCGTCGCAGTGTCGCGATCGGATTTGGGCTTGAGCTCGCCGATGACGATGCGCCGGCGGTACTCGGCCGACAGCGCCTTGAGAGTGCTGTTGGTGCTTGTCTTGTCGGAGAATACGAGCAGCCGCGGCAGACCCCAATACTTGGCACTCGAATCGAACTTTTTCATCGCCTCGTCGCCGTCTATTTTCTTCACATAGTTGGGCATGCGGTCGGTCGCAAAGCGAATGAAGGCATCCACCTCGCGCGCCTGATCGTAATCGATTGCGGCCTTCTCGTTCATCGTGTTGCCCTTTTTCGGCACGAAGGCTTTGATCGTCGGCGTGCCCTGAATTTGTCCGATTTGTTTCGGCGTCGGGCCCAGTTCCGTGTCGACGTACGCCACCTTGACCGTGTTCCGCAGATTTCCCGCCAGCGCCTCCCACTTTGGCGTCAGCAGGCTGCAGTGGCCTCATGACTGGCGGCACACGTTGACCATCCAAATGTGCGGCGATTTCTCGAGCAGCGACCAATTGCCGGGCGTGAGGTGCGCGACGTTGGAGGTGAATGGGTTGATGGAGAGGGTTGCTGACAAGAGGATATTCATCGGCGCCATCTGGCTCGGCGCGACAACTTTTCGCGCTCTCCTTTCCTTGCTCCTTTGCTTCCGGCCGATCTCTCGCCTCGCGTCGGCGATCTCGGCGTCTTCGGTCGGCGTCGGCGTCGGCATCGACTCCGCGATGGCGATCACTCTCCTCTACACGCTCGTATCGTCCCTCTCTCTTCCGACGCGTCGCGATGTCCTATCTTCCGCCCTCTTCCTTCCCGCCGCCGTGTCCGCCGCCGAACCTCCACCGCGAGAGGTCATGACCACTGTCGATGTCACGGAGAAAGGCAAATCGGCATCCGTCAGCCGTAAACGGCTGACCGGCGCAGGCGATCCGGCGTGGAAGTATCCGATCAAGGATGTGTCGTCGATTATTCTTGGAGAACCGTTTCCGGACAAGTGGCCGTACAGCGCCACAGATTTCAAGCGGATTGACGAGGAGATTGACACGACGTTTTACAAGTTCCCAAAGCTGGTGTATCACATCGACGAGGGCGCGGTCGCTTCGCTCACGCATTATTACGACAAGGAGATACCGGACGGCTCCGATATTCTCGATATTTGCTCGTCGTGGGTCAGCCACTATCCGCGCGACTTTCCGCAGCGAATGAAGTCGATCACCGCCACGGGCATCAGCGGCATCGAGCTTGCCTGTAATGATCAGCTCTCTGCATACAAGCAGGCCGATCTGAATACCAAGCCGGTATTGCCCTTCCCCGACAAGTCGTTTGACGTCGTCACATGCGTGGTCTCGTTTGACTACCTGACACAACCAAAGGAGGTGATGAAGGAGGTGACGCGCGTGCTGCGACCTAATGGAAAGGTCATCCTCTCGCAGAGCAACCGATGCTTTTACACAAAGGCGGTTGGCGTGTGGACGGCCGACATGTCGGATCGGGCGCATCTTCGCGTCCTCTCGACGTACATGCACTTCACGCCGGGCCTCGGCACACCAAAGGCGTTGGATATCTCCGCGCAAGGGCCGGGCACGAATGATCCGATGTACATTGTGGAGGCGAAGCGGGTCTAGAAGAGACGAGTGTGAGGTAAAAGGTAGGTAAAGGCAAGGCAAACAGTCCTCTCTCAAGTCTCAACAAAAACACAGCAGTACGTACGTACAGTAGCTTTTACCACACTGACATCCAAAACAACCGGTCACATCTCCGTCGCTCGCTCGCTCCACATAGCTTCCATCTCCAACCTCTCACGCGCTGAGAGAAGGGCGGCCCTCAGAGAGCCGCCCTTGCGGCGGCGGCAACGGCGAGGTACTCCTTGCCGGCGCGAAGCCCTTCCCCTTCTGCGCGAGCCCAATCTCCTCCATCTCAACAGAGCTCGTCGATGCAGCAGCGTCCGTAAAGCTCGCATTCAACGGCTTCTTCATACTACCGCCGTTCGGGCTGCTCTTCTCGGGGCTGATCGGCTTCGTCGCAAGGTAGGTACCCTCCTCCAGATCTCCGGGCGCGTTCCTTGGCGACGCCTTCGATGTGCTGCTTGCTACCGCCCCGCCCGTCTGCACGGACGACCGCTTTGATCGCAGCATCCCTAACGAGCTCCGCTTCGGCGCGCGCATACTCTTCTCGCCTTCCGCCCCACCGCCTCCACCCTTCTTCGGCTCACGGAAGCCGCCGGGCAGCTTCGCGATTTCAGATCGCGCAAACGCCGCTTCAGCGATCGCTCCCATCTCGGTCAGATCCTTGTAAGCCTCCTCGAGCAGCGGGCGTGAGGACAGGAGCGTCCCAAGCTCACGCGTGCATAATGCAGTCTCGTACGGCATAGATAAGGCCTTCGCCTCGCGCACCGCGCGCCGTAACAGCTCCTCCGCCTCACTTGCTCTTCCCACAATCCTTTGCAGCCAGCCCGCATACAACAGCTGCCTCGGCAACGCTGTGACATTACGAGTGGAGAAGCGCTCATACTGTTCAAGAGCATCAATCAGCACGGCGAGGGAGAGATTATCGCGGTCGGGGATGTTATGCACAGGTTGCATCATCGAGTTCTTGCCGCCGCCTCCCATAATGTAATTCAGAGCGGAGCCGCGCCGCTTCGACTTCGTGTGCTGCTTTCCTTCCACCGCAGGTGACGGCGCACCTGCCGGTACTGTGAGTGACGCACTCTCGGCCACCTCCTCCTGTACCGCATTCAAAGCGGCCGCCATCTTACCAACACGAATCGACGCCTTACGAAATTTGTCCATCGGAGCGTCAGTGGAAGCCGCCGGTGCGCCCTCCGCCTCGCCTCCGCCACTCTCACGTGCACCAACCCACAGGCTCTTCCCCCTAGCCGCGAGCGATCGTGTCTCCTTTGTGCTGTGCCTCGCGTTAATACTCGCCTTTGCCGCGTCGTAATCTAATTTCGAGTCGCTCTCCGCAAGAAGACGTATCAACACCTCAACTGCCGCAGCGAGGCCGTAAAAGGTAGCGAGCGCAGAGTTGCCGGTATGCTTGAACGTCTCGAGGGCATTCTCCGCGCGGTCTCTAGCTGTATCCTTGTTGCCGAGGCGCAGCTGAGTCAACGCCAACAAGCCGCACGCATTCGCGAAGATGGCGTCGTGACGCGCTCCTGGGCGGTTCTGTGAATCCATTCGGTCCACAAGACCCTCCAACACCTCACATGCCTCGTGTGGCTGATTAAACGCGAGCATCGGCACGCACAAGCCAACAGTAAGCTTGACGAGCATCTTTGGATCGGCTCGCCTTGCTTCGCACATCTCCCTCGCGGATTGATACGTAGTAAGGCACGCCTGCAATCCTCCCGAGAAGAATTGAGACAAGCCCAAAGAATGCATGGCCTCCTCATATCGCCGACCACCACCCGCACGCTCCGCCGCTAAGCTCGCGTCTTTTAAGAAGGTGGATGCCCTCCGCCAATCGGGCTCACGCATCGCAGATAATCCAAACATCATATTTATGTAAAGCGTGAGAGTGTCGGAGCCGACTTTGGAGCCCATCGACCGCGAGTAGTCGGCGTAGCGCGATCGCAGCGATTTGTCCTTGCTCACCTTGTCGACGATCGTTGCGGCCGCGTATGCTCTTGATAGCTGCTCCGTTGCTTTTGGCGGCGCCTTCGACGAAGCGGTCCGTTTTAAGAGTAGCGAGAGGTTCAGGCAGCGTAGGACGGCCATGTCGTGCAGCTCCATCTCCTCCAAAAGATACGCCGTACGACCAAGATGCTCATAAAGCTTCGCAGCGGTTAACGACACGTGCTCCGCTTGATGCGGCCTTCGATTATACATAGGACGAAACTGCTTGATCACAACTGGCCGATCCAACCACTTGTACTCATAACGGAACCTCTTCCTTAAAGCTTCCTTTCCTATTGGCGGCGAGTAGTCAAAGACCTCTAATGCCTCGAGTATCACTTCCTTCGCCTCGTGAACCTTTCCATCGGCTAAATAAGCCTCTGCCAGCATCTCTTGGGTCAATGCAATACGGGTCTCAATATGCCCGTTACTCCCTGCGGGCCCTGTAGCGAGCGGCATGCCTTCTTTGAGAAGCCTGAGCTCCTTCAAACCGAAGCCAATAGCCTCGTGGTTCTGGTTTTGTGATAACGCCGCGCGTGCCGCACCCTCCCAGTATTCCACCGCCGTTGACGCAGTGTCACCCGTCATTTGCATCCAGTGGTCTGCCAACATAGGATACAGCCACAAGCGTAGATGAGTATCCGGTGAGCGGCCTTCTAGCACAAGCTCCATCGTCCGTTCGATCCACTTCGCGATGGCGAGATGGCGCTGTCGCCTCTCCTCAAATGGCTGAGAGTTGTACGCGACCTCCTGCAACATCCACGACGAGAATCGATAGACTCCGCCCGACCTCTCAACCTCCCCGCCATCAAGGAAGCTCCCCCACGGATTTGTGATCGTCACCTTCTCGAGGAGCTTCGCGCTGAGCGCTTCGGTGAGCAACCTCTCGCGTGCGGCCTCCCTCTCGCTCCCTGCTTCCTCCGTATCAGACGCTGCGGCTTGGTCGTCTATGAGAGCAGAGAGCACGACAGCGGGGAACTGCATGCCCATCACACTCGCCGCCTTCAAGCACGCCGCGCATTGTACCGACAAGCGATCAAGCTGCGTCGACATGGCTGCATGAAGGGAGTTTGGCAGGCCGATCGTGTCGAGCTCCTCCAATGGTATCGAAAGGTTACATACATTGTTCGACACTTTGAGTACGCCCTTTTGATGCATTGTATTCGCGAGCTCGATGCAATAAAGCGCATTGCCAGACGTCCGATCGAAGACAGTATCCACCACCTCTTGCTGTACCTTATTGACCAGTAAGCGCGCGCAGAGTAGCTCGTGAATCTCTGTACGCTCCAACGGCCGGACCTCATGATGAACGATACGAGTGTTCTTCAGGAAGTCGGTGCCCTCTTGGCTGAGCTCGTAAGCCGGGATAAGGACGTTACCACTACCAGCAACCGCCGCAGCTGTAGCGACCTGTAACGTCGTCGCGCTTGCGGCCATTGCTGCTCCGCCGGAGGAAGTGGAGAGAGTGATAAGGACACTAACTGTTGATACGACCTCGGCTAAGCGGTTGAGAAAGGCCCAAGACGCGCTGTCCATCCACTGCGCATCCTCAATTATCAGTAGAGCCTGCGTGTCATTCGCCTCTAATGCATTTGTTAATATATGAGATAGCATCGACATTGTCAGCTCCGCCTTCGCGTCCTCTGATAGGGAGAGTGTAGCCTCACTCTCAGCGAAATCGCAGTCCAATACACCATTCAACAACGACTCGTGCTGCCGGAATCTCTCAATCTGCGCCTTTGCTGCCGCCTCCGCTGCCGCGCTGTTACCACCACCACCGCCTACATATCTGCTGCTCGTTCGTGATTGCTGCCCACCAAACAACCCAAAGATCGCATTCGCGGGCGCAGGCGACTTCGCACTCGCTCCTAAACTGCTGCCGCCACCTCCTCCACCTGTGGCTTGCTCCTTTGCCGCCTCCAAAAAGCCAATCTCACCACTTGGCGGCATCGCGTAGCTCTCAGACCGCCGCTTTGCCATGACCTCGCTAAGATCCTTCGAGCCCTTACGTCCCCCACTACCACGCCGCCCACCTCCTCCTGCTACTATGCTGTTCCGACCGTTTGCTGACGGCGGCGTCTCGACCCTCGGCTTTCGTAGCCACTCTCGATACAGGGATCGCATCATACGCACAGCGGTGAGCTTGTCGCCGCTTTGCCCTCCCGTAGTAGCGCCGATCAGCCGTGGCAGTGCGTGGAAGATCTGCCTCCAGACATACAGCGGATCCGCCACCTCTGCGGACGACGCTTGTGCCTCAATGGTAACGACCCCCTCATGAGGCGCGAGATTTCGTGAGACCTCTTCGACGAGCTTCGTCTTCCCGACACCAGGAGCGCCGGAGATGACCATCACGAACCCATCGGATATGCCTGTAGCAAAGTTATGTAGAGCATACTCGATCGCTTCAGTCAGATCACGCCGCCCGACCATCCCTGTTGACGCCTCCCATCCAGGAGTCGTACTGTCAGAAGTGCTGCTGCTGCCTGCTCCTGTAGACGTGCCTCCCGTGCTGCGCCCGGCAAATGATCTTGTGTTCTTTGTGATAAGAGGCGGCTCGAAGTAGTTGGAATCTATCATCGCGACCGCGCGGAACATCTTCACAGGCTCGTCCATCCCCTTCATGGGCACTGCGGGCAAAGAGTCGAAATCGATCTTATCCGTTTGTAACGACTTATCATGCGTCGTCTGATTGACGAGAACTTCATTCGTCGCCTTGCCCATGAATCGCGCGGCCATATTCACCATCACTCCGTATTCCGTGTACTCGCCGCGTGACTCCGCGCCCACATAACCGATGAAGACCGTTCCTGTCGTGATGCCAACATTCGCCTTGAGGCGCATGGGGCGGATCTGATCGCGGACTAGAAGACCGCATTTGACCGCGCGCGCCGGGTCGTCGTTGTGGTAGAGTGGTGGGAGGCCAAAGGTGACTTTCACGCATGTGCCCTTGTCGTCGATCGAGACGCGTGAGAGCGAGCCCTGCACAAAAAGATCGCACACACAGAGTGAGAAGAGGGATTTGGGAATGCTCCTGTGTGCGTGTTGCATGCGTGCGGTGCATACCTTGTAGACATAAACCGCCGAAGTGATCATAAACACGACCCTCTGAAAGCGCTCCGTGAAATCGGGGTCCGTATAATGCAATCCACCAATACGAATAAACATCATCGTCACCTCACGGAACTGTGACGCGGCCGTACGGACCTTCCCGGAGACGAGATGCGGACGCATCGGCCCTGGTGCGTACAGATAGAAGTTGTTGAGCGCGTCGCATGGTTTTGGCAGGGCGTTCGCCATCTGCTCCTCTAGGACGACGCGCCAGTGTGGAGGGAGTTTAGGGGGGTCGCGGCATTTTGTGATGACGTAGAAGCCAGGGCCGAACTCGGCGTCGGGTAGCATGGTGCCTGTTGGTGTTGAATGAGAGCGTGCAAGTGAGTGAGAGGTGTGCGTGCGCGTGGGCTGTGCTGCGCACCTGAGCAATTGCTCGCGACCAGCTCCCACGCCGCCGGGCTGACTACCAGCTGTCCAGACGACGCCTGCTGCTCCGCTTCAGACAGCTGCTTCAGCGGCTCACCCGCCACCACAAACTCCCTCCGCATGTGATTGCCGAGGTCGACGCCTTTGACAGGGCCCGTACCGAGGCCCAAGTGCAGCTCGAGCTTGACGCCCTGCCCTGTGTCCCAACCGTGCAGGCGCTCCACCTGCTCGAGCGCACATGCTACCGCACGCTGCGTGAGCACCTGTATGCTCTCGCCGGCGACGGACGACGACCAGATGGAGAGGACGGCGTCACCCGCGAATTTGATCACGTCGCCCGCGTGCCGAGTGATGATGGAGATCAGCTCCTCGAAGAAGCGGCAGATGATGTTATTCAGGATCTCGGCACCCTCGTCACCACGCTCCTTTAGCAAGCGGTTGGTGAGCTTGGTGAAGCCGGAGATGTCGGAGAAGAGGACGCACGCGTCGAATGGGTGCTCGTATCCCTGCTCGCCGAGCACGCAGTTTGCGTGCCGCAGGTTGCTGTACGCGAGCCGGTGGGACGAGCCGGAGCCGGAGGTGAGCGGACCCTCGTAGTAGCGCATGGCGACCTCCACGGGGACGAAGCGGAGCACCGAGCTGATGTACCGCTGCAGCTCGTCCGGGCTGAGCGCTTCGGCGTCGGGCGCGCCCGACGAGGTCGCCGCCTTCGTCGCCTGCTGAAAGTTGAAGGTCTGCAGCCCGT
>JACLAC010003862.1_pt1 | contig 10164 bp, 5 predicted proteins | sample 8027881 | NCBI WGS metagenome assembly JACLAC01 (sample SAMN15725517, study PRJNA655200) | protist metagenome | isolation source: fluorescence activated cell sorting (FACS) single amplified genomes of... | place: Spain: Blaines Bay Microbial Observatory, Mediterranean Sea | collected 2016-01-19 | reverse complement strand
AGGATCATTACACTTTCGAGACATCCGTACTTTACCGTCAAATTCATCAGCTTCATATTTACTTCCACCATGCCATCATGATCCAATACAAACCTCGTGAGCGCCGCACTGCTCACGTACGCACTCTTCCGCTGCGCAGATAGCGCCCTATCCTCATGGATAGATCTCGCTATCCTCAACAACCGCGTGTTTGTCAACGCTACAGGGAGCTCTTCTCCCTGCAAGTACCCCATGACCATTCTCAAAAGCTCGGTTGCCAAGACATTCAAAGCACTCATATCCTGGAATTCTTCACGTTATGTGACGTCGAATCAAGAAATATTGAAAGGTTAAAAAGACTGATCATCCACATGAATCCACAAACCTACCCTCTTTGTTCGTGGTGTAATTTCAGGGGGAGGAAGCTCCAAACCAGAGGAAAGATTGGAAGAATCCGAAAGAAAACACCCTCTCACAGGAGATCCAGGAAACTGGAAACCGTCTCCGCCACACCCATAGCCCCATCGTTCAGTGCAGGTGATCAGAGGGTGAGGAATGATACCTTAGTGATTGTACTGAAGGGAAATTTAGGCGAAGGCTTAGATTGGATTGAACTGCTAGCGCGACTATATCCTTTACGTCCTCGTTGATTCGTTAGACTAGCATCTTTATACACTCATCATGGAGCCGGAAAATATCAAGAGCTATTTATCTGAGCTTCAGGAAAAAGTCAGTTTGTTCCGCATGCTCGTTGTGGGCTTGGAAGAAGTGTCCGCCTCGACGCGTAATCAGGTCTTGTTGGCGCGGAAGAAGAGGTCTACTAAAGATTCAAATAGTGATGTTCTGCAACATCTCGAGCACGCAGTGAATGCTATTCGATTTGTCGATCAATTGAATGAGGAAGCGGCGCTTGATATAGCACGTACCGTGCCTGAAGGTATGCTCTCTCTCCAACAATATGACAAGGAGGTACTGACGAAAGTGAGGTACATCACGGCTGTCCTCAATGAGCAGAAAGAGGAAATACTGAAGATTTACGAGCAGTACAGCAAAAACGAGGAGTCCTACGAGCGCATCTGTGCGGAGGTCGAAGACTCCGCCACTGACTTCGAGACTGAGAGAGTTTCGGATCCGAATGAAGGCGAGACTCAGAATGAGGGAAATGAAGACAAACAGAAACGAGTGCACAAGCGCTTCAACGACTTCTACATGCTTGAAAATGCCCTCGAAGAATCATCCGTGGCCATAAATACCAAGCGAAAGACTCTGATTTCGGACACCAATGATTGGCTAGATCAAATACGTGCGATGGAGACGAGGCGGATAGAGCTGCAGTGGGATTCTCTTTCAATCGTGGGTCTCAAACTCGACGACATTATTTCGAGGAGAGGAGCGATAGTAGCTCGTGGTGTGGATGACATCGCGAAGGTGTCCGCAGAATTTGAAGTGACAGAAATTCATACCTGCTGCAGCGATGAAGCGGTGGCTGGAGTGAGCTCCAGCAGCGCCATGCAAGTCTACGAGTACTTGCTAGTCGACATCTCTCAAAGTGTGAATACCATTGACGTCTTCGACGAGAAGCTACAAAGCATAAACTCTACTTTAGACCACATCTCCACTAGCAACCAGGCTGCCGGGAGAGTGGTCGGGGACATCCTGCGTGGCTATGGTTTTCTCCGGGAGGGAATAGCGTCTCCTAGGCCCACAGCAATGTGGCCTATGACCACCCACAAGTATAAATTCAACTGCAAACTGGCGCTGTTCAAACTAGAGTCTCCAAACTTGGCCGAGGCGTGGCTTTCCCTGATCAAGACACTCACGTACTTCGCCGATCCCACGGAGGACTTGTGGGAGTGGGCAGTCGACAACCAAATTTTTGTGAATGAAGCCTCTTCCCCATTATCTCCGAGTGGTGGATCTGATGTAGGTGATTTCAGTGTCAATACAGACAAAAAGCCGCCGAACGATTTGAAGAAGGATATTGAACATTTCATCGACTCCCTTGATGCTTTGCGACGGAACATGGAAGCTATGAAAATGAGTTTACTAGGCCCGCAGCAAAAGTTCTCCGAAAATGTGCAGCGCCATCGAGATCGTGTCTCGAAGGCGAAAAAGCAGATATCAGCACTGGAAGCAGAGATTCACGAGAAAAAAAGGGCAATAGCAATGAACTTGTCCAGCACGGGCGATGAAGAGAGTCTCATAGAAGGACTTCAGAGGGAAATTGACGAGGCAGTAGTGGCGAGCAATAGGGCCAGTTCCAGTCTGGACGATACATTAAGTGCTGCCATCGAGGCACTCTGGAGTCTCGTCAAAACTCATAGAGAGACGCTAATCTTTCACATTGAACGCACTCTGGAAACTCTGCTTGAATTTTTCGCATCTGAGCGTACTGAACTCGCAATGCTGGTTCAAAGCCTGGATGAACTGCGTAGCAAGGTCTCACTTCAAGATGTTGAGTCGGAACTGCGGACATTTCTAAGCTGTCCGGGAAGGGAAAATTACATCAACGATCGTGCAGAAGATCCCCTCACCCCGCATTTGTCCTCAATCCCGTTGGAACCACAATTCTGCATGAGTAAGAAGGTCGAAGCTATGCGACGACGGGAGCTGCTCCCCCCCGTTCCTACGAGATGGAATAGTGCGGCACTTGAGCCGACGAGTGACGCCAAGAGCAGCACTGAAAGAGCGCAGAGGAGCGACTCAGGCGATTCAGCTCTGCTTTCCCCGCAAGTTTCGGCTCGTGCTCACGAGCACTCTGTCCTTCCCGTTGGCATACGAGAAATCATCATGAGCAATAGCAGCCCAGGACACGGTGGACCCATGAAGAAGAGTTTGAAAAGCAACGTAGTTGTCGACCCAGCGCGTATAAGTGGTTTAGGAAGTTCACCTGGTAATATGGCTTACGACCCGGAAACTGCGAAGTATGTGATGGCTTCACCAGCACCTTGCAGCACCAATGAGGATGGAGTAGATTCGTCGCATTCTGAAGGTGGCAGGGTGAGGCCTGAGGAAGAGGGCAAGCTTTCTTTCATCACTTCCCGCCTACCGAGTATACAGCTACCATCGAAGCCTTCGTTCAATCCACGAGGAGATCCTAAGTTGCTGAAAGAGCTGGGGCTACCGGATGGGGAGAGCATTATTGACTGGTTCAACTGCTGCATCTTTCCTTCTGTTTCCCAATCCTGGATTCTCAAGCAAGGAACCTGCTTTATAACCCAGCAGTTCTTCGCCTTCAGGGGTTGGCCGGAAACCTCCTGCAAAAGGTTGTTGCATTTGGGTCAAATTTCTCACATTGAGAAACAGACGACTGTCAAAATTATCCCGAATGCTATCCGAATATTCATGCTTAATGGCGATGAACACTTTTTTGGCTCATTTATTGATCGAGACCAGTGCTTCAATCTTCTACAACACCATGTCGAGCTAGAAAAACGCTTTGTAGCGCTTCGTGCGGAAGATTCTCTGCGGAAAGCGAGCAGTAAACAGGAGACATTAGAGTCGGCAAAGCAGGAGCGGGCGAAACAGGCAGAACTCGATGATGAGCGCGAGTTAAAGACAATCAAGGAATTGGTCGAAAGAACTCGAAGTGTCACAGCAAATGACCTCTCTTCCAGTGGAAAGGTCGCTTATGTTGATGATGGGGTCCCTTTTGATTACCTCTTGGAAGATTGTGAAACGGAGCTCCTCCTTGATCGTGAACTTGCTCTATCACCCAGGCAGCTCTATGAGTGGTGCTTCAAGGATGCCAAAAGTGGACATCATTCATTCTTGGCGTCAGTCGGTGACTTGGAAATTACAGGCGATGAGTGGCAGCCTTTGAACTCTTCCGCGGCATACTGTGAAGAAGATTCAGCTCGAGTGCCATTTCAGGCCTCAAGAAAGCTATCATATGCACATCCTAGAGAAAGTATGTTGATGTTCGGCCCGAAGAATGCCCCCGCCAGCGCCAAGCAATACCTTTACCTCGCAGGCGAAGGGAGCCAGTATCACACGGCGTCACTATCTGGAACTGGAATCGGTAGTGACAGCGCAGCAACTCTTGACAGTCCCTTCCGGGGACTGCTGTTTTCAGTGACGTCATTTGAAGGCATTCCCATGTCGAGTTCTTTCCGAGTTCTACAATATTGGCAGTTTGAGGCTTCACAAAGCCATCCAGCAACTCATACTCGTGTGCGAATTAGCTTCCGCATCTTTTACGTCAGCTCTTGTATGTTCACTTCCAAGATCGAGCAGGGAACGAAGGACGAGCTAGGCCCTGTATCGGAAAAGTGGTGCAACTGGGCTGAGGAGCAAAAAGTCACACGCCCTGCTCTCACCGCTGCCCCAGTTTCTGCTACTCGTCAGGCAGTCATACCCCTGGCTTCGGCGAAGTTCGCGGAAAAAGTACGCTTGTCATCCCCTGTGAAGCCTGCAACTAGCTACTTGCCACCACTTCCGAGTGAAGTGAACTTCTGGGTCATCTTCCTTGTTGTCCTTCTCGTGGTGCTGCTGCTGTCGCAGCAACTGCTGTTTCACTACAACCTCCGCTCAATAATGGCGCAGCACTCCGAGTTAGTGACCGCCTTGTCGAAGAACAAGTGCATCGCGTGATCAGAAATTAAGGTTGCATTCTTTTGTCTGTTGATGTTTCATTGTATACATTACTAACAAAATTGTCTTGCTCTGTGCCGTGCCTACACTCCCGATCAATCTTCGTCGGCCTCGTCAGTGTCGGAGTCATCGTTGAAATTTAACCCTAACTGCGCGCCTTCCAAGCTGAACTTCGATCCCAGCTGATCAAGTTGTTTCAGCGCCACTGCGAGATCGGCACTCTTCCGCAGAGCCAAACTACGGGCCGCAGTCAGCTCGCCAGCTAGGAGGTCTCGCTGGTGCTTCTCTTCCAGGAGGTCCTCTTCCAGAGAGTCGATGCGCTTCATGCACGCCTCTTGTATGTCCTCCATTTGCTCCATGAAGTTCTCACATCTCGCTTCTAGTTCATCACGCTCTTGCCGCAGCCTCCGGAGCTCCAACTTGTGCTTCCTCGTCTTGTCGCGAGTGTTTTCGTTGGAAGTCATCCTGTTCTGCGATATCTCCCTCTCCAACTGCTCTACTGCTTGAGCTTGCACACCGTTGATAAAGTGCTGTGCTGCAACTTCAGCCCAGCAGCGCTCCGCACTAGCTTCTGCAGCTGCAGAGCGCTCCTCAGCAGCCTTCTGGGCAGCCGCAGCCGTTTCATTGGCCTGTTTTAACTGCTTAATCTCCTCATGAAGTTGGCACACTTCAGCATCTTTACTGACCACAGACGATGAAGAAGTGCGGCGATCTGAAATTGGTATTCTCGAGGAGTCGCTCAGTGCGCGATTCCGCTTTCTCGGACTTGGGCTGGTTGCAGCAATTGGGGATGCGACAGAGCCGAGTGCTGGATGAGAATCAGAGGTGATGCAACGAGGTCTGCTAGACGAGCTTGGGGCAGAAATAGGGCTTGCACGACCGCCGCTCAGTTCAGATAGAATGCTGCAAGCTAGGGGGCTGGCAACCAACCCTGCACTGTTCAAGACATTGGGGTGATCATTTTCTTGAACGGGAAACACCAAAGGGGAGAGTGAGCCACTCTTGCCCTTATCATCATCATTATTTTGCTTCGACGCCAAAGTGCTCGAAGAAAGCTGCTTATCTTCCCTCGAAGTAGCCTGCCTCTTGTGCTTTGATTTCCATTGCTGCAACCTCTCTTTCATGGTCACTTTGGGCTTCACCATTTTAGAAGAAGAGAGGGAAAAAAATTCCAACTAATAAATTGTTAAAAGTTTTACTCGTCTTCTTCGAATGGGTTTGGTGGTCCCTTTTCGTTGGATTCAAACCCAAAAGCAAGCCCTCCAGCCCTCTATTTTGGATCCCTTCTTGAAAGAAAAATGGGTCCACCCTTGTCAATTTGAGGCATAAAGTCACTGAAGAATAGAAAAATGTCCCAAAAAACATCTATTATACTGCTTAACAATGGGGAAAATGTAATATCATCCGATATACATGAAATTGATTGCATTACCCTTCCGCACCCAAAAGAGCAGATTCCCGTCCTATTTCTTCAATTGGACGGGGAATTATATGAGTTTCAGAGTATAGAGCCACAAAAATATGGCAGTTGGTTTGTCGACCAGCGCATGATTTCTGATAAAAAGATGTATTTTGGTAACAAGTTCGATGAGCGCTTTCTGGTGCTGCCGTATTTAGAGAAGACCTCCGAACAACCAAAATTCAGCCCCCTGGATCAAACTGTAACAGCAACACAAGGTTGCGCTCGAATACCTCTTCAGAATGCCTCCAAGTGGAAGATGGAAGAGATGTGCGATGTGAAGGATCTGGGGGACGACATGGTTTTCTACCGCTACAATGAGACCAAGGCTCTGCAGTGGTTAAACGCTAAAGTAGCGAAAATAGCATCAGTATTATCTGTACAGCGTAAGGAGCGCTCACAGCGAGATCAGTCTCTTTTCGTGAGCGGTTTCGATGCGGGTACCAGTGCTTCTGACAAACAGAACGCTCCGACCCCGACGGCCGTCGAGGTTATGGAGGTGAGCAGCCCCGGCGCGGACGTCAGTGGGGAGGATACACGCATTGCAGTGCAGATTCTTACAGATTATCTGACGAAGTCTATGACCGACAAGCTGCTTGCCTCCCAGGGCTTCACAGCGCAGGAAATGCAAGCTCCGAAAAAGCAGGACCAGAAGCGCAAACAGGCGTGGGAATTGGAGCTGGAGTTGGAGAAGGACACAATGGCGCACACCTTGCCCACCATGGGATCGACGGCGGCGAGCAGCGGATCTGGTCAGAAAGCCAATCCTCTGGCAAAGAAACCTACACAGAGACCAAACGCCGCCTCACGGTTTAATGGGGGCAAGCCGGTGGAAGCATCGCGGTCCATCGCGGCATTCTTTGGGAAGAAATGATGCTTTGTGTTACATATCATTTCTTCTTATGTTAATGTGTTGATGTTCGTAGTTGTAATATAAGCCAATCAATGAAAAATGAAGGTTTGGAGATCTCCCACTTGGCTTGTCCCACTTCCCCAGAAGAAGAATTTTGGGGTTCTCTTAGCTTCATACACATACATTAAAGAGCACTGTGAAGTCAGACATGCACTTTTTCCTCTGTTTTTTTGGGTTGTTTCGAGCAGTCAACTATACTATTGGCAGTATCGACAAACATATTTTTTCCCAGTTCGGGATGTCTAATCATACTTTTTCAGTTTTCATTCACACCTACAACGTTAAAAGCTATTCGAACTATAGAAGTGGCGAAGGACTAGTTCCTGTAAATATCACCGCCCAAGTCGAGCTATTAAAGAGTCATGCGGATGAAGCAAGAGCTGCCTCCTCATACAAGGGGTGCCGCGAAAGGATCTTCTCCCCAGCGTTCGACGATTACACATTCATCGAAGAGCATAGCATTGTGGACAAAACCATCAGTTCAGATATGGATGAATATTTACGGTTTGGAAATCCTTGGAAAGAAACCGACCCGACAAATACAAGCTTGCTGAACAGTCTGCGGGCTCTCCATAGCCTGCAGCATTTGAACAGTGTGATCGAAGAGAGACAGGAAAACGCCAACAAGGATATCGGCGGTATAGTGTTTCTTCGGCCTGATGTTCAGTTTCTCACACCACTGCCTCTAGAAATCTCACAACACCCTCTGTTTCACTGTAAAACAGCCTTTCTTCCTGACTTCCACAGATCGTGCGAGGGAGGAGAAGTCAATGACCGCTTCTTCATGGGGTCCCTCAAAGCGGCGTTGACGTGGTCAAGTCGCATGCAGAGTGCAAAAGAATACGCTCATCGGAAGCCACTACACTCAGAAACATTTCTTCACGATCACCTTCGAGAAATGGGTACAGTAGTTGTTGAAATACCTATGCGGTTCAAGCGAATACTAGCACATGGGGAGGCAGCTGCCCGAGACGAGAGCCTGCCTTCACCGTATGAGCAGTTGCGCAAGTCCTTTCTAGGCACGAAACCAAGCACAGGTTTTGCTAGAGAAATTTATATGAAGCTAATCTATGGTCGCAATCTTGACGACCCTCACCATATCTACTGCAACCTCAGTCCGAATAGAGTCGATGTGCAACAATTTGCCCGTTACCTTTCCACAAAGAGCAGAGGTGGTTACGAGAAAGCACTGAGAGACAGCTTATTTACCAAAGAAACATAAAAATTCATCAATTCATCCCCCCCTGATATTCTTTCAATTTCTGCCGCGTTCACCGGCTCTGTCTGGCAAGTAGAAACTCCACGAGGAGGGCGACCCCAAATCCAGTCGGCTCTGTCTTCTTTGAATCCCAAACAGGACCTGCCATATCAATATGAGCCCACTTCGTGTCCTTCTTCACAAACTCTTCAAGAAACAAGGCTGCTGTAATGCTGCCACCGCCACGACCGTCGCCTATGTTCTTTAGGTTGCTAAGGTTCCCTTTAATCTGGGACCTGTAGTCTGCATGCAGTGGCATGGGCCACATGGAGGTATTGCTCTCTGTGGCAGCTTTCATCAAATCTGCGCTTAGCGCATCATCATTGGAGTAAACTGCCGCGACATCTTCACCCAAAGCGACGACGGCCGCACCAGTGAGCGTTGCAAGGTCTATGATGGTATCGCAGCCGAGGCCATCGGCATATACCAAGGCGTCGGCTAGGGTAAGCCTGCCCTCCGCATCAGTGTTCAGCACTTCAATGGTCTTGCCATTAGATGCCTTCACAATATCCCCAGGACGCACCGCATCAGCACTCACCATATTTTCACACAAAGCAGTGATGAAGTGCACCTCTATTTCTGGCTGTAGTTGGCCGATGGCTTTGGCAGCGCCCAGCACAGCGGAACAGCCACCCATGTCAAATTTCATCAATTCAATCATGCTCCCAGCGCCAACTTTGAGGTTATACCCACCTGAGTCAAAAGTGAGACCCTTTCCTACAAGAGCCACTTTTTTGACGTCTCCAGTGGCGTTCTTGGGTTTGTACGTCAGGTGCACGAAGGCAGGTTCAAAGCGACTCCCTTGCTGCACTGCGAGGTAGGCGCCCATATTGCGCTCTTCACACTCCTTTTGCCCCAAAACGACACATTCAAGTCCGAAGTCTTTTGACAATTCTGACGCCAATGCGGCAATTTGTTGTGGAAACTTGCTATTGGGAGGTGCCCCAACAAGATCTTTGGCGAAGCTTACACCCGACGCAATCTGTTTGGCCGCGGTGTTCAACTCTGTTGCATCTGCTATTAAGTTCTCCGATGCTCCCAAGAGCTCCAGCCCCTGGAGTGGAAAAGCTGGAAAGCCATCTGCTGTGGGTTCTCGGTAGCGGGTGTCTGTATACGCTCCAGCGTGGACGCCAAGAAGCAGTTGCTGCACGCTTTTGTCGGTGAATGCTCCACCAGTGGGTGCGACGACGCCAGCATTACTGGCCATCGTTTCCTTGCTCAGTGCTGCTATCGCACTCCCGAGCTTCCGGGCGGTCGCACCATCCAGCTCACCGTCGGGTGAGGGGTCCGTGCCCAATCCTACCAGAGCGATGTGCTTCGTCCGACCTCCTCTACCTGAAATCCTGGTAACATAGGCCTTAGTGTCTGCATCCGCCGTGAACGCTTTGTCGTCGATGATTTCCCCGATTGTACTCAATACAGCAGTGTGCAATCCTTGTGGGATGGACTTTTTGAGACTCCCGTCAACTTCACCTTCACTTTCCTCACAGTTCATCTTGAAGAATGGCACGCACAGTAAGTCACCCGAATAAGACGCTACTTCCGAGGTTGCATTCAAAGTCAGATCCAAGTTCTCCGAGTGTTTATACATTGAAAAGCCATTGCGGGCAGCCTGATTCTGACGTGTCGAAGCCCTTCGAACAAGAGAAATGGCCAAACCACCGACTCTACCTAATCGGTGCACTTGCATATTGAGTAAAGCTATAAGCTAAGTTACGAACTAAAAAAAGTGTAAGTGTAAGACTCTTCGCTCACTACTGGGTTCATTCATTTTTTCCAAAGCCTATCTGGGTTTTCTTTCCCTCCCACCATTTCCAGTACTTTGCATTGAATTGGCAACAATTGAAGAGAAAACTTCGGTCATCCTTACTGCTAAAAGACAGGACGGCATTTGAAGTTGCTCATAGTGCATGGAATATATAGATAAGCGTCCTAAGAAGAAGCAACGCACCATGTCCCAAG
>JACLAC010016102.1_pt1 | contig 10166 bp, 10 predicted proteins | sample 8027881 | NCBI WGS metagenome assembly JACLAC01 (sample SAMN15725517, study PRJNA655200) | protist metagenome | isolation source: fluorescence activated cell sorting (FACS) single amplified genomes of... | place: Spain: Blaines Bay Microbial Observatory, Mediterranean Sea | collected 2016-01-19 | reverse complement strand
TTGGAAATGCCACTCAAGAAAATTAGGAGAAAAAAAGAGAGGAGAAGCTGGCTTGGATTGGTTCGTCGAATTTCCATGGGTACCTAAACCAGATAAAGTGATAGGGCTGCAAAAAATCCGATGGACCAGAACAGTGAACGTAGCAAGTCTTTGTTTGTTACATAGGCCCATCCGTAGAAAAAGCGAGCTACAACATGCAAGGCTGCCAATGAGTTTATCCATAAAAAATGACTTGGCTCGCCCCACAAATGGGCGACGATGACACCACATGCAAAAAACGGATAGGACTCAAAGGAGTTGTCTTGAGCGGCATAGGCTCTCCTGCGGTATCCAGTCAGTGAAGCGCGAAATGTTCTGGGCTCACGATTCTCATGGCGACTGTAAACTCCATATTTTGCAACACCGGTGAGGACAAAAGGCAAAATGCCCGCAATGATCAGAAAATAATAAGAATAATCCGTTGACGAGAAATCCATTAGAATTACAAACAATTGAATTGGTTAAAAAATGAAGAAAGTGGAGCAATACATGGAGCAGCTGTGGCCGATGCAGCAAGCCGCCCTCTTCACTGGATTTATGATCGTGAGAAGATGGAATCACTCTTAAAAAAGGATTTCAGCCAGAGTTTTGGCCAACCAGTGAATCCCCATTCTACACACTTCCAACTGGTGCGCACAGCTCTTACTTTGATACCACAGTCGTGATGCTCAGAGCCCTTGGAGAGAACGGTGGTAATTTTAATCCTTCCATTTTCTTGAAAAAAGCCGAGGAACATTTTGGATTGAATTCCGCTTACGAAGACTCATTTCAAGACTGAAAGAAGCGGTATGCTGACGCGAAAAGGGATGAAAAAACACCTGGACCAATTAATGGGCCTTGGCGGAATGGTTTGATGACCAAAATGTTGGAGAATCACCGATTAACGGGTCAGATCCCTTTGGGACCTGAAGACGCCTCTGAGTTAGATGCCTTCTGCGCAGCATTCCCTGTTTTGTTGATTGAATCCAGCGAAGAATCTTTCGAAAAATCAAACTCAGCTTTGAAGCTGCTAGCTAATAGCGAAACCTGTAGCGACCATGCTTTGGTGACAGGAACACTGCTGAAATGGGCGATTGATGCTGAATCTGAGCCTGTCAACAAACTTTTGACTGATTATCCAAAGCTGTTTTCGCAAAAGGTGAAAGAGGAAATCGAATTGATCGTTGAGAATCTTGATGAAGACCATACAGATTTTGTTGAGCGAATTGGCAAAGCGTGTCCTTTTCCTGGGACCTTCCAAGGAGCAATGCACGCTGTTTTGAAAGGTGAATCTTTCATTGAATCCGTCAGGATGACTATCCGAGCGGGAGGATGTAATTGTTCAAGAGCTATTCAGGTTGGGGCAATCTGTGGTGCTTTGTCAGGGGAAGAGGCCATACCGCAAGATCGGATACAGCAGACCCATTCCTCCAGTGAGTTAAAACATCTTCTGAATGATTTGTTGGCCAGTAAAGATTGAGGATGATGCAAAAATTTGGTTCCTTACCCTTCTTGCTTTTAACGATACTGGTTTTGGTATCCTACATTTTGTTTCGATAGGCAGATCATCCGCTTACTGGGTGTTGTTACAGCTTTTCAACACTTGGAGTCTCTATTTGATTCAGGTCGACATGCTATTAATTGCTTCAAAAATTCAAAGTGATTCCAAAAAATTGGGGTGAATTTAGTTGATTAATCAAAGATCATCTCTGTTATCCTTTGCTTGCAAAATCTAAGGAAGCAATTATTGTTTCAAAGGTTCCTGTCCGTCAGAGTTACGATAGTTCCGATAAGCACATCTCCCAGTTTGGAAAATCACTAAGTTTCTACTAAATTGCTCAGCATTCAGGAAGGTTACAAAATTTTTTATTGGACTGATTTTAGCATTCCATCGTAAACAAATTTTTTTGAACCATATCAATTAAAAAGTTCCTGAAAAACTGAATAAGGACTGTAATGGCAGAAAACGATGATGATCTCAGCTTAGACGGTTTCGATACGGATGATGATAGTTTAAGCTTTGACGATATGGACTTAGACTCGGGAATGTCTGAGGTTTCAGAAATTGGTTTCGATGACGAGTCTACAGAAGCCAGCAGTGATTCAGATGAGTTTGAAAGTCTTGGTACGGATGATTCTGGCGATTCAGATGATGAGTTATTGGAAGCTCTGAGTGAGGATGCACCTGTTGATGAGCCTGAAACGGTCAGTGCCGATGCAGAGATGCAGTTTGATGTTGATGGTTCGGCAGATGATCTTCAAGAAATGTCGATGGATACAGAACCAGTTGGCGGAGGGGATGAGTCCGAATCAACTGCTGAGGTTGAAAATGACTCGGAAGAAGACCCATTTGCTGAACACTTGAATGAAGATGAGCCAAGTTTCTCCCCTGAAATTGAAGAGGATGATGAGGCCGACCCTTTCCTGACCAGTTCGGATCCAGTTGAATCAGAGTCTGAGGAGACTGTTGAATCTGAGTCAGAAGAAACTATTTTAGAAGAGGTACCACCGGTTGTCGCCGCAGCCGCGGGCATTGCCGCAGTTGGTATCGTCGCTGAAAACTCTGCGCAAGTAATTGGAGAAATGTCTGTGGGAACAGAACTTTTGATGAATGTCCACCATGAGGCCACTGTTGAAATTGCACGAACACGGTTGACTGGTGAGGAAATTACCCAACTGACTCACGGCAGCGTGATTGAACTAGATAAAGCAGCTGGAGAGCCGGTTGATATCGTACTTAATGGCAAACTGGTTGCGCACGGTGAGATTGTGGTGATTAATCGGGAGAAATTGGGAGTACGTGTAATTGGTATCCACCAAGGATAAGGAGCTTTTTGATGTTGTACTCACCAGAAGAATTGCCAGAAGAGATAGAAGATTTTTCTCTCGCCGAAGCCGAAATCCACGTTGGTCGCTTTCGCTGGCTTGATGTCGTAATGCGTCGATGGGCAAACCAGTTAGAAAGTACCTTATTCGATCACCTCCACTCAGTTTTTGAAATTGAAGCTGAAACAGTCATCTGGACCAGATTTAGTGACGTACTCAAAATGCTGGGTGATCAACCCATGTACATTTTTGAGTCAGACCAAAAGGGTAAGGGGCTTCTAATTCTGGACAACGCGATTGCCCAAGCCTGTATCGATCGAGATCCGGATGCACTTGAAAACACAGTTCCCTTAGATGTGACTGAGTTAAACTCTGAGACGCAAAAGTCATTGTTTGATATCGTTTCTCAGATTGTTGCTGACTTGGAAGGCTGCTGGTTCAATATTGGTGAATTGCCACTGCACCTAAAGCGGATCACGACCCACCCAATGCGCGCTAAGGTGATGCTTCCTTTCGAACGTTGCCTTCTGGGAACCCTTCGTTTCCGCTCGGAAGGATTTGAGAGTTATCTGATCATCTGTATTCCCTATTCTGTTGTTCATCCACTGCTATCTAAACTAGATGATAGAAGAGTGCTGCCTCCAGAATCCATGGATCATTTCCAGAAAGATGGTGAGGATCATTTTCAACAACTGCTAATGGATATGCGCTATGAGGTCAAAGCCGAGTTGGGTACAGTTGAATTAGGCGATAGGAGTGGGTTGTTGTTGAAAGTAGGACAGGTTCTCCCAATCTCTGTTCCATATTCAGGGAAAGCAGTTGTCAAAATCAATGACTTGCCAATGATGATTGGAGAAGCTGGTAATTCGAATGGTAAATTTAGTGTGCAGGTCACAGACGACTTTGATACTTTGAAACAGACTACACAGAGTACCCAGAAATCCTTCCAAAATCTGCACTGGGGCAATAAAAGCTAGGCTCAATTCTCAGAGCCAGTCTCCTACCTGGAAAGCAATTGTTAAATAGATCCAAACACCAACCAAGTCGTTCATCGTCGTGATGAACGGCCCGATTGCTAGCGCAGGATCTATGTTTGCTCTCTTCAGCAGAATAGGAACTGCCGAACCTACCACAGCCGCAAAACAGAGAACAATTAGTAGTGAAACTGGAGTGGTCAGGGCCATCCCAGGATTCCAAGTCAATAAGAAGGTCATAAAACCAAGTACGATTGAACAGACAATTCCTAACAGAATTCCCACTCGAAGTTCTCTCCAAACCCTCACGATCAAGTCTCCAGTACCTATTGCTCCCGTAGCTAAGCCGCGAACAACAATAGATGACGACTGAATCCCAATATTCCCAGCCATGGCTGCAATAAGGGGCACAAAATACGTCACTTGGGGAATATCAATCAATGAATGTTCAAAACCTCTCATTACTAAAGCAGTTAGGCTGCCCCCTAGCATCCCAAGCATTAGCCAGGGTAAACGCTCACGAACAGTTTTAATCAGCGACACTTCTAAAACTTCCTCTCTCGCTGTCCCACTGATCTGTGCAATATCTTCCTGATGCTCCTCATAGATCACATCCACTAGGTCATCAATTGTGATTCTGCCAATCAAACGGAGATATTTGTCAATCACAGGAACCACAACCAGGTCGTATTCCTTGGCAATGTGTACGACCTCTTCTTGATCCAAATCCACATCAACAGCGATCACATCAGGATTCATCATTTCGCTGATGAGCGTTTGCCTCTTGGCAAGCAATAGCTGTGTGACGGCGACTGTTCCAATCAAATGTTGAAATTCATCAACAACATAAACCGTATAGAATGGCTGCATCGAATTTTGCAGTTCAATATACTGACGGATGCTCCGAATGGCCTCGTCCACAGATTGCTCTTTTTGCACAGAAATCACATAGGGGTTCATTATCCCCCCGGCAGTATCCTGCGCGTATTGGAGAAGAGACGTGATTTCTTCTCTTTGGTGATCTGGCAGTAATTGAAGCACTTCGTCGGCTTGTTGGGCATCCATCAATCCAACAAAATCTGCCGCATCATCTTTTGGCATTTCGCCAACCCAGCCACCTAGTTGCTCCGGGGGTAACTCGGCAACGAGATCTGAAAGTGGAAGTGGGGTTGAACTCATTTCAGCTAAAACTTCTGATGAACGATCTTCGGGCAGTGTGGAGAGAATCTGAACTTGGTACTTAGTTTTTAACTGAAGCATTGCAGCGGCAATGTCAAAGGGGCTAAGATCCTTGAGCAGACTTTGCAAAAGGTCGTTTTTCTCACTTTGAATTAGGCTTTTAATTAATCGGTGATATTGCCCACGCTGTTTTGCCAAGTTACCTCTTCAGGAACAACAAAGATTTCAATGAATCGTTGATGACCAAAGATCACCAACCTTCTTTGGTAGAATTTATTCTGCTTAGTTATCCGCCAAAACCATTCAATCTTCCAGAAACTATATAGAAAATAGAATTTTTCATGCGAGCCATAACATTAAATCTAAACGGGATTCGAGCCGCTTTTCGAAAGGGATTTGGAGAATGGTTAAAAAAGCAGGATGCTGATTTAATTCTTTTGCAGGAAACTCGGATTCAACCTGAGCAGTTGACTACTGAACAGGCTCAGATTGAAGGATTTCAGTCATATTTTTCCTTTGCAAAAGCAAAAGGCTATTCAGGAGTTGGGATCTATTCGAAAAAAAAGCCGATCTCAGTTGAAAAAAAAGTAGATTGGCAAGATTTTGATAAAGAAGGGAGATTTCTTCTTCTTGAGTTCCAAGATCTATATGTGCTTTCACTTTATCTTCCCTCTGGGACTCGTAGTGATGAACGACAAAATTTCAAGTATGAAACTCTAGATTGGTTTCGCGGATGGAGTTCCTCATTGGTTGATTCAGGTAAACAAGTTTTGGTTTGTGGTGACCTGAACATTGCTCACCAAGAGATTGATTTGAAGAATTGGAAAGGAAACCAGAAAAATTCTGGGTTTCTTCCAGAGGAGAGAGAATGGATGACAGAACTTTTTGAGGTTGGTGGGTTTAATGATGTGTTCCGGAGTTTATATCCAGATCTTGAAATGTATACTTGGTGGTCCAATCGGGGAAGAGCTTGGGAGAAGGATGTTGGTTGGCGAATTGACTATCAAATAGCTACGCCAAAGCTTGCAGCATCTGCAATTGAGGGATCAGTCTACAAAGAGAAAAGATTCTCAGATCATTCTCCCCTGATCATTGAATACGATTGGGAATTGAACTGAGTCAGGTGGGATACGGGGGTAGGGCCTACCCCCTATCATTCAGGCGTTTTCAAGAACAGTGTGAGGATCACTTTTTACGCGGAAGAATTCGTAAGGGACGTTTAAAGCTCTAGATATTCTTTCGAGCGCAGCATCCGAGACATCAGCAGCGTGCGATTCCCAACTTTTCACAGTTTGAATGGCAAAACCAAATTCATATGAAAAAGCTTCAATAGACATTCCTCGGAGAAGACGTGCGTATTTGATGCGATCACCAACACGATCTAGGTCTAAATTGGCATCAAGTCCCATCTCACGTACGTTAATACCCAAGACTTTTGCAATTTCACTGTATTTGGTCAATTTTGGTGTGGAGTGACCGGTTTCCCAATTCTTGACGGCGGTCAATGAAACATTCAGCTTTCGGGCAAAATCTTTACGGGTCAGGCCTGCATTTTCGCGCCACTGCACCATTTTTTCGCCAAATGAGTTATCTTCGATGTTTTCGTTGGCTGCTGTAGCTTGCTCAGTCATAGCGACTACGACTCCTTGTCTTGGGGTAGGGAAAGACATGAATTCCTGATCATGTTCTTTTCCTGCGGGTGGTCCCGCTAAACGAAATCACAGCGTGCATTCAATTTTTTAGCGCATCTGTAATTCACTTAAAAACCATAAATTATTATTATTATTGTTTCATTTGTCAAGGATTTTCCTCTTGCAATTGTTGAATCTTCTCATAGGCAGCACCTCTGCTTCAGCACTTTTGTAACAAAACTGATCCGGCTGAATAACCAGCTCCAAAAGCGCAAAACACGCCCCAAGATCCTTTATCTAGATTCTGTGATTCAGAGAAAGCTAAGACCACTCCAGCTGCTCCAGTATTGCCACACTTTTTTAAAACCAATGGAAGTTCAGCTGGCGAAGGCTCTCGTTCTAGAACTTTTTTAGCAAGCAATAGATTCATTTTGCTATTTGCCTGATGTAACCATACGCGCTTGATGGAGCTGCTCTTGATTCTCTCTTCATCCAACTGATTCAGGATCATCTCTGAGACGAGTGGAACAATTTCCTTAAATACTGCCCGACCTTGCTGAGAAAAAAGATTTCTGGGATGCCATGGATCCGTTCTGTTCACTGCTTGACGGAGAAAACCTCCATCATTTCTGATATTGTTTGAGAAATGAGTCTGGAGATGAATATTCTTGACGGAGAAAGCATTGCTCGATTTTGAAGTCTCGCTTCGTTCCAGATAGAGTGCACCTGCGGCATCCCCAAAAATAAAATGACTGTCTCGATCACTGAAATTGAGATGCCCCGTGTAAAATTCAGGGCTGACAATCAGAACTCCTGGAAGTTCAGGCTGTGTAATTAGTGAGTTGTAGGCCAAGCGAATGGCAAAAGGTACCGAGGAACACGCAACGTTCATATCAAAAGCGAATCCATTAATGCCGAGAGCTTTTTGAATTTCGATGGCTAAACTAGGATAGGGACGCTCATAGTTGGAACAGGCTGATATCAGCATGCCAACGTCACTGGCTGATTTATTTGCTTGATCCAAAGCATTTTTGGCGGCTGCTAAACCCATTTCCGCTTGATAGCTCAATTCATCTGGATTTCGATCTTCTAGATCAGGACGCAGCCTTTTTGGATCAATAATCCCACTAGCCTCCATTACGTGTCGCGATTCAATGCCTGAAGCATTCTTGATGAAATCAGCGCTGGAGGTTTTTAAGGCGGTCCTATCACCAGCGGCGATTTCTGCTGAGTACTCCTGATTGTATTCCTCAACATGAGCGTTATAGGCCTTAACCAACGTCTCATTATCAATAACTTCTGGTGGAATAAAGGTTCCGCATCCTGTGATAAGGATTTGATCAGTCAACGTTCTTCTCAAAATTAAATTTGGTCCAACCAGTCAATTTGGCCTTTGCCAATCCTGACGACATCTGGCGCTTCAGTCGTGAAATCAATAATTGTCGAATGCTCAGCAAAAATTTCTCCTCCATCAATCACTAAGTCCACTTGCTTACCAAATTCCTCATGGATTTCCCATGCGTTGTCAAAAAGGTGATCTTCACCGCTATATAGCGAGCTACTAAGAATTGGATTCCCCAGTTCTGAAACGACTTGTGTAGCGATAATTTGATCAGGCCAGCGAACACCAATTGTACTTCGTTTTGTTAGTAAAAGCTTGGGAACGATTTTGGAGGCTCGGAACAGGAAAGTATATGGACCTGGGAGGTGGCGTTTTAAAATTTTAAAAACTGCTGTATCAATGCCCTGCGAATATTCTTGGATCTGTTGGAGGCTGGAGCAAATGAAAGTCAAATGTCGTTTAGCATCGACATCCTTGATCAAACTTATTTTTTTTAGTGCTTTCTTGCTGTAGATGTTGCAGCCAAGTCCATAAACGGTATCTGTAGGATAAATAATGACTCCATCATTCTGGAGGACATCAATGACTTGGTTGATGTAACGGGGCTGGGGATTGTACGGGTGAATTTCGAGGAGCATTAAACTAGCGTGGAATACGAGGCTGGATCTGATTGATAGTTTCTTTCTGGAATTTTGCCTCTTGTTCCTTCTCCCATTGGGATCGAGGGTCTCCGTCTTTCTTGGATTCCAGACACTGTTGCAGGAAGTTTTGAAAGATGTTTGCGACCGAGTCTAATTGAGTAATTAAACGATGATCAGCGGGCAGCAAGTGAAGCGGAACTTGGTAATTACGTGCAAATTTGATCACATTTTCGACGGGAACCACCTCATCATCCCAACCATGAACCAATAAGGTCTTCTCAGCAAATGGCCTAGGCGAATTGGGTTCCAGATTTTCAAGGCCAACAGCAGAAGCCAACAAAAAAAGTCCCTGTGGCTTCAGCTTCTCTGATGCACAGAGGGATACCCAACTCCCCATACTAGAACCAACAAGAATTAGTTGTTCTGCAGCAAAGGGTTGAAGCGAAAGTAACTTCTCAACTCGTCCATAGCCGCTTTTAATGCCTGAGTAATCAGGGCTGACCACTCTGAAATTCAAATTTTCAGCTACTTGGGCCAATCTTTTGATCTTTGTTCCCCAGGGACCACTTTCATGCCCATGTGCGAAGTAAACTATTCGCTCGTTTGCCATGATCAGTTAATTTCCATTGTCTGAAGAAACTGGATTTCTGGCCAATCTTCTGTTGTTCGCTCAAGTCTCCATGCATTGGCTGGAAGATAAACAAGATTCCCCTGAGAATCCCTAGCCAAGGAATCAAGAAACTGTTTTTCAAATCTTTTTAAAGCCTCAGCGTCTTGAGTCACTACCCATCGTGCCGTTAAAAAATTTGCAGGTTCCAAGTGAGATTCGACCCCATATTCATTTTTCAGACGAGCAAGAATGACATCAAACTGCAAAATACCCACGGCTCCCAAAAGATAATCATTTCGATTAAGCGGCCAGAACAACTGAACAGCTCCTTCTTCAGTGAGTTGTTGTAGGCCTTTTTCTAATTGCTTGGCTTTCAAGGCATTGTCGATACGGACTTTCCGAAAGTGCTCTGGGGCAAAATGTGGAATGCCGACAAATCGGAGATCTTCTTTTTCAGCAAAGCTGTCCCCGATACGTATGGTACCGTGATTGTGTATGCCAATAATGTCGCCGGGAAACGCTTCTTCTACATTTTCTCGATCCTGAGCAAGAAACATAATAGCATTGTGTAATTGCACTTCTCTTCCCAATCGCTGATGTTTGACACGCATCCCACGCTGGAAACGCCCGGAACAGATCCTCAAGAAGGCAATTCGGTCTCGATGAGCCGGATCCATGTTCGCTTGAATCTTAAAAACGACTCCACTGAAGGCCTCTTCGTAGGGAGAGACCTCACGAGTTTGCGTGGATCTCTGCCTTGGTGCAGGGGCTACTTCCACAAAGGCATCAAGCATCTCAGAGACACCGAAGCTATTGATTGCACTTCCAAAGAAAACAGGAGTTTGTAGACCCTTCAGATAGCGTTCGCTATTGAATGGAGTTGAAGCACCTTCCAGCAACTCGATATCTTCTCTAAGTTCATCTGCTTGTTTGCCCAATAGGTCA
>JACLAC010014175.1_pt1 | contig 10166 bp, 11 predicted proteins | sample 8027881 | NCBI WGS metagenome assembly JACLAC01 (sample SAMN15725517, study PRJNA655200) | protist metagenome | isolation source: fluorescence activated cell sorting (FACS) single amplified genomes of... | place: Spain: Blaines Bay Microbial Observatory, Mediterranean Sea | collected 2016-01-19 | reverse complement strand
TCCCGCACTCCGACCAGAAAAGCATTATCAATTGGAAACACATCGAGATAGTGTCCGCGATTTCCTTCAATGTCGAACAATTGGCGTCCCTATATGTATATCAAGGCTTCTGGGCTTTCATGTTGTTCGCAGCACACGCCCATGCACTATGATATTTACAAACTTCGTTCAGCCTCCAGAATATGCAAGAGCAAGGGATGACCGACACAAGAACAGACATCCAGAATATCCGCATCCGACATTGATTTTGAGCAAAACTCAACAGTATTTCTTCAGACACGAATCTCTCAAACACCTTCGCATTGAACAATTAGGAGACTTTTTTTTTATTGCTCTGTAAGCGGTCACGGGTTGTAGGTGTGGTCACTTGGAGATCTATTAATGACAATCTCTAGTTCGATATTACTCGACAGCTGGGTGGATTAGAAGAGGAGAGCAAACAGAAGAAAATACGATCGAACTCAATGACCAAGACGTCGAGAGCGACATGCAGCACAGGCATTACGACCTCTATTCAGAAAAAGTTTATCCTGGAGAGAAATTCCATTCCAGAGCAGCTGATTGCGATACATACCAACGGAGAAGACAAGCCAGGTTAGGTGTCACGAGGTGGCCAACCTTGGAACCCCTTGGGAGCAAAAGAGAAGACTTTTGGCAGCAACGACTATTACTTGCACTCCCGTGGTATTGCGAAGAGCATCCCAAAAATGTTGATGGTGAGTTAGAATGGACATTTCGATGGAAATCCCCGGTTCCGAATTTACATCCGAGACCACTTAAGATTGGACCAAAACATTGCGTCACATTTGAGGAGGAGTCATACAAGACAGAATGCGAAATCTGTGCCGTGCCGGGATTAATCTGTGAGTGTTGTACTTCCGACAAATGCAAAAGCTGCCTCCACGCAACATCGTTCCATTGGTGTGAGAGACAGAGCAAGCTTTTATGGTGCAAAGGTACAATTTTCGGAGGGACTGTGGACTATCAAAGAATTCTCTTTAACTTGCACAGAAAGCAATTACCGACAGAAGTGCTAAAAATTAAAGCAGACAAATATATAGAAGAAGGTTTGCTCAAGTTTCACGAAGCTGAGTTAAGCATCAAGACGATAGAGGCCGAAAGATCCAAGCAAAGAATGAGCAACGATGCATGTGAAGATCAACAGGATGATGCGAGAACTAGGGGAAGACTTTCATCTCAGCTGACGATCAATGAAATGGAGGAGCTATTGAAGGATCGTCTCGAGAAAATGAAACAGACTGAAGATGACAGTGTTTCAGATCAGTACCGAGTCTACAAATACATTACGGACGAACTCGAGAATAGCACGAAGTTTTTAAGGATCATGATACAAGCTAGGAGACCATCCTTTTAAAATATTTCGCCAAGTGTGCCATGTGCTGGGGTGATCCATCAAAAGGTCCCCGTGAAGGTAACCCCCAAAACAATTTTCATGAAATAATCCTCCAGTGCTGGAACGGGCAAATCATTTTTGCTTACGAACATTTACCTATGGTGTATACTTAAGAAGATCCGCGTCAAGGCGTGTTGTCCTACTGGAATTGCCGCGGCAAACATTTCTTTAGATGGAACTGACGTCGGCGCGTCAACAGTGCACTCGTTGTTCGATTTGGATGGCGATCTGACTTCAAAGCTAGACTTCTCGAAAGTTGACGACCCAAAAGTGGCAGCACTCTTGGCGATGCGGGTGCTACTTATAGATGAATTTTCAATGCTAGACGAGCCTGCGTGGAACACTATCGCGAGCCTATTGTCAAATATCGATCATAGCCGTCGCCCTGACGATCACGCTGCGAATGCCTTGGGAAATACGCATATCCTCTTATTTGGGGACTTCAAGGTTCATGATGTTTTTTCAATCTCTTGTTGAGAAGTTGGGGAGGGGGTGAAGGACTTGCGGTTGTCTCGTGTTCAAATAAAAACTATCCACCAGCAACTCCCCCCAGCCACGTCGAAAGCTCCATTTATTCGTTTACCTTCTGTTAGAGAGGAATTTGAATTCCGCGTTTTACGTCAGAATAGAAGGGTGGTGAAGACGGATGATGATGGAGATGTTTCCAGGAAGCAAGAAATTGAACTCTTCCATAAAGTGTTACATGATATATCGATGGGTGTTCCGAGCGACGTAGTGAGAAGATTCCTTGTCCGCGCGTATGTGAAAGGAATGCTCGGGTGTGGCACGGCAGAGAATTGTAACCTGGAGGGCAACACCACGATTTTTACAAAACGGTTACGTTTCCGCTATCGGAAGGTTCTTTTGGTCGCGGCGGCCTCTCACGAAAGCCCTAATAGTTGTAAATAGTGGCAAATAGTGGCGCGTCTTGCTTACTACTATTGGCCACTATTTGGGTAGTCCAGGCGACCAAAATAACCCTTCGATAACGGACACGTAATCACGGCGATATCGAGACAGATGGAACAGAACTATTATGAAAAGAATTGCTGCAGTTTCCAATCATCAATTGAAAATTAAGGCCAGGGTGCGTGCTAGGGGTGCGCGTGGACAGAATTGGTTCAACGACAGGAGAACTGAATATATTCGGAAGAAGGCGAGAACACAGTCTCTATGGCGCTTGCATATAGCGGGAGATTGGCACGAAACTTTGGAAACGGAGAAGCCCAATACCAAACCTCACCTCATGAGAGTTATGTTGGTGTCGAATTTAGATGTGCCGCAACGGTTCTGCAACGGGGCGCAAGGACGTCTGCTTTCGTGGTTTCCGGACAAACTGCCAGGGAAGAGAAAGGCTATATCCGCCTCGTGTCCAGAATTAACGGCACGATTCATGAAAGAAGCTGCAATGGGGAAACAGGAAATGCAGACCGATTACGATTTCATTGATTGCAATGTTCGACAGGAGAATATCAACAATGTGCCCGGGCAGGATATTTTTTTGATCAGCCACCCGACCCTCAGTTCCAGCGGCTGTCAATAACTAGTACCCGAAAAATGAAATCGAAAAATCGTTTTCCAGCCCGTGCAAATCCAATTGGGAGTGGTGCCGAGCTACGGATTGACGGTTCACAAAACACAAAGTCTCTCCATTAAGCATATTGTCCGTGGGGTAATTGAAGGTATCTTTGCGCAAGGCCAGTTGTACGTCTTAATTTCCCGTGTCGTGGATCCTCGTAGCCTTGAGTTATTGGGAGTTCCACCAATTGATATGCTTGAAGAAGTCTGTACGGCGTGGGCTGAAGCTGGCTTGGACGTGGTCGAATCTCTACGAAAATGTGTCACGGTGACCGACGATTTCGAATACATCGAAGGAGAGGAGCGAATCAAGGACAGAATCAAACCGAGGCGAACCAATACACAACTAGTGCCCGTGAAGAACCGAACTTTGGCAGAGATTTTGAATCCTCAACCTAAATGCTCAAAAGTCTTGCATAAACTAATGGAGTGGATCGATGCATGTGACTATGCAAGTCAAGAGGGAAAGGAGAAACCTGAATGCATAGATGGAGATGGCCAGCCAATTGTTCCAACAGATGAGGATAACCTTTGGTGGCTTACCGAACTCTCAGCTAGGAAGACGGAAGAAAACCCTCAAGAAGAACCCAAAGCTGATGAAGATGGTCCTCCAGAGTCCGACCACGAAGTTGAGAAGAATGATATCACCGATGATGATGACGAGTCCATGTCTAGCGAGGAGGCTAAGGCCTTTCCAGAGGAGGAGGAGGCTTGCGAAGGATATTTTGAAAAACAAGAACGTGCTCTCTGTGGTATGCACTGCTTGAACAACGCCCTTGGATTTCAATTCGCCAAGGAGGAGGATATGCGGTTTGCTCTTGAGGATTACCTCACGACGACGAAGCATGAAGGGCTAAATGAAATCAGATCTATGCACGCAAAACCGAGTGGATGGTTCAGCTCCGAAGTCATGAGCAATGCCATAAATACAACCAGTATGCGCAGATTTGGATCGGTGAGGTACGTTATGGAAATCAAACCTTTGTTAATCGACCCCAACATCATTCATAGAGTCATTGGGGCTATTGTGAACAAGGACAATAATCATTGGGTTGCTTTGAGAAGTATTAATGGCAAAATATGGTATTTCGATAGCAAAGCGAAGCATCCGACTACTATGACACAAAATGAATATGTGTCCTTCGTCCACCTCAGGAAAGCAGCATACCCGATCAGATTCGCTGACGACATGTCGCAGTCGACGAATGAATCCCCTATTTTACCGATGGTATCTAGTCTATCAAGGGAGAGCTTGTGATACAGAGGGTGTGTCAAAGAAAAACCTTGCTCGTTTAAGTTTGCAACTGAGTGTAACTGATGTCGTTGCAGCTATTTGTGGTTCAAGTCTGCTACTATAAGCGCCATGCCCGAACCCCTGGATCAGAAAAGAAGACGCGTTTATAATCACTTCTTGCAAGTCATTGCAGCGCCGGAGGAATACCCCATGCTCTATCGGACGCTTGCCAACAATGTGCGCGGCTATTGTATGTGTAGAACCCCGAATGATATGAATGGTGGTCCGATGAAGAAGCGAATCGAAGAATTGGAACAGCGGTTGGTTTGTCTCGAAGCAAAAATCAATAGATTAGCATATATGGCGGACTTGCGGATGACGCTGACTGAGCAGAGGCAGGATCTTTTGTGCAAGGTGCTTGTGAAACTGACCAAACCTCAGAAGTAAGTGTGATGGCAAAACTGCTTGTTCAAATGCTTTTAGAATGATTTGCAGCCTTTCAGATCAAAAGCTTTCACATACAAGCCACATCACGAATCTCGCCATGCCGCTCCCAACGCAAGTGGTTGAAGTGTCCATGCATTTAAGCTGGGTTCTGCGCAGCTTTCCTGCAGGCACTCCAATTCTCCGGCGTCGCATCAAGGATGCTTTGGCATGTGTGTTGAAGCTAACAAAAACGTCAACATGGAAAGCGCACCGTTACAAGAGAGCTCCTTGCACTCTACGCCTTGCCCGCCACCCCTGTCGAGGCCGAGTTGGAGGAAGAAGGTGAAGAACTACTGCGCCTCTGCCAGATGGCCGCGACAAGGGCACGTCGCGAGAGCATGCGAGCGTGCGCAGTGTGAATCGAAGAGGTGACGACAGCGTCTGCGCATCTGACAGAAAAAATGCTCTCATCGTGTTGCTCAGTGCTAGGAGATATCCCTGGCACCACGCGCACTCCAAAAGTAAGTGTATCGCATCCACCTGTGTATGCAGATGCTTGAGAGAGAGAGGCACATCGTCAGATTAAGTGCTCAAGTCGCCTGTCTCTATTTTGCTACATCCCGCGGCAATGGCCACTCCTTACACTCTACATGTGGTCTTACCTCGCCGCCCCAACATCTGCATCCAATTTGTGCATGCAGATGAAGCGCCGGAGGCTGTTGAGAACGACACGTGCCAGTCCTCCCGCCACAATGGTTCCTTGGAGAAATCGGCACCGAAGAAGTGCGGCTGGTGCCGTAATCAATCGGCGAAAACCTGTTCCAATGGTTGCTGTGGGTCGTGTTGCGCCAAATGGGGCCCCAAGCGTTGCGAGAAGCATGGGACGCAGGAAGGTGAAGATCCTGACATCGTGTCAATCGACTCAGCGTGCCCTGAGCCATATGAGCTTGCGGAGAAACGAACGAAGCTCGGGGCTATGTGCCTCGGATGCAAGAACCAGGCGGCGAAGATGTGTGCGAACGCATGCTGCAAGCGGTGCTGCAGGACTCTTGGCGCACACACATGCAGTCAGCACGATACGCGAGGACAGCAGCCGGCCAAGACTACAGAAACTAAGCCCACCGATGATGTGGTATCGGACGCTGTGAACCTCCTGATTGAGAGCGCCTGGCAAGCTGCGCAGGCGAACAGGAGGGTGGAGAAGCCCGATGCAACACCATGTCAGTAGCTAGCACTTCACAAACCGGGATGAGGGGTCGTGCGAGAAACGTAACACGTGTCGCGTGATGCTGTGCAAAGATGTATTTCACAGCATGCGATAAAATATTATCTTGAGGAATCTTGTGTGCACACGCGCTGCGCAGCTGTCTCTCCTCGAGCCTTAGCATCATGACGACCCTGACGACCCTGAAATGTGGCTCGTTCGCTCGCCTGCCTAGGCCTCGTCCCGATTCTTAAACGGAGTGCAACAGGATGGCGCGACAGCCTACCGCGGGGCTACAACTCGTGATACGTCATGCCCGTGCCCCCGGAAAGGCGACGCGATGTGTTCGCGCAGAAGTGTGGCATGTCGCACCATTTCGCGTCTTTCATGCAACTTTCCGAGTCGCACTTTGACGTCATATTATGTACACGGTCGCAGCACTGGCGCTCTGTTGGCCTGCGCGCACGACTCAAACTGCTCACTCTTTGCGGCGCCTCTTGGCGTCGTGGCAGCGCTCGCAGAAGGCCTCGATGCGACTCACGACTTCCCTGGCGTCCTTGTCTGGATAATGCGTATGCGCAAACCGCATCAGCTCCTCAGCCGCGGGCGCATCCGCGCGCTCACCAAATGCCTCGTGCATGAGCGGGCCGAGGTTTGGAGCGGGAGCGTGCCATTTGCAATAGAGCTGTCCGTGCTGGCTGTTCAGCGAGCAGCGCCTTTCGGGATACGGTTCGAGGAAGCTGGCGCACTGGGTGCCCGGACCGCCATGCGCGGCGCGACACGGCTTGCGGTTGTAGCACGGCTTGCCTGGCACCTCCTCGAACAGACAGAAGTCTTCGTCCCGCGACACGGGTGGGGTCGTCAGCTGAAGCTGCCTCTCCTGTCGCGCCAGACGCTTCTGCTCCGATGCCTGGTGCTTCCCGCAGGCGGTGGCAAACAGGGAGAATTCGAATTCCGCATCTTCCTGCGGCGGCAACAAGCAGCTGGGCGCAATTGCCGAGAGAGGCGTGGATGTCAGGGCGGACGCGGGCAAGATACGGCACTTGTGTGCCAACTCGACCACCCAGCATCGAAGGCCTGCAATATCCGACGCGCTGACATTGCGCGGGAGCAGTTTTGACATCTCGTTGCGAGACAGGGCCTGCTCGAGTCGGCAGAGGCAGCGCGCTTCATCGCCGACTGCTGTGGGATACCAGCTGGCAAAAGGAGCCGCTGCTGCGGTGAGGTGCCCACCGAGGGCTTGCGCGCCCAAACCGTGACAGGCGGGTGCGGGGGCACTCTGCGTCCGCTGTCGGGGGTCGCCTCCTTAATGTTGGCAGGGGGCGTGGTGCCCTCTTGTGGCGATTGCGGTGCATAGGACGACGCCTCTGACAGGGTGGTGGATGCAGGCGAAGAGTCACCGCTGGCCGCCGTTGATACTTCGGAAGTGGGTGCTGCGTCGGCACAAGCCTTGTCTTCGACTTTGGCTGTGGGGACCATTTCGCAATAGTGCTCCCCGAGGGCTGGGCGCTCCACGTTGGTGACTGGCTCTCCGAAGAATTCTGCAAGGCTCCGGTTGGGTTGTTGTGCTGCGGTTGATGGCGCCACAAGGCTCCGGTTGGGTTGTGGTGCTGCGGTTGATGGCGCCCCTGAGTTACCACGTTTGGCGCGCTTGGCAGCGGGCTCCTCCGCAGCATCCGCGAGGATCTCCAGCAGGCGCGCCCGGGGCACTTTCCGGACTAAGAGAGCGGCCTTGTCTGCCATCTTTAAGCCTGCTGGTCGGCTCCCACAGAACTCCTTCAAGATGGCGTTCATGCGTCCCACTTTGCACATCTACTGCCCGCGCGCCATGAGCTCTAGGTCGCCCTCTCGAGTTGGCGGCGGTGCCTTCTCGTGATGCTCTAGGAGGCGGTCCAATTTCGTGTCCATTTGATCCATGCGGGCGTGTATGCCCTCTTCCACACCCGCCAGCAGCACACGCGTTTGGTTTCCGTTCTCGGCAACGGCGTGCACAAGGGACTCCTCAAGAGCCAGCTGCTCCTTGGGCACGGTGGACTTCGGCTTGTTCCAAAACTTGACGCGGTAGCCACTGCCGTCTTCATACCGCTCAGCCTCAAAGGCGAGAGCCTCGGCTTCTGTGTCGAATTCGAATACTTGGGCCTCGGTGCCGAATCCATAGCTCTCCCTAGCTCTCCTAAGCTCTCGGTAGCTCTCCCTAGCTCTGACTAGCTCTCCCTAGCTCTCCCCAGCTCTCCCTAGATCTCCTCAGCTCTCCCTAGCTCTCCTTAGCTCTCCTTAGCTCTCCCTAGCTCTCCCTAGATCTCCTGAGCTCTCCTCAGCTCTCCCTAGCTCTCCGTAGCTCGCCCTCGCCCTAGCTCTCCTCAGCTCTCCCTAGCTCTTCTTACCAGCCCCTAGCTCTCCCAAGCTCTCCTTAGCTCGCACTCACGGAAGGCGGCAGCGCGCACGAGCTGAGAATCGATGAGCGTGTGGCCGCTGCGCGCTATGTCGTAGAATGCTGCGGGCCTGTTGCGACGAAGGGGCGATCGACTCCTGAGCGGCATGGCGCAAGCGGCTGACAAGACAAGGGGGGTGGATCGTCGAGAGATTCTTTATTGTTTGAGCCTTATTGCCTACGCTGCTGTACTGCCGTGGCCCGCTGTTCCTCGATGCGTGCAGTGCGGGTGACCTTGCATGTCGTCACGGTGTGCAGGCATGCAATGGCTGGCGGCATCTCGAGAGTTTGCGGGCGCGCCGGCGTTGCATGCGTGCCTCTTTTCACCATACGCATCGGGCGTTCTCCTGTGATCTATGCGCTGGCTGCAGCTTAGCCCAAGCAACGACCAAGCCTCCATATCATTCAGAACATACAGTCAAGGTGACACACTTCTGGTAGCAACACCTCGGTCTGGCTTGGCGCTGTCATCTCACACGTGCCGGTTTCCTTCGCTTCGGCCTTGGGCGAGGTCCCCGCCTCCTCGGCGAAAACGTGGCGTGTTCCCTGCGTCTCTGGTTCCATCCCCCCGCGCTCGTCATGATTGAAACCGCAATCCCTGGCATCTGCATTCGGGGCCGCTTCGGAATCACCCCCTTGGCGCGAGGTGTCGATAGCATCCACCTCAGCGGCCTCCGAATCAGTGGCCTCGCTTTCGCTGGCCAGGCTGTGCCCATGAACGGACAACAGGTCGAGCACCAGCTCGCTTTCGGCGCAATCAAAACATCCGTAGTTAAAAGGGCGGTGCGTTACCAGATAAGTCTTGCCGCAATCGTCTGGACAGGCGCACTCCATCTCCTTGCGGCGCGTCGTTGGCAGGAACTTTCCCATTAATGTCTTTGTCGTTTCTGCACCAACGCTGTAACGGTAGCGGCAGATGGCGCATTTGAATGCGAAGCGTGGTTGAAGCTCATCGAAATCCAAGGCGCCGATGGAATTGAAGACGCATTTGTCACACATCGCGTGCGTACATCCAGCCAATTTCTTACCATATTTGGTGCAAAATGGCACGCTGCAGCTTTCTAGGCCTCTGCGCGCTGCTCGGCGCGCTGCCAACACGGCGCTCCTCCTTTCTCTCCGGGTGGACATGGGCGGCGCAGCACCGGGAGCGATAGTAAGGGACAGCTTTTTGGAAGCAGGTCTGCAAAAGGAAGCTTGAGACCAAGGACCAGCAGAGCGTGGAATATCGGTATACGAATGCGCCATGCATGGCTACATGATCATGCCGCTTTTCGCAAACATTGCGCGCCGCAATCACGAGGCCCAAGCGCTTTTTTCCCGACATGACCTCGCAGCAACAACTAACTCACATCTAGACGCGCGGGCTACGCAAAGCTCATCTTCTTCAAGGCGCACTGCTCCACAGCGGCTTCCTACGCCCGGATCACCTTGCATTCCGAAGGCAACGTCGCATTTTCCAGGCTCATACTGAAACGCTCGCCCAAAACTGTTACTGTTAACTGTTACTGTTAAGGTGCAAACGTCCACCGAATGACGAGCTACTAAGCATACACCTGTACATTGGACAAACCGCGATAAGGGACTGCAAGGCAAGGTGACCTCTCATCACCAAGTCTCACTGAATCAGATTTGATATCCGACTGCTGTTACTAAAAGGTAAGTAGGGAACAAACAAATCATCTCAAGAAATGAGGCTGCCCATCTGGATCTTCCAAGTCCCATGTAGACGCCGATGAAGTAATGTGACATGCCAACAATCCAGAAGTCTAAACGAAAAACTTCATAGCCTTCACCCCGCTGCGAAGCCGAGTACACCGCCCAGAAACAGAAAGATCGCCACGCCTAACCGCACGAAACCACCGCCCCTGTACTACAGCAA
>JACLAC010011801.1_pt1 | contig 10169 bp, 11 predicted proteins | sample 8027881 | NCBI WGS metagenome assembly JACLAC01 (sample SAMN15725517, study PRJNA655200) | protist metagenome | isolation source: fluorescence activated cell sorting (FACS) single amplified genomes of... | place: Spain: Blaines Bay Microbial Observatory, Mediterranean Sea | collected 2016-01-19 | reverse complement strand
TGATAATGTGGATGATGGTGATGCTGATGTTGTTGAGGATGATGATGACGGTGCTGATAATGTGTGACGCCAGCGTGGGAGCACGCCGTGGAGCCCCGCCCGCCCAGGGTCCCCAGGCGCAACGAAAACGATATGGAACACGTATAGTGAGCATAGCGCTACTTCTCGGAGTACTTGAGATAAGTCGCAGTCGCACTAGTGGCAGTAGCAATGTCAACGGCAGTAGCTAGGCGAGTAATACGTAGTACGACTACGAGTGCGATCAAAGCCTGTGCAAACGTACAAATGTCACGAAAGTGTGCCGCCGACTGATGCTGACAAAGTGTTAGACGCGTGTAGGTCCTAACGAAGAGTAGCAAGCAGAGGGGTGCACGCGGTACTGCCGCAACAGGGGCAATGAGAGAAGATAATCAGCAAGGACAAAAAGGAAGCAGGAGCAGGCGCAACCACAAAGCAATACACTAGCCAGCAAGAACGACGAAGGAGATAACCGAAGCACGACGTTGTTGTTGAAACAGCAAGGCGCAGGACAAGCCCAGGGCAACAATATAGAACGAAGGCAAGAGGAATAATAGCAAAGCAAAGCGCAACAACGAAGCCAAAGCGAGCAGACGTGTTGTTGGTGGACTGCGCCTGTTCAAAGTAGTGTTGTTGGGCTGTTTGCTGGGTCTCGGCACTGACAAAACCGCAGCGACGGAATCTCTGCATTTCCATGAAGCCATCGGCCGTACGTGTCGGCTGGTGCGTGGTCTTTCTCCTGGGCACTGCAGCTGCCTCGGGCGCCACAAAACCCGAGGCAGCCGCAGGGCCCAGGGGAACGACCACGCATCAGCCGATACGTACGGCAGAATGCCCAGGGAACCCAGCACACGGAGAGGAGCGACTTACCTGGCGGTGTGCCACCCAGCGTAAAGCGCAACGAATGAACGCAGGGCATATTATGGCTCTTGGCTATGCGGAACGTCTCCCGCCGTCGAACCCCACCAAACCGATATCAGGAGAACGTGATCACCGTCTGAATGTTGAGAAATGCCTAGCAAGTTGCCATGCAAGAGACATTTGTTCAGGCTCACACGTGCCTCTGAAGATCTGCCACACTGAGCGAATTGGCATAATGCAAGTGCTTGGCCATCCATGCGTTGTGAGTCAGCCATATGTCATACGTGTGGGCTGATGCGTGGTCTCTATCCTGGGCCCTGCGCCTGCCTCGGGCCCCACAAAACCCGAGGTAGCCGCAGGGCCCAGGAGAACGACCACGCATCAGCCGACACCTACGGCAAAAGGCCCAGGGAGCCCAGCGCCAGAACACAGCGTGGACGCGAATGATATACAGGATTCTGTCCTGTGAGATATCTGCCGTTTATGTGTGCTTGCGAGGCGTGCTCTTGCATTCCCTGGGCAAGCATCCAACTTCTTCGGAAGAAGCATTGCCATGCATGTGGACAGAAGCGGCTTGGCCACGGGAGTGAGAATAAAAAGCCAGGTTGATGGCATGCTCACCTACACGTACAAGCTAACTCACACGCCACGCAGACATTGAGGTGACGTGTGATTTAGCCGGCAGGAGAAGCGAGCAGCAACGAAATATGAATAAGAAGACACATGTGCTGATCACTCTGCCCATTTGCCAGTTTTGCTTCAGGCGCCTTCTTTCGCAGCAGACAACGCCCAGGACCCATCGCATCGCATCGCCCGATACGTGTCGGCTGATGCGTGGTCGTTCTCCTGGGCCCTGCGGCTGCCTCGGGCCCCACGAAACCCGAGGCAGCCACAGGGCCCAGGAGAACGACCACGCAGCAGCCGACACGTACGGCAGAAGGCCCAGAAAGCCCAGCTCCAGAACACAGCGTGGACGCGAATGATATACAGGATTCTGTCCTATGAGATATATGCCATTTATGTGTGCTTGCGAGGCATGCGCTTGAATTTCCTTGGCAAGCATCCAACTTCTTCTGAAAAAGAAGCATTGTCATGCATTTGGACAGAAACGGATTGGCCGCGGGAGTGAGAAGGAACAACCTGGTCGATGACATACTCACCTACACTTACAAGCGACATCACACGCCACTCAGACCTTGAGGTGACGTGTGATTTAGCCTATAGGAGAAACGAGAAGCAACAGCATATGAATAATAAGACGCATTTTGTTGATAACTGTGCCCATCTGCCATTGTTGCTTAAGGCGCCTTCTTTCGCAGCAGGCAACGCCCAGGAGCCATCGCATCGCATCGTCCGAGGCAGCCGCTGGGCCCAAGAGAAAGGCCACGCATCAGGCGATACGTGGTCTTTCTCTTGGGCCCAGCGGCTGCCTCGGACGATGCGATACGGGGCTGGAAGCTGCAGGACCTGACGACGCTCGTCAGACCTTGAGGTGACGTGCGAGTTAGCCTATAAGAGAAAAGAGAAGCAACAGCAGATGAATAATACGACACATTTGTTGATCACTCTGCCCATTTGCCATGCTTGCTTAAGGCACCTTCTTTCGCAGCAGGCAACGCCAAGGAGGTCGCGCGAATTGCCAGGTACGACGGGGTCAAGGACGCCATTGTCCCCAGGACTGCCATCCCTGCCACTGTGGCGACCGGCCTTCCCGAGTACTTGGACTCTGCTGCGTTCGAAGTTGCGGGACCGCACGAAGCTCGTCGACTCGTTCATCAATAGATGCGGTAACGCATAATATAGGACGTTCGTGTGCGCTGCGCGAAGAACGATCCATACATAACACTGTTGAGCAAGAAGCAGGAGCAGCAAATATAAACAAAAGAGCCAAGAAGGAAACACCAGGAAGCATGAAAAAGAAACAGAAGGAGATAAGAGAAGCAGCAAAAGAGGAAGAAGGAAACGCCAGGAAACATTTAACAATAGGCGGAAGGAGATAAGAGAAGCAACAGCAGAGGAATAATAAAGCACCTCGACTTTGTATTCGAGCTCCTGGACTTTTTACGTGGGGCAGTGGTGCGCCATGTTTATTCCCCGTGCGCATATGCACTTTGTGCGTGGGGAATATTGTTGTAGCCCTGGGCAAGCTCCGGAGGGCGTTCGCATGCATCAGGCTGCACGGCTTAGTGATACCAAATCCAGACGGCGCGGATCGAATTACATCGGACTTGCGCGTGCGCTGCACCAAGGACAATCGCATCGCAACGCTTGCTTATCGGATGCACGCAGTGCGATGTCTCGTGGATGCATTTGAGGGTGTCCGCACTGAGCGGGGAATTCTGCTGCAGCCCTGGACAAGCTCCGGAGGGCGCTCGCATGCATCAGGCTGCACGGCTTAGTGATACCAATCCAGACGGCGCGGATCAAATGATATCGGACTTGCGCGTGCGCTGCGCCAAAGACGATCGCATCGCAACGTTTGTTTATCGGATGCACGCAGTGCGATGTCTCGTGGATGCATGTGAGGGTGTCCTCACTGTTGAGATTCCTGGGTGTGTTGCGCGGCCGCGCGTATGCCCTCATCAGTGGGCCAAGCAGTGTACGAGTATGATATGCAATACCCTTACTAGTGGTTTAAGTAGTAATAATGATGTTGATAATCACAGGACTGATTCCTGTGCAAACCTGCACCGGTCAGGAACGTGTGTCGCCTGCTCCTGGGTGTATATTATGTTATGTGATACCCTTACTAGTTGTTGTAGTTGTAACATTACGAATGCTCTTATTGGGATTATTTCCTATGCGAACGTGCATATGTCGCGAAAGTGTGTGACATACAGCCGTGTATATTATAATATGTTATACCCTTACTAGTTGTTCTAGTAGTAGTAATACTGTTGATATTAACAGGATTGATTCCTGTGCAAGCCTGCAAGTGACACGAAAGTGTGCCGCCTGTTGCTGTGTGTATGTTATGCCATATGATACTCTTACCAGTTGTTGTAGTAGTAATAGCACTACTGCTAGTATTAGGAGCATGTTCTATGCAAACGTGCATATACCACGAAAGTGTGTAACCGACTGCGCTGTGCATATGATGATCAGCCCTTACTAGTTGTTGTAGTAGTCGTAGTAGTAGTACTGCTAATCTTGGCAGGATTGATTCCGGTGCAAGCATGCAAGTGTCACGTCTGCGTGTCGCCGACGGTGGTGCGTATATTATGATATGTTATGCCCTTACTACTTGTTGAAGTAGTAATAATAATAATGGCATTAGTATGCGCATGTCCTATGCACACGTGCATGTGTCACGAAAGTGTGTCACCGACTGCTGTGAGTATATTGTGATGAGAGATACCCATACGAGTTGTTGTAGCAGAAGTAATACTGCTGCTATTGGCAGGATCGATTCCTGTGCAAACCTGCAAGTGTCACGAGAGTGTGTCGTCTGCTGATGTGCGTATATTATCATATGTGATACGCTTACTCGTTGTTGCAGAAGTAATACTAATAATGCTATTATTAGGATCATGTCCTATGCACTCGTGCATGTGTCACGAATGTGTGTCGCCGACTGCTGTGCGTATATGATGGTCAACATTTACTAGTTCTTGTAGTAGTAGTAATACTGCTGCTATTAACAGGATTGACGCCTGTGCAAACCTGCACGTGCCGCGAAACGGTGTCGCCTGCTGCTGTGCGTATATTATGTTGTGTGATACGCTTACGCGTTGTTGCAGCACTGATACTACTAATGCACGTGTGTGGGATCATGTCCTATGCAACCATGCATATGTCACGAACGCGTATCACCGACTGCTGTGCGCACAGCTTGATAAACCCTTACTAGTTGTTCTAGTAGTAGTAGTAGTATGACTGTTGACATTAACAGGATTTGTTCCTGAGCAAGCCTGCACGTGTCACGAAAATGTGTCGCCGGCTGCTGTGTGTATACTATGTTATGTGATGCCCTGACTAGTTGCTGTAGTAATAATACTACGAATGCTATTGTTGGGATCATGTCTCATGCAAACGCGCACATGCAACGGAAGAGTGTCACCGACTGATGTGTGTACAGTATGGCCAGCACTTGCTAGTTGTTGTGGTAGAAGTAGTAGTGTTGATATTGACAGGATTGATTCCTGTGCAAACAAGCAAGTGTCACGAGAAGGTGTCGTCTGCTGTTGTGTGTATAGTATGACGTGTGATACCCTGACTAGTTGTTGTGGTAGTACGAATACGAATGCGATTGCTGGGATTAGTTCCTATGCAGATGTGCATATGTCACGGCAGCGTAGCACCGACTGCTGTGAACATAGTATGATATAGTATCGCATTACTAGTTGTTCTAGTAGTAGTAATGCTGCTTATATTAACCGGATTTATTCCTGTGCAAGTCTGCACGTGTCACGAACGTGTGTCGCCTGCTGCTGTGTGTAACGTATGATGTGTGATACAAGTCTACTCGTTGTTGTAATCGCAACACTGCTACTGCGACCAGTGGGTTCATGTCCTATGCAAGTGTGCATCTGTCACGGCAGGGTGTCACCGCGGTACGCATATTATGATACACGATACCCTTACTAGTTGATGGAGTAGTAGTAGTAATGCTAGTTATATCAGTATGCGTAGTGCCGGTGATAGCGTGCAAGTTTCACGAAAGCGTGCCACAGACTGCTGTGTATGAAATGGAAGTGCACCTGGATCAATCGATGGATCCATGCGTGCTGGGATGAAAACGCACATATCATACCCTGCCTGGTGGTTATAGTAATAAGGATGCCAGGGACAGTAACAGGATTGACTCTGGGCAAGATAGGACAGCATCCTGCAGCTGCCACATGAACTGGATACTCCCCATGGAAGAAGAAGCTACATCAAATGGGGCATCGGCACTTTTTTCGTGTGCTGGCACGTGACGATACGTGTTGAGAAAGAGCTCCTTCCTTGCACGGCGAAACCTCTACCTGGCGTGGACACAGCAAGGACGGACATCGCATACAACATAATCGTTATTCCGAACTTCGAAATCAGTGCTGAGCATGGGAAGCATGCCGCATACCCCTTGCCACATGAACGCAGTCAGCTCACACCGAATGAATAGGACATCGCCAATGCCTAGATGAATCCTTGGCTACTTAGATACCTCATGAGACAACAGAACGTGACACTACTGCTGCGACAATGTTGTGAAATGTCATACAGATGGAATCATGGAACCCGTTTGTTGACGTGCCCATAGCAGCACAGCATACCTCTGGTGTAAGACATGTAGAAACACATACAGAAATAGCTCGAAGCAATACGTTGGTGAGGGAGGTAATGGGCACATGCAAGTGGGAGCCGAAGCTCTTGAATGATGCATGGCAATGCAAATACAATGTCTTTTCTATCGGCAGACAAACGATACCGCTCGGCATATGTCGTGTGCGCGCAGCCACTGAGTGTGTGGGCACAGATACAGTTGCACTTCCCTACGATACCATGCTGTCCTGCTTGCCCCTTATGATACAAGGGTATGGCCCTGTCGTACTCATACAGGACCTGCTTGCCCCTACGACACCACGGCGCCTCAGAGCATGGGCCGATCGCTGGGCCGATCGCTGGCGCTGGGACGATATTGGGCCTGGCTGCGCAAATGCATGATACGGCGCCTGATGGTGGGCTGGTCATTCGCGTGCTACTCCTTGCTCTTCGCTGACAACGTGAACTCCCATTCGGATACGGGCCAACGCTGGCCGACGCTTTCCCACACCCTGCTGCGATACCATTCATCTGGTTGAAGAGATACCCGTTGCTCTGGAGGTTTCTCGCTGTTGAGCAAATAGTGGCATACATCGGCATTGGACTGCACGCCAGGGTATTGCACATACATGTCCAAGCCCAAATACGCGAACCATGAAAAGCCACAGGTGTACTCCAACCAGAAGTGATACCCCATGCGACGAAGGATGTTGCGCAAGGGATCTTTCTCTTCACCACTGACGTAGATCACATACCGCATGATCCAACCCTTCTCCAGCCGCCCAAGGCTGGCCATACCATAGAGAAGCCCCATTGAGGGTGCCGTTCGCCGTGCCTGACGAAATAGATGAGTCCTGAATTGCTTCTAGTGCCTCCCCATGACTACGAAATAGTGGCTACCTGAAAAGAGCTTCGGGGGTCAGAAGAAAAGCATTGTGGGTGGCATGCTCAGTGAGCATGCCACTCACAAGTTTGTTTCTTCTGACCCCCGAAGCTCCTTTCAGGTAGCCACTATTTCGTAGTCATAGGGAGGCACTAGAAGCAATGCAGGACTCATCAATTAATGAAGATCGTCCTGGAAGCGGGGGTCAATGATACCTGCAACGTTGCCAGGAGAAAGGCCAGGATACCACCACACCATGTAGTGGAGCCAACCGGGCTCGCCAGTGACGCCGTTGGTCTCATACCTTTTTTTTTCGCGTTCTCGTTCGATGCTCGCGAGGACGCGGGAGTGCTGCAACAATACACGACCCCGGCGATACCGTCAATGGCCAAAAGGTATCATAAGGGCCTGCACGAGCCAGGACTCCGTCGAAAGTTTGAGCACCTGTACGCGTACAGCTTCACAAACAGGCATACCCCACATTGCCGCTTGGTCTGATACCTCTTGCGGAGACGGCGACCATTCCTCCATGGCTGACTTGGTGCAATACCCCTTGGTGTGGCTGCAATACCGTGTAGAGCAGGACAGGCGCACAATACCCTTGAGCCAGAAATGTCCACGGAGAGAAAAAGTTGGATACTCCTTGCACAACTCTTGGGTTTGAGAAACACCCTCCTGGGGTTTCAGATGGGGCAGCGCACAGACAGGTCGGCCAAACATTATGTCCCGCTCTGGCCCGCAGCGTGTGGGAAGCACCATCCAGGGTTTTCAGACAGGGCAGCACACGGACCGGTCGGTCACACGGCGTCTGGGAAACACCATCCTGGGTATTCAGAAAGGGCAGGGCACGGCGAGAGCTCTCGTCCACGGCGTCTGAGAGACACCATCCTCGGCATTCAGAAAGGGCAAGGCACGGACGGGTCGGCCAAATGGTGTGACCCTCTCGTGCGCGCCGTCTGGGAATCACCATCGTGGGTATTCAGATAGGGCAGGGCACGGACCACTGGACCAGGGAACCGAGTCTGAAAGGATACGATGATGCTCGTGCGAGCCCAGCATGGGAGAAGGCTATGATGTTCGTCCATATGATCGTCCATGTGTTCGTCCATGTGCTCGTCCACATGCTCGTCCATCTGCTCGTCCATATGCGCGCGATGATGGCAGTGTGGCTGATCGTTAAGTTATCTATACGGCGAGTGATAAGTTATGTTGCTGGCTAGGATGTTGATGGTGAGAATGGTGATGGCGAGGATGATTATGTTGTTGATGATGGTGATGATGATGGTGATGAAGGCGAAGCGGTGTATGCCGAGTGCAATGATGTTGTGGTTGAGTATGATGGTGGTTATGCTATTTATGATGATAAGGACGAGTACGCTGGTGTTGTTGATGGTGATGATGACGATGATGATGATGATGAGGATGCTGATGATGCGGATGATGATGATGAAGATTATGATGATGATGATGATGATGATGATGCTGATGATGATGGCGATGGTGATGATGATGATGATGGTGATGGTGAGGATGATTATGCTGATGATGATGATGATGATGATGATGATGATGATGATGATGATGTTGTGAATGCTGATGTTGAGGTTGGTGATGGTGATGATGTGTGTTATGATGGACGTTCGGGACGAACTCCGTCAAGCGAAGGCGGCGCGGGCGGCGCTTCTCAATGCTCCACCTCCTCCCTTGGCTCGGCGCGTCACAGGGCAGTGGCTGCCGCAGCGACCGAGTATGGAAGACATGCTGGCCTTGGAGGAGGAGGTGGCGGTGACTCTGGCGCAGGTCGCCCACGAGCATACCTTGCTCTTGAATACCCCGCTTCCGCCGAAGCCATCCAAGACCGATACGAAAAAAAGCCGAACGAAGGAGTTCAAGAGGCTGAGCAATCTGAAGGCGAGTGCCAAGAACAAGCAACACTTGGCCAACAGGCTGCGCCGCAAGCTGAAGGCCTCGGAGGCTGCGCACAAGGCCCAGTCGTCCAAGAAGAAGACGGCGACCAAGATGTCGCGGAAGTGACGCAGCTCGTTCAGGACACCATGTCGACGGCTCAGCTTCGTGCCGAGTCGGCTCATGTCGCGGAGCTGGTGGCCCTGAGCAATTCGCAGCTGAGAAAACGGCTTCGTTCTTTGGGTATGGAGCATCGCGGTCCGCGTGCGGCGATTCTGGACCGCCTTATTGAGGCCATGGACCCGAACTTCTACTACCCGGAGGACGATCAGGTTGAGGGCGACTGTGGTGCCGATTATCTGCAGGAACCGGCCACGCCGGTAGACGTCGAGCCCCAGGCGACCCTCCGCCGTGCCATGGAGGCAGCCATGCGGAACGGCCGCATGTCGGGCGCGTCTGTTTTCGGTAATCTCCTCGGGCTGCCGCATTAGCAATGGGCCAGTATAATGTATGTTGGTTGCTGTTGATGTTTTTGGGCTCGTATATGTGTCGTCGATTTCAAGTTCACCATCATCCACGCTGGAGTATTCGGCGGTCTGGCATTCATCGTAATGTCCTGCTGGCGCTCTGCTCTGGCCGTATGGAAACAGGCCTTTGATCACGGCCTGGCGCTGACTCGTCGTAGTGTGCGTTCTATGGTTTGGTGCCATATTGATGGTTGAGGACTCATTTGAATGGATTTCAAGACCAGGAACTCACGTATCCAGCTCCGACCATCTCTGTCGTCTGTGCGACACCCTTTGGCGCTGTGGGAGCTAGCGAGTTTACGCAAGCCGTGGACAACTGCGGCCTTCGTGGACTCACGGACTTGTTTGAAAGCAAGAAATCAATGAACAGCCATCAACATCATACTCACCATCGCCACCATCACCATCCACGTACTCGTTGCCGTACGAATCATCCTCAGCCGCAGCCACAACGCCGGCATTCTCGTCGTCATACTAACCATACTCTGCATCATAATGCGACGCACCCTAACACTCATACTTCGGCTCACCTCGTCATCCGCACCATCATCCGCATCACCCTCATCATCATCGTCCTCGGCAGCACCATCCTCAACAGCCGCAGCACCCGCCGCACCATCCTGCATATCATAACATGCATCATCATCCTCACCATCATTCAAACCATCAACACTAACATCACACTACTCATCATACTACTCATCACCATCATACCAAAACACCGTCACCAT
>JACLAC010001467.1_pt1 | contig 10169 bp, 4 predicted proteins | sample 8027881 | NCBI WGS metagenome assembly JACLAC01 (sample SAMN15725517, study PRJNA655200) | protist metagenome | isolation source: fluorescence activated cell sorting (FACS) single amplified genomes of... | place: Spain: Blaines Bay Microbial Observatory, Mediterranean Sea | collected 2016-01-19 | reverse complement strand
CCATCAGGCTCGCTTCTGACGAGCGGATGCTGGCCGCGATGGTGCCCAAGGGATCTGACGTTTGGTTTTTCAAGGTCAAAGGCGCAAAAGAACCGGTCGCTTCACTAGCGAAAACTTTTCGTGACTTTGTTGAAGGCGTTCAGTTTGAGCAAGGTGTACCCGACTTGAATACTCTTCCTGAAAGCTGGACTCGCGGTGGAGAACGACCGTTCCGCTACGCAAGCTTGGATGTCGTAACACCAGCAGGGGATTTGGATATCAGCGTTTCTAAGCTCGTCCGTCAGCAGGATAAGCCATGGGCTGATCAAGTTGATATGAACGTGAATCGTTGGCGAGGTCAGATGGGATTGCCTCCCTCAACTGAAAAGTGGGCAGGTGGGCAGCCACTTAGGGTAGCAGCCGCAGATGAGGGTTCGGTTTGGGTCGATTTGGCGGGTGAAGCTGGCAGTGGTAACGCCAAATTACCAGCAGTGAATACGCCAATGGCTGGCCAGAAACAGTCCGGCTTACCTTCTGGAACAGAGGCTGGCAACAAAGCTGAGGCTGTTACCTATCAGCGTCCCCAAGGATGGCGAGATGGCAGAACAAGTAGCATGCGGTTGGCTGCCTTCAACGTCGGGCCAGAGAATCAGTCAGCCGAGATCACCGTCATTTCCGCGGGCGGCGATCTTCGTGGAAATGTAGCTAGATGGTTGGGCCAAGTCCGAAATGGGACGGTTGCAGACGAGGTTGTGGATCAAGCCTTGGAAAAGGCTCAAGAGGTGACCGTTGCTGGTAAGCCGGGAAAACGGTTTCTACTACTGTCTGAAAAGGATGCTGACCCAAGACTGGCTATTGATGCAACCATCGTCCCACTCGGTTCTGACGGAGCGTCAAGCCTGTTCATCAAAATGACCGGTCCCGCAAAAACAGTCGAGAATCAGGATGACGCGATCACTCTGTTCTTGAAATCTCTGAAGTTGAATTTGTAAACGATTCGCTCGCACTCGAAACGTGATGAAATTATGTCGACGATTGTAGCCTCCGCCCGCGGCCCAAAAGAAAATGCAGGCAATTTCTCTCTGCTCGGTGTCTTTGCTGCGATCGGGTCATTGAAATTCACTGTGGTCCTGTTTGCCTTATCACTGGTCACTGTACTAGTGGGCACGCTGGCCCAGGACGAAATGAACATGTTCGAGGTCAAGCAGCGGTATTTCACCTGCTGGTTCACGATGCTGTATTTTGATGATCTGTTTCCACAGGCCTTCTATCCGCATGAAACCCCGATTCGCGGCAGTATGCCATACCCCGGCGGCGCCTTGATTGGCGTGCTACTAATGATCAACCTCGTGGCTGCCAAAGCAACTCGGTTTAGAGTTAGTGGAAAAGGCTCACAGCTACTTGCCGGTGTTGGGCTCATTACTCTGGGATCGCTTTTGGCATTTTTTGTCGTAGCGGCAGGGCACAGTAGCGAGGGCCTGCAAGGCACACCCCCGATCAGCTACGAAGCACTGTGGGCCTCAGTGTTGGCGAGCCTGACTGTCATGGCATTCGGCTGCGTTTACACGGGTGTTCAAGTTTCGCAGGGAACGATGAAGATCTTGGCTTTTTGTTTAGCAGCGTTGCTTGGTGCATTCGTTGCCTATTCCCTCGCGGATGATTTCCGTATTGGTGACCCGGGATTACGAATCGTATGGCAATTGGCCAAGGGACTGGGTGCGGGCATCATCCTGCTGCTTGGTTGTCTAATGGTGTTCGGCAAACAGGGCGGAAATGTCCTGTTGCATCTGGGCGTTGGCTTGCTGATGTTTGGACAATTCGCGTTTGGCGATCGTCAGTTGGAGCAGAGGCTTAGCTTGGTCGAGGGCGAGGCATCCAACACACTTGTAAACCTCGATTTGATCGAATTGGATCTGATTGCCAGGGGCGAGGCTGGGGACGAGGTCATTGCGATTCCCGGAAGTCGTTTGAAAACAGCTGCCGAGACTGGTGAGGTGATTAGCGATGAGTCGCTGCCAGTGAATGTTGGCGTCATCGAGTTTTTTGAAAATTCAAACGTTCGCAACGCTCAGGGTGAGAACTTGGCAACCGCCGGATGGGGATTGGAGGCGGAGGCTGTTCGCGCCAGAAAGTCTGGTGGAAATGACAGCGATTTGAATTTGGCATCTGCCTACGTCGATCTACTTGATAAAGAGACAGGGGAGTCGCTTGGTGTTTTTCTGGTGAGCCAATGGTTGTCTGATCGTGTGATGCTGCTTGCCGATGCTGAAAGCGAAGATCGCTATGACTCAGTCACGGTGGGTGGAACTGCCTACGACATAGGTTTGAAGTTCCATCGGGAAGTAAAACCGTACTGGGTTCAATTGGTTGACGTTCGCCGAGTCAATTACAGTGGGACGGATACGCCCCGAGACTATTCATCATTCATTAGGATTGTGGACGAGGCGACAGGCGAGGATCGCCGTGAGCGAGTCTGGATGAATAACCCTCTGCGTTATCGCGGTGAAACTTTTTATCAAAGCAGTTATACGCCCCTGCCTAATGGCAAAGAGAGGACAGGCATACAAGTCGTCCAGAACTCGGGATGGCTGATTCCATATCTAGCTTGCAGTATCACTGCGCTCGGAATGTTGGCACACTTTTTTGGTACGCTGAGCCGCTTTTTGAAAAGACGTGAACGCGAGACACGTAAATCGGACACGCAGGCTTCCGCAATTGAAGCTGGGAGTTCAGGCCCGCCTTCCAGGTGGCCAGTGATAGTAAGTGTCGTCGGTTTCGGCCTTCTGGCGGGGGCCATGCTCGTGCCCACGGCCGCCTTGAAAAATGAAATGCGGCCCGCGGAACGCGACACCCAGTTTGATTTTTATACTGCTGGCAAGATCCCAGCACAGTACGGTGGTCGGGTCATGCCGCTGGATGCCTATGCAAGGCAGACCGTTAAGGCAATCAGTAATAAAGAATCCATTCCACTCGAAGGCGCACCTTCCGAACTCAAGGATCGAGTGGAGGGCAAAAGCCTGTCGGCAATGCAGTGGTTGATGGAAGTTGCTAGTAACAGCAAAGATGTTGAAAAAATTCGAATGTTCCGAATTGATGCTGAGGAAGTTCGAAGCGAATTTGAGCTGCCAAGGCGGAAAAGTAAGCTCTACTCACTTGAAGAAATTCGGGGTGAATGGGGTCGTGTTAGTAAAATCGTCGATGAAGCCAGGGCCAAGGATGGAGCAGAACAATCGTTCAAAGAGCGAAAACTGTTGGAACTTGATCGGCGTACCCGCGAATATACAGTTGCCGCTGCCGCTTTCCAGTTCCCCAGCCCAAGGGTGATGAGCGAGGCAGAGTTCAAAATGTTCCAACCCGGTCAACCCTCGGACGCTTCTACGCGAGCAATGTTTGCCATGCGAGAGCTTGCGAGGAACATGGACCGACTGAAAAACATGCGGGCGGCTGCAATCATTCCACCGGATGCCGAGGTCGCTGCCGAAACAGTTGATCAACCACAGTGGATCGCGTTTTCCGCTGCATTTTTTGAGGAAATTCAAAAGATGGCTCGTGCTGATTCTGGTGGCGAGGGCGATATTGAACGTTCTGAGGCAATTGCAAGTTTTGGTGACATGATCTCGGCTTATGGTGAGGAAGATCCTAAGGTGTTTAATGAGGCCGTCGATGCAAATACGGCTGCTTTGTCCTTGTATCCGATCATGGGCTTCTCACCGCGACTGGTTTCGCTTGAACGCTGGATGCAAGCTTCGTGGCCAACAGGGGTTGCGATGATCTTGTACTTGGTCACGCTGGTTCTCGGCTTGGTCTACTTTGCTGTGAACCTACCACGGTTGCGTCAAGCTGTTTGGGGCATGTTAGTAATTGCTTTGGTCGTGCATACCGTTGCGATAACTTGTCGGATTGTCATCACTGGCCGTGCTCCTGTGATCAATATTTATTCGTCTGCAGTCTTCATTGGTTGGGCTGCTGTGTTGTTTGGTGTGTTGGTCGAGAGAATCTTCCGCTATGGTGTCGGGAATTTGTTGGCTTCAGCTGCCGGTGTATTGACGCTGTTGGTTGCGTACGGTCTGAATACCGGCGACACCATGCCGGTTTTGCAAGCGGTGCTAGACACACAGTTCTGGCTGACAACGCACGTGATCACCGTGTCGTTGGGTTACGTAGCGACATTGGTTGCTGGGACATTGGGAGCCGGGTATCTGCTAGCGGGCTGGGTCGGTGTTGAGAAGAAAAAGCTGAGGGATGTCTACCGCTGTATCTACGGAGCCACTTGTTTTGGAATCCTGTTCAGCTTTGTCGGGACCGTCCTGGGTGGACTTTGGGCAGATGACAGTTGGGGCCGTTTTTGGGGCTGGGACCCAAAAGAGAATGGAGCCTTGCTAATTGTAATCTGGAACGCACTCATGCTGCATGCACGGTGGGATGGCATGGTGAGTGGACGAGGATTTGCCGTTTTGGCGATTGGTGGCAACATTGTCACCGCGTGGAGTTGGTTTGGTACGAATGAACTCGGCATCGGCATGCACAGTTACGGCTTTACATCCGGTGTCCTGATGTGGCTATCCATTTATATCTTGTTGCAAATCGCATTCATTACCGCAGATCTGGTCCTGCGATCGATCAGGGTGCGATTCGGATCGGATGCCTCGCCAAGTTAACTCATTAGACCCACCAGGTCGCTGCTGAGTTAACGTTTGTACTTATTTGCGAACGGCATTGAGCAATGGAAAGTTGAGCAATGGAAAGTCGACTGAATTGCCGTGTTTGCATTGCACACTCTTATTGTTGCTGAGCGGTAACCGTGATGTCGGTCAAGAAGTCGGTGCAGATGGTTTGCAGCAGTCGAGCTTTGGTAGCGTTGCTGAGTGGGGCAATCCCGCGATGTCGGGGTAGCCTTCTTACCGGTTGCACCGCTGGGGAGTTTCAGAGCATGGCCGTTGTGGCGGTGAAACGCCAATTTCCTTCACCAGTATTGATACTGATTTGCCGGGTTACACTTTTCCAATCCGCGAGTGGGATGATCACGGTGTTGAGCGTCTATAGCAAAGCGACAGCAAAGAATGCAGATTTGTGAAAGCAAGTTCATTGGGGTTGTGAAATAGTTGGGCCGCCATGCCAGTTGTTGGCGGAGCGAATGCGAGGCTGATTTGTAGGCATTGGTCGACTGGGAGGAATCAAAATATTCATTAACCAGTCAGTTTGATCAGACATGGGCACTGCGACACTGTAGTTGGGGGCGACAACGTTCAGGACACTTAATGAGTCTAGAGTCTGTGGTGTCGAAAATACGATTGGAAATCCATCAAGACATAACGCTACATTGGCAGGGAATCCTTCGTAGCCTACTTCATTACGACAAGTTCCAGTCAAATTGATTTGTGCATTATTTACATTGAATCCCAGTCCTAGAAGGTCGAAGGGAATGTCGCCATATTGATCGATCAGGCGGTCCTGAAGCCGAATCTCGAACCCGCAATTCTGATTTGCAGCCATGAGCAGGCTACGACCCATCTGGCCATTTTTGGCAATCATGGAACCTGATATGTCGCTTCGTCTCGAGTGCGGGTCAATGCGACAGCGATCAAACTCAAATGTCGCGGTGCCGCTAAGGCGATGAGAGTTTCGTTCGAATATCCGGTCAAGCGCAATCTCGGTGAACCGTGATCCACCAAGATCAATCCACCAGTGGTTTTTTTCGATCTGCCATGTCATGGTGCCAGAGAATTCGGCATTTACGCCAAGCTTTTCCATTTCCGGCAAGAAGTCTGCGATCGCAGAGCAGGGTAGGGCAGTGCCTCGGGTATCGAGTGACCATCGGGTTGCGGGACGTTTGCCACCTCGGTCGCGGCGCACCATGATGTTGATCGGCGTATCGTAAAGGGAGTTGGCAGGAAGGCAGGCTAAGGTCGCTTCGACTGCATCCTCGTGCGGAACGATCCACGCGTCCATATCCTTCAATGTCAGCGCTCCTGTGCGACTGTGCAGTGTCAAGTCATTGGCTGATGCCCGTACTGGCATTGCCGTTAAATCAGGGCGGCACAGGAAACGCTGGTGAAGTAATTGCCAGACTCCCTTGAGTTCGGCTGCCTGGATCTCTGGCTGTTGAAGAAGAATGGTTACTTCACCACCTTCGGTCACGTGTTCAATCTTGCGGATGCGGGCGATTTCATGCGTCGTTTCTGGTTCTCTGATCGTGACACCGTGTAAGCGGTAACTCGATGGTGTTGCCTTTTCAAAATCTTCAATTTCGATCGTAAGACCAGTGGTCAGGGAAAGCTCAGTTTCAAGCCTTTGCAGGGCACGGTGGTGGTACCATGGCGTCCAAGTCATCAATATGCACAGGCATGTAAAGCAAGTAGGAACCGCGCAGCAGAACACGAACAGCAATCTTGCGGTCGTTCGTTGAGTTCGTTCGTGCATGGTTCATCCTGTTGGCGAATCGCCCAATCCGTCAGGTGTAAGCCTGTGCGCGCGGAATGGTAGAGGCCAGAGGAAAGGCAAGTGGCTTTCCCGCAGTGTGACCTGATCTTAGATCCGCGGGCGGAACCACCGATAGGTCGTTTTGAAGTGTGAATAGTCGCTCAGCAGATTGGCGAAGCTTCCGCTTTAGCGTGCTTGTACATGGGCTTGTATCGCGCAGGGACTCGATCTCGACAATTGACTAAAAACCATGATTACGGGGGTTTTCGACGGTCACCTGTGGCTTTGAAGACATTTGTCGGACCGATTTCATTTCGCCGGTGTTCCCACGGTGCTGCTTGGTGGCCCATGTGAATACCGATCGACACAGGCTTTGCTATCAATCGGAATGCGTATTTTGTCGGTTCGTTTGACGCATCAGACGACGATGCCACATGGTGAACCGTCATCTTCGGACCGCCATGTTTGGCCGTGATTGTCTGTTGCACGCCTCGGTGGGGCATTGCCTCTGGGCCAACCGCGGTCGAGAGCGGAACAGGCGACAGGTAAATTTTCAGTAACTCATGGCAGGAACGAGTTGTCATGCAACTTGGAGCGGGCAGCTATTGCGCTTGATGTGACGCGATTTTCGCCATAAAGCTTCACCATCGATCGATCCATTGCTTGAAAATATGACATCGAGGCCTTGGGCATCCAATGGTGAACTAGCCGATCAATTCTGGCAGCACTGATCCATGCACATTGGTAAGACGCCGTTGGATCCCATTGTGGTAGTAGGAAAGGCGTTCGTGATCGATGCCTAGGAGGTGCAACAGGTTCGCGTGCAGGTCTGGCCAGCTGGTCCGTTTTTCAGTTGCTTGCCAGCCGATCTCATCAGTGGATCCGTAGGTGCGCCCACCTGGCATTTTCGCCCCTGCCATCCAGATCGAAAATCCATTTTGGTTATGGTCACGACCTATACCGAGTTGGTCGGATGCCGATTGCGTGAAAGGGGTGCGTCCAAATTCTGAAGTACAGATGACGAGTGTGTCGTCCAGCATTCCTCGTTGACGAAGATCTTGAATCAGACCGGCCAAAGGCTTATCTGCACGGCCAGCTTCCCGTCCATGGTTCTGCCTCATGTTTTCGTGCCCATCCCAATTGATTCTGGGGGAACCGAAGGCACCACCGGAATAGAGTTGGACGAATCGTACACCTTTTTCCAGCAGTCGACGCGCTAGTAGGCAACTACGTCCAAAATCTTCGGTTTCCGAGTTTCCAAGACCATAAAGTCGCTGTGTTGCAGTTGTTTCTTGATTGAGGTTGGTAACTTCAGGAACTGCCATTTGCATTTTTGCGGCCAAGCCGTAGCTTCCAATCCTGGCAGCGAGTTCGTCGTCGGTGTTGCGCGTGCTGAAATGTCTTCGATTGAGTCCATTCAGCAAGCGTCGTGTTTCAATGTCGAGATCAGCAGAGATACTTTTGGGCGGAAACAGGTCGTCAACTGGCTTACCTTTGCTGCGCATGATTACACCTTGGTGTCGAGCAGGCAGGAAGCCGTTGCTCCAGTTGATGGATCCCCCAGCTGGGAGACCTCGCGTATCGGGAATCACGAGGTAGGACGGCAGTTCGTCTGTTTCGCTTCCCATGCCATAGGACATCCACGCACCAAAAGTCGGAAAACCATTCAGTCGAAATCCGGTGTTTTCTTGGAATGTTGCTGGAGTGTGATTGGAAGTTTCGGCGTACATTGAATTGACTACCGTCAATTCGTCAGCAACCTCCCCAAGATGTGGGAACAGGTCAGATATCCAGAGTCCACTCTGCCCACGTTGTTTGAAGTTCCAATCGCTCTTTCTCAGTAAGCCAACTTTGCCAAAAAACACATCCGGTTTCTCTTCACTTGCAAGTGACTTGCCATGCAATTTTGAGAGTTCCGGCTTGTAGTCAAACGAGTCAACCTGACTAAGCCCACCAAACATGCAAATGTGAATCACCCGCTTTGCCCGCGAGGCATGGTGTGGTGCAGGATCTGATGCTTCAGGTAGAACTTCGGCTGCGTGCAGGCGTGATTCTCGGCTCAGTAAATCTGCCAAGGCAAGGCTACCTACACCACTAGATGCGAATGATAGCCAAGACCGACGATTTAGTTTGGTTTCAGTCGACATAGAGAAACTCGTTGCTATTAATGAGTGCCCGGCAAAGTGCTTCGAGGTCATGCTCTTTCACGAACGTCGTAAAAATTTCACGTTCCTCAAGCGTTGGTAATCGAAACCAAGCCAATTGAACTGCTCGAGTCACCTGATCAATCGGGTGTTGGCCCACTTCGTTCCGTACTCGATGCGCGAAATGACCCGACATTCGTATGGTAAATGGGTGATTCAACAAAGAAAGTGATTGCAATGGAGTTGTCGTGCGACTTCGTTTTGGTGCCGTTGCCGAGGGATCGGGACAATCGAATGCATCAAGCAAACGATGCCGCCCCGAACGAATGATCATGCGATAGATGGTACGACGATTATATTGTGGTCCCTCACGATCAAGCACTTCGTAGAACTGGCTGTTGAAATTGAAGGTTCGGAAATCCTGATAAGATGGCCCACCACCCGATTCATTCAATTGTCCGGCCATCTGCAAAATTGAGTCGCGAATGGATTCTGCATCCAGGCGGCTGCGGTTGCCACGCCACAGCAGACGATTGCCCACGTCGATTTGGTTTCCGCGGGTGTTTTCGGTTATTGCCTGTTTCCATGTCTTGGATGTCACGATGAGTCGATGCAATTCCTTCAGCTTCCATCCCGAGTTGATCAAATGATTGGCGAGGAAATCCAATAATTCAGGGTGCGAGGGTTTACCTCCGGTGAATCCGAAATCACTGGGGGTTCGTACGATCCCCGTCCCGAAATGGTGTTGCCATATGCGATTCACGATGACCCGCGAGAAGAGAGGGTTATTTTCATTTGTGATCCACTCAGCCAATTTCTTTCGCCGTTCTTTGTCAGACGCATTGGCTGGCAGTTGAAACGATGGGTTCACCCCCTGAATACTCGCGATTCCTGCTGGTATCACAAGCTCTGCCGGTGTAGCGGTGTTACCGCGAATTAGTCGATACGTTGGTTGAGGCTGTCTTGGTTGAACAGCGTACGCGTACTGCTTACGCAATTGGATGTTTTTCTTTAACAATTGGTTTCGTTTGTCTCGAAGCCGCTCGCGTGAGGCGTTCTGCTCCTTCGAAATCATTGCTGAAAGTTCTTCATTGCGGATGAAGTTCTGGCCCATCGCCAAGCTTTTGATTTCGTCTGCAGTGAGGGCACGGTCGTAAAGACTGGCGTGTTCGATCTGTCCGGTTAGCATTCGGTTTCCACCAACAGGTAGCAAACGAATTCCGAATCCAATTCTGGTTTTTTCAGGATAATAAATTGGATTGCCTCTCTTGTAGGGAGCTCCGTAAGCCTTGCCGTTTCGGTAAAGCGAAATGGTGCCATCCGCTTGGTAGCTGATTGCCATATGGACTGGCTGTCGGGATTCATTTTCAGGCAATTCAGCCGGTGCTGATACATCTGTGGTGCGTACAAAGTTTTCGCTTCCCGCAATCCACTTTCCCGCTTGGCGTTCACCGAACACGATGGCATCGAAACGCTTGGAAGCCTCTGAAATCAAAGAAATTGCTGCACCTCCTCCTTGTTCAAGGTCCCCAAGGTAAACCTTTGCGATTAACGTCTTTGCTTGAATGGGTTGTTTCAATGACTCGGTAAGGACATGAGCCTGTTTGCCGTCGAGAATGAGTTTTC
>JACLAC010008714.1_pt1 | contig 10170 bp, 4 predicted proteins | sample 8027881 | NCBI WGS metagenome assembly JACLAC01 (sample SAMN15725517, study PRJNA655200) | protist metagenome | isolation source: fluorescence activated cell sorting (FACS) single amplified genomes of... | place: Spain: Blaines Bay Microbial Observatory, Mediterranean Sea | collected 2016-01-19 | reverse complement strand
ACTCAATCATTTATGCATACTTTTTATTCCTGTTTTCCTGTGTTCTTCTTCTTTACGAATGCTTGAGATGATAATTCTAAATATGGAAACTGCATACGAAATGTTGCATAATTTTGAAATAAGTAATACGTATCAATAATTTGCCATATTGATATAATAATGGTTACACTACCAATTCCTACATAATAACCGTTTGAATTTTCAAAACCTTGCCCTTGTAAAATAGAACCGGCTATGCGTGCAAGTGGAGTTGCAATACAGCCTTTTAATAACATATTTCCAAAATAGCGATGAAGATGTATCGTTTTCTGCTTTGCATAACCATATATACCAATGACCATAAAAATCCATGGTGCAAAAAAGAAAAGATTAAATGTTTGAAAATTCTCCCACGTGGAATACCTTCCAAGAAACAAGCCGCAAAAATCCATAATAAGGACACAGAAAAGACAGAACTTACCACAATATACATGATATTCTAGAAACGCATTGTAAAACGTTCCATCAATATATTTAGCCATCTTTGAAACAGTAAATTTCTGGAACAATACAATCATAAAAATTCCAATAGCGAAAAATGCATGTATATTATGGTAGATACGGAAATCATAAGTGCGGAAATTTTTGAAATTCATAACTAATCCAGAATCAGCAGCAACATGCGCACTTTTTCCATTATCATTAACAAAGGCTGTTTTGTTGATAGTATTGTGAACAAACCAATTATATATATATTTATTAAACAAAAAAAGTGCAACATATATTGTTATAAAGATGTATATAACATATTTTAATTGTCTATTAAAAAAATCTTTCGCATCCGCAATCAATTGATGCTTCGTAAAATTGGATGGTTTCGGCAAAAAATTTTGACCAGAGTCGTCATCATCCATTGAGTTTGTTCGTCCGTAAAGAAGCTCCATATCTAATTTAGCCCCTGCATTGCCGTCCTTCCTTAACAGTATGGCATGTTTGACTGTGAAACCTTCATCGTTTTCTTCATCTTCACTAGAACTTTCTACTTCATCCATATTCATAGTTTCATCCTTTAAAGTTTGTTTGAAATCGTTTATTTCAGACATACTGACAGAGGGATCTGCATCATCTGCGTAATCAACACCATCGTCGTTCCTCCCTCCGCAACATTCAACGTTTCCCATGTTTCTTCTCTATTTATTTTATATACAATAACAAGGTATCTTTTTGTAATTTTATATGTCGAATAAAGACTGTGTGTGTTACGCAACTTACATATAATATATATATATGTGGCAAATAGTATTAAAATACTGTATTATGAAACAACCAACACTTACTAAGTATTAAATATTGTAACTTTTAAACTACCTGTATAATACTCTCTGGCTCTCTTGATTCTTGAAACCGAATCTTCTAGCTGGCTGGGCTGGCTACCCATGTACCACCACCATGTTAGAATCTAGGCTAGCCCTAGGCACCAAATAGTTGTAGAAATATAGGAATATCCATACTAACTAGTATAATATTATAATAGGGATCACAGCTATTAAGCTATTAATACCTATAATACCTAATACCTAATACCTAATACCAGTGTTTTTATTAATAGGTTTTAATGCAGTATTAAATACCAGGTATCATAAACTTTACCTATTACAGTCTGTATACAGTACCAGGTATTTTTAAAGCTGGAAAAAGCTTGCAGAATTATACATAATTAAGGTCAAATCGGATATATATACGAATTTCTGTACATACAAGTTGTACAAGTATGATAAATACATTGATATATATAACACTTATTTACGCACAGGATCCTTCTATTATGAAAATTCACACATACATGTATAATAAAATATCAAACTCATTCCTCTATCACACTGTCTAATAATTCATTGGATAACTTCAATTTTTCATATAGCTTTTCAATAAATGATTCAATGAAACCTAATTCAAATCGCAAAAAGTAGTTAATTTTCTCCGATTTCTTTGCTGTCACCGTGTGTAAAACAGTGCGGCGTACAACGGGGAAATGGCATTTACCAGTGCTTCGTTCATATGGTACTAATACTGGTCCGATACTTGTGATTTTTGCTCCTTTTTTGCTTGCACTAGTGGTAGTAGTTTTCATAGTACCGGCCACAGAACTTTTTATGGAACTCCGTGCTGTTGAACCTCTTCTAGATCCACGAACAGAGCCTTTTATTGAACCCGCCCGCCTAAGTGCTTTTGATGTCAAGCCACTTTTCTTGCTAGATATAGATGATCTTCTGGACTTTCCACTTTTTTTCTTAGAGGATTTTGATGATGGCATTGAGCCAAGTTGTACTAATAGGTCAAACCATTTAATTTTAACTGGATGCCCGAGTGGGATACACTGTTCATCTACTTCAAGTTGTAGCCATATGGATTTGATCCTTGCTAAACTTGAAGCGTCTATATTTTTTGTATGGCAAAATGTTAACATCATGTCTAAAATACGATTTGAAAATGGCAACTCTACATTAATTTCAATATCGGAAATTTTTTCAACAAAGTTACTTTTTGTACCAATATCCTTAACCCCTAAACTACGTAAACATCGATGCATTAAAATGTTTTGCGCTTTTGGTTCTTCTAAAGATGGTTTTAATTGATATAGATTTACTCCACTTTGCTCGTCTATTTTAACTTTTCTTTCCATTTGATGCTTTCGTCTAATATTATCAATAAATTGTTTTTTACTTTCTGCTGTCATATGACTTGTTGACCATGGGTGCTGTATACCAGGTTTTTTAAATGTTATGCCTGTCATTGGGTCTTTGAATTTACCTTTTGATGGGCGCCCGGCAGTATTTTCTTCGTTCTGATTACTATTAATATCAATATTTTCAATGTCTAAAGCGGCGGAAAGCATTGATGACCATCTTCCACGTTTTTTGAAATTTCTCAATCGTGCATTTGTGATTGGTACCTCTGCTCGTATAGGTATTTTATCTAATTCCTCATCGTATTCATCCTCCATCTCGTCATTTCCAGTCATAGTATCTTTTTCAACAACTTCTTTTGAAGGAGTTTGAGTTGTTTTCATTACTTTTTTTACATTGATATTATCTTGATTCTTTTCGTCATTATTATTATTGTTTTTTTTCATTTGAATGTCCGTATTAAGTGACGAATCAATTATCAACATTTTGTCAATATCAGTTACTTTCTTACCATAATTATTTTTTTTAATTGGCGTCACTGGCGATTCATCATCATCATCATTATTATCCAACTTTATATTGTCATTTTCTTTCTTTGCCTTGCTTGCTGAAACTCGATGTTTCGCGTCAGTCGCAATATTATCATTAAATTTCAGTTCTTTTCTCCATTCATCTTTATTTGTGTGTTTAGCTATCGTTGTATGATCGTGATTGGTTGTATGTGTATTATTCCTATAATCTTTCCGCTTTTGTTGTTGTTGCTGTTGTTGTTGTTGTTGTTGGTGGTGGTAGTGGTGATTACTACTACTATGATGTGGATTTATTTGACGATTTTTACCGTGTTTACTGTCACTATTATTTTTGTAATATTGGGAATATTCTTCAGCATCACCAGTGCGTAAATTTGTAGGGTATGGAACATGATCATATTGATGATCTTGGCGATACCTATGATGCTGATGGTTTCTAGTATGTTTATTATGCGAGGCTGATGGTGATGAGTGTTGTTCATTTAAATTTTTATGAAGAATATTATTTTCTGAAATATGTTGTGTTGAATGACTGCTCGTGTGTTGATGGTTGGTATAATTATTATTCCTATGATTGTTATTCATTCGGTATACTCCATGATTGCGGTTGTTTATTGAATTATTAGAATTGAACATTGCAGAAACTGCACTTCTGTGTATTTTTTTGCTATCTTTATTACCACTGATGCCTCCCATTAACAATTCATTTGTTAAATAATGTCTTGCATCTTGTAAAAATTGATTTAGATTTTCGAATTGTAATGATGGAACTTTTGGATTGTTATATCTATCTGTATTGTTTATAGGATTTGACACATCATGAAATTGGTAATCATTGCGACTACGTGAAAAGCTTTGAGTGTAATTACTCGGATAAGTGCCGGTTGCTCGTTCATGCTGTGGACTTGTAGATCTATGTCCATGTACATTTTCTTTATTGTTTTGTTGTATTTCAGATGCAACCATATGTTTGATGTCGTTAATTAATGACGTTTTCAATTTTTCCGATAGTTCTTCAACTACTTGTGCACTTATTGTCCTTATTGCTTGTACTTGAGGAAGGGGTAAAACTTCTATATCATCTATTGATTGGTCGTAAACGTTATCTATCATGCTGTTTGTATCGTTGCTGTGATCATTATCATCATTATTATTATTGTATATATTGCTAGTATTGGCTGTTGATACTACCTCTTCACTTATTGGTGTTGAAGCTGCTACGGACGTGGACCTTTTATTTTTGACATTTGATCTGGGACTGTTACTGGCCTTTTTCTTTTTTTTACCAGAAGCACTTTTTTTCAATTTAGATAAAGCCATTTTTGTTTTTATTTGAGATTTGAGACTCAGATTTTTCTTCTTCTTCACTGTACTTGATTTAACGATAATTTTCTCATTTGCTTTTATATTTTCATCTTTATTTAATATTTTTTTTAAATTTTTCTCTGTATTTGGCGATGGTGGTTTTTTCTTTGCCCGTTTTTTCCGAAGCTTGGTAAGAGCAATGGATGACTTCACCAACGTCTTCAATGACTTCACGCCTTTTCTTCCGGCTTTTCCCATCTAATCTATTTATACAACGTGATTAGTAGTAGTAATAGTTTGTAAAATACTTTTAGGAAAGAAACTGTTTTTTGTATATTGTTGGTAAATATATTTCTGAATATCTATATATAATTTACAAATATATTATATATATTAATATACGTGCATAGCTACCACAACGTTCATCACCGCAGCATGATAGAATACCAGAATACTACACTAGCTCAGCTAGCATGATGATATATGACCTAAGGATTAAATAAATTAAATCTAATCCATAGTTTACTAAGTATAAGTAGTGCGGTAAGTGCGTACTGCAGAATTCTCCTTTCTCCGCGTTTCCCTCAAATATTCGGCAGCCTGTATTTATGCCTCTCTTTACTTCATCATTCGGATATCATGTAACTCGTAAGCGCCTATAAATAAGGTATATACAAAATCAGAGTGATAAATTATGACTGTATTACTCTATGTTTTTTTAGTACGACGACTGATATGTCCTTAAATGTGCCATGTTGCCATGATGTGAAAACAAAAAATATATATACGTTTTTATGTCACACACACACATCGAATTCACACATTTTATCATCTTATATATACACATGTAGATATATATATATATTACACATACAAGAGTCCATAAAAGAAATTAGATAATAAATAAATGAAGAAAAAGCGGAAGAAAATTAAAAAGCATGGGAAACGCTTCAAAAAGAAAAAAAAGAAAAGGAAGAGACGGGAAAATGATTTTCATGAGATAACAGTAGAAGAAGTTGTACATACGCGAAAAAAAGAGATTCCTTTGTATGATCAATACAAAGCTCTCTTTAAACCTGGAGAACAAAGCTTTTGGGATAGATGGCTAGTCAAAACACCTCCAGTACCTGTAACCAATGGTCGAGATCAAGATCTCTTTACTCAAGTTGATACTTTAGCATTTATCCCAACAGATGATGTATTGGATCAAAATTATAAAGTCGCATATAAAGCGATCAAGCATCAAGAGGAAGAACGTGCAGAAAAAAAAGGGTGGGGGAAAATTAGAAAAAAAATGATTAAAGATAAGAAGAAAGCGAAAGAAGCCAAATTACCAAAAATTGCTTCTGCAGCAACATTGGAAAATGCAGAGGCTAAACTGGAGGGTACAAAGAAAAAAAGTATTTCATACTTTGGCAATGAAAGCGAAAGTGATGAAGAAATTATAATAGAAAATCCTGCCTCATCTCATATCAAACATAAAATTGACAGACATGTTCATGAAATCATAGTGTGTGAAGAGTGTGAAGTGAAGCAATGTGCATTTACATGTATACAATGTGAACAGAATTATTGTGAACCGTGCTTATTAAAATTACATAGCAGGTCAAAAAAGTTTGCTTCACATTTCTGGGTACCATTCACACGTGTTAAGACGTCAAGAAAAAATAGAAATGATAGAAATCAGAATTGGATGAATAGTTTACGAAATTAAAATGATCTTTCCTGGCCATCAACCTATAAATATAGGATGTTGGGGTTGCGAATGGAATGAACCAAATCAAATGGCGCATTCATGTATGGGTTAATGAAAAAAACAAATGTATATATACAACAGATTTCAATATGGGTCAGTATGACCGGGGTACAAGTTATTAATACGACTCACCAAATGCACATTTTAAAAGGCAAAGCGATTATTATTAAAGGCGCAAGTTTTAATAATCGCGGTTTGTATATCTCTACATGTAGTAGAAATCCAATTAGAAGAAAATATTTATATATTAGATTTATATATACGACTTCGTATATAATATATATAAAATATATTACTTCGTATACGTATTATATTATGCCACATAATAAAAATGAGAATTAAACCCCCGCAGACACACACACACACACACACACATACTTTATACTAATACACGGGGTCTTTTTTTTTTTCCTTTTTGCGAGATTATATTATACGAAATACTTTAGAGGATCACTAATTTTCATTTTCTCTAACACGTTCGCACGAGTTCGTAATATTTTATTATTCTTTTTGTTTTAATTTCAATCAATGAAAGGAAGTTCTTTCATGTTAATCTTTTTGCCTTCTGATCGTTTTATAATGCCATCACCCTCGTCAAACTCTTGAATTTCAATATTAGTAACTTTTTTATTGTTTTCATCTAACGCAACAACAGCGGCAAGCAAATCATCGCCATTATGAGTCCCATTTACATTACTTTTAGGAGAACCCTCGCCAGCAAAAAAAGAGCTTGATGATGTTTGTCTAGACAACGAAAGTGACTTTTGTTTATAAAAATTTGGATAAGCATCAGCAATAATCATTGCCATCTCAAAATTTGCAATGCAAAAACTGTCAAAGCCAGAGAAAGACCCCCCAAAAGAGTGTACAATTTCAATGAATGGCTCGATATATTTTAAAGTGCTCCACTTATATGGCAAGTCGCTTCGACAAACAACAAATAATATTATTGGCATTAAATCATCAGCTGTCAGCGGCTTCATTTTATTTTCTTTCGCCTCAACTTCGACAGCTTGGAAAATACTACGAACAAAGTGCAACTTATCATATGGATTATCGGTATATTGTATATTGTTTAAAGCTATAATTGCCTTTTTCCATGAGCTCAAAAATGGTAAAGACTCTTCATCATTGATGCTGTCCGTGCACAGGTCCCACAATTGTTCATCCGTTAGAACATTAGTCATTTTGCTAACACAACTCATATGGTGTTCATCCTCAATGGCATTATCACGTCTAACTGTCGCCCATAAACGCAATTGAGTTCGACCTAGTACTACTTTAGCGACAGCTTTTCGAACATGCATTTCTTCTGCTTCATCACCAGCTTTGCTCCACAATTCACTACGGTATTTATTCATGACATGATCAGATAAGGCAATGATGTTATCGCTACAAATTTTAATTAAATCAGCAAAGGAACACCCGTTTATAAAGTTTAAGGAAAACTTTTCCTCAAATGCTTCAAGAGATATTTTTGATGCACTGCAAAATATGGTTTCAACAGCAATTTCTACGAAAATGGGTACGTCATGCAACAAAGCAACGCCAACAAAATCTTTTTTATGCTTATATGGCAAAAAGTAATTCTGTTTTGGGACAATTAAGGAGGCAACATCATTTGCAACGTCGTTGATTGATTTCAAAATGTTTTGCTTTCCTACTTTAATATACTCTAATTTTTTAGATCTTTGCATTATTATATTCTTATCTATAACTGTGTTAAATGATAAGTTCTTCACATCCAATAATGCTTCTTCGTCTTTTGAATGCCTATCGCTTTTCTTCTTACCCGATTTTGATGATTGTTCTTGTATGCCACGTTCGCCTACAGCCGGTACCTGTTTTTCCGGTTGTTTCAATATACATAATGGCAAATTTTCAAACGTTCTTTCAGATGCTTCGTACTGTTGTGCTATTACATCATGATACAGGAGATATTTATTCCAATTGAATTTCTCTGATTTCTGTACAATAGAATTATCAGTCGTTTTTGTTTTCTCACAATCCTCATTTTCATTATCAATTTCAATAAATAAGATGGAAGGAAGATGAGAAATATGATTTATCGAATTTTGTAATGGTGCAAAACATGGTATAAAAGAGTTTCGTTTCTCCATGATGCTGCGTAAAGTTCGATAATTTTCATATGGTGAACATAATATTTTTAGCATTGCAAATTCATTGTGAAAATTTTCCCGTACAAGCCCCCAACTTTTTCCTAAACGTAAAATTGGCATTGATATTAACGCATCGTGACAACATAGTAACATCTTGTAATTATTCAGTGTTTTTGATGCCATTGCTAAAGAAATTACAAATTCAATTATAGTAGCCCGATCCATAGCTTTATCCTCTTGCAAAATACCATTCTGCAGCCATGCAATGCGGACAGTCCTATCATATGATAAATCATGCTTCATATTTGAATATTTTAGCTTACTAATTTTCCTTCCATTGGTATCATTATTATTATTATTTTGAATGAAAATGGACGTTAATGATGAAGGCGACAATATTTTACTATATAAATCTCTATCATACGTTGCAAAACATTCTGCCAGTGTTGATACTTTATCTACCCAGTGTAAAAATGTATTTTCTTTTTCATTTTGTGCATCAATAACACGATCATGGGATTTATCATGACGAGCTACTGTTCGTTTATTCTGCTCCAAAACTGTTTGTAGTGAAAGTACATCATCCTGTAAGAACTCATCGTTTTCAAGATGTCTTTCCAACATAGATATTATATGATCCACTGTTGAAGAAAAATCTAAAGCAATTAAATCAATGGAAAGTAAAATATGATATAGCCTTTCCTTACGTTGCTCTTTGATTAATTTGTTTTTATGCTCATCACCTTCATCACCATCTATATCTTGGTTCAAAGAGATATATTCCAAGATAGTCTTCCTCATTTTCTCCTCGTTGGTTTCTTCTTGTATTGCGTCTTCAAAATTATTGCTATTATCCATGTTTTTACGCTCGGTATCTATCTGGTTTCCATGTTTTTGATTTTTTGCATGACTTTGTAATGAAGAAATTCTTTCCATTTCTTGGAACCATAATGCTTCTTCTCTTGCTGATGAAGACGATACTGTATCTAATATTCCTAAAGTGACCGCCCTTTCTAACCAAACTTTCCCGCTAATATCATTTCCTAAATTAGTCAATCGCCTTTCTCTGTATACCGGATCATTGGCATCGCTGGAACCATGATATCTAGAACTAGTTGATGGTGATGCAATGAAAGTCACTCGGCGAATATTTTCAAATTTCTTCTCCTGGCTATCACGTCTGGCTTCACGTACCAATGTTAAACATAGTTCATTCTCTCCGGCATATTTTTCTAATGAAGTACATATAACATATTCGCCATCACTTTTAACAACTGCTAATTCAAATTGTTTATTCATTGTCAACTCTTCGGATGGATGAATGCCCCTTATATAAAACAACGTAGCGTCTTCAGCTTTTACACTTGAAAAAAACAATTTATTTACCTGTAATTGCGAAATTGAGAGAAATTTGCCCTTTGCTTCAATATAAACAGGGGATTCTCCTGTAATACGCTCGTCTCCAATAAATCGCTTCCACATGCGTACTTCGGAAGATGGGTCTGATGCAAAGCAGGCACGTGTTGATGGTGTATTGCTTGCTAGATACTTGTTATCTGCGAATGCATGTGAAATAACAATTGGGCGACTTGCACGAACATATTTTCTTCTTTGCTCTTGATCCTCCCTTTCAGCTTTGGGGCAACGAACCACACACCACAGATCAGTGTAACCTAACACATTTCTAGATGAAAATCGAAATGAATATGTACCTCCCTCGCCTTGTTGTAATGATCCTGCATTTGGTGCATTCGATGCTTGAGTAGAAGGGAAAATAACAACGTTCGAATCAA
>JACLAC010006169.1_pt1 | contig 10176 bp, 5 predicted proteins | sample 8027881 | NCBI WGS metagenome assembly JACLAC01 (sample SAMN15725517, study PRJNA655200) | protist metagenome | isolation source: fluorescence activated cell sorting (FACS) single amplified genomes of... | place: Spain: Blaines Bay Microbial Observatory, Mediterranean Sea | collected 2016-01-19 | reverse complement strand
ATTGAGCGTGAAATTCACAATTTTATTTTAGTTGCTGCTGTCAAGGAAGCTGGTGGAAATATTGAATGCGGTGGAAAACAAATTGACAGACCTGGTTTCTTTGTTGAACCAACTGTTGTTACTGGTCTTGCTCATGATCATGAATTGATTCACACCGAAGCATTCTGCCCAATTTTATACGTTTTGAAATACAAAACACTCGAAGAAGCCATTGAATGGAATAATGAAGTTGAACAAGGTACGCTTACCCAGAGTTCTAGTGGTCCACATGTATTTCAGTGGGTTTTCGGGTTAAGTGGCTCTTACTAGAAAATAACTAATGGTTGCAGTGTTGGTCACTAGTGGTTTTAGATAATTCGTGGTTTTTAGTGGGTCTCGCTAAAGTTTTCAGTGATTCGACCACTGAAATTTGACATTACTACTGAAATATTTGATGCCTACCACTTTTTTTAGCTGGATTCTTACTTCCGTGCTGACCCACTGCCCATAGTATATCATTTTTTTAGGTTTGTCATCTTCCATCTTCACAAACGATATCAAAACTCAATATCAATTCATTGGTCCAGCTGGTGCTGATACAGGTAAATACCAAGTAACTTCTTAACAAAATCTTATTTATACGCCTAGGTATTATCAATATCAATGCACCAACAAATGGTGCAGAAATCGGTGGTGCTTTTGGTGGTAATAAGGCAACTGGTTGGGGTCGCGAAGCTGGATCAGACTCGTGGAAACAATATATGAGAAGAGGAACATCTTGTGTTAATTATTCTGGACAAGTTAAACTTGCCCAAGGAATCGTCTTCGATGTATAAACAATTATTTATAGAAGAGATTTATGGTGCTTATAATTGATCATTGACATGTAAAACGTACCGAAACATGTATTTTCTGTAGTGCTCCGATTGGGGTTAAAATGCTTTACCCTTCAAAATTAAACTGTGCTCAAATTATAATTTATAATAAATTCATCATGAGTCATGACTATTATAATTGTAGTTATTTTTCTCACAATCAGTCCTTCAAATTAGTAACCGAGTCTTGAGTTGGCCCGAGTTATTTATCAGGACTTTAGTTAAACTCAAATTAACTTATTGCGCCTAGGTCTTGAGTTTGGTCCTGACTTTTTGCTGAAGACAAACTCAAGACCAAAATGGCAAAAGAATTTATTTTAAGTTTAGTCCAGCTTTGGTCATGTCCTGATAAATAACTCAGGACCAACTCAAGACCCCGAAACTGGACCAACTCAGGCTCTCATTTGCGGCCATGAATCTTGATGACTATTTAAAGATCGTTGTGAATGAGTGGATCGCCGGTGAAAAAGGGACAAAAAAGGCAGTATCCGGGACATAACTTCTCAGAAGATGATCCTTTGGGTTTGAATTTGAATGCCGACGAAATTTTATATGGAGATAATGATAATGAAGGAAAAATTGAAAAAGAACCAATCCCAAAGAATGTAAATGATCCACTCGGTTTAGATTCTAAGCCAGATTCAAAATGTAAGTGATCCACGGACCGAAATCTATTCCGATCAGTTCTGGTCTTGTCGAGCACGTCCTTTTCCCTGGTTTTTTGTCCATGGACAGCCTGAAACGGTTTATTTCAGCAAATAAAAGACGAAGAAGTTCCGTGGCATCACTTGGTAACAGACACGATGGTAAAAAAGGCAAAAAACAAAAACATGTTAATAAAAAGAATGATATTTTTCCACATGGGAATTATCGGCAATATTATGGGAATGTTGAAAGAAAAAATGGTAACAAGGGTTTCCATACGCCTAGTCAAAAAAGTGGCTCAGTGAGCGTTTGGAAATCCTAACTATAATATCCTTGTTTTTTCAACAATATAAAGATATCGCAACCAAGACAAATTTTCCGATTATCGACTGGCGTTAATTGAAAAAAGTTGGATTACTGGATTGGACGTTCTTGATATCGGCTGTAATGCCGGACATTTGACGTTATTATTAGCAAGAGATCATCACCCAAGAAAAATTGTCGGTGTTGATATTGACCCGGTGCTTATTCAATATGCTCAAAAAAATATCAGGTTAGTCGATGAAGGGCCATATCTAGGGTTTCCACACGTATTTGATCAAACTTGGTGATGCCAAAAACGGCGCCTGGAAACCCTAGTTATATCGATGTTGGTGACGTATGTTTGCGACAAAGTTATTTAAATAATCATTTTCAATGTTTCTGTGGCAGGTCACCAACATCAGGTCACATAAATAGCTAAAGCCACTGATGAAAATCTTTTCAGACATTATTGCCCGACAGAAAAGAAATTTCCGGAAAGTTTTGCATCTCTCTATGGTCCATTACGGGCCCCATATGTCAATACTGGTCAGGTTAACTCTTCCGGTGGTAAAGAATTCCCAGAAAATGTTGTTTTTATCCAAGGAAATTATGTTTTCTCGTGCGATGAATTTTTAGACAGACAAGAACCAGAATATGACACTATAATAGGAAATGATTTCTATTTTTTTTTTATAAATTCCATTTGACAATGGTTAATTTCAATGTAGAAATCGATCAAAGCGTTTTCGATTACGAAATGGGTCCATTTGAATAATGGTGATGCTGGGTTAAAACGATTTTTCAGAAGAATCTTCCGACAATTACGACCCGGCGGTCGTCTACTACTCGAACCCCAGGTAAACCTTGATCCATAACTAGTGTGTCTGCAGCTGAAAGAACATTCATGAATGCATTCACTCTAAATCATTGTTTGTCGTAACCCCGATCTGAGGGATTTTGGGAACGTCATTTATGGACAAAAAAAACCAGAACACATTTTGAAAAATGGTCTGGATTTTTTCCAGACGCTGGCTCAAATCCCGGAATCAGATTTTTGAAATTTTTTTTGGATTTTTTGTCCAGCAATGACGCTATCTGAATTCCCAGAAATTGGATTTCTTGTCCTGTATTCACGGATAGGGGTTAATCAGACTCTGTGCGAATTTTCGTTGTAAGCTGCGTACGCACTACTTATGATGGGTAAAATTTCAAATTATTTATCTAGCCATGGAAAAGTTATCAAAGAAGGAAGAAGCTTACCAAGGAGATCGAAGAAAACTTCCCAAAATTGAATTTTAAACCTGCCGAATTTCAAGATTTCTTGGTTAAAATTGGATTTTGCGAGCCAGTTACAATAACAGATATGAAGGACGAGTTTTAAGCGATTTCTAGGGCCCGTAGGTAGGGTTGCCATGCGCCAACTTGGTTTTTCAAATACGTCTGAGACGCGTTAGAACCCTACGTATAGGGCGCGTGGAAACCCTAACTTTAGGTCACAAATTCGGATAACGATGTACGAAAACTCTAAAAAGGGCAAAGACGAGAAAGTGAAAGGATTCCGTGGGCGAGATATTTACATGTTCACCAAACCACTAAATATATAAAAGTGTTAACTAGGAAAGTCTTTAAGGCTCTAGTGAATGTTCTGACTCTTATTCTGCCCAACTGATAACGTAAAGTTATAAATCACAATCAAATAAAATACATTTTCCTCTAGAATGTCGGACAATTTGATATTATACGAACCAGTCGAATCGGAAAATGGGTTATCGTGTCCATATCCAGGATGCAATAAATGTGTTGATGTTTCAAAAAGAACCCAGCTTGAAGCGCACATTAGATCACATCGAAAAAGAAAGCGAAGAAATAAAAATATTCATACCTTGAAAACAGAAAACGATGATGTAAAAGTTGAAGTTATTGAAATTGAAACCGCCGATCAAAATGATAGCGTCGATAACAACGCTGGGAAATTAATTGAGTTTGAATTTTCCGATGATGATACCGTTAATGGAGCTCGCAAACAATCAGAGCAAAAACAAATGCGAAAAGCAGCCACAGAAAATGATCCCAATCAAAACAAACAGCCCTACAGACACACTGATTTTTCCAAGGATGAAGTTAATGGATGCCAGGAAAATAACGTTGATGAATGCGTTGATTTTGCTGTCAAAATCGAAGGAGAATCAAGTGAACCAAGCGAAACAGAAACACCAGCTGGTCCAGCAGGACACAATGATAGCAACTCAGAAATGTTCATTCAATCGACCGATCCAGCAAATGAAATCATTCTACCAATCGACGATGAGCCGGTCAAATCTGAGCCTGATATCAAAGTCGAAGAAATAAATACCGAACGTGAAGAAGACGCTCAATTGAAACGTCAACAAGATTGGTTTTATGTTAGGGATGAAGACTCAATAAAACGTATGTTTGTATGCAAATTATGTTATGCAGAATATGAATATCTACATCAGCTACATCGTCATGCTTTTGCTTGTCCATATAAAAATGAGATTGGTCATACGAAAATTAAAAATCTTGTCAGAAATCAGTTTGTTTTACCCCGCAGCAAGTTTTTGACAAAAGTGAAAACAAAACCTCCAAAATTGGTTCGCACGAAAGGAAGTTTTTATTGCGATATTTGTCAACAGGTTAGTCTTAGGTTACCCATATGGTAACTCGAAGTATACTTCTGATTTGCCGCCCCCTATAAGCATCACCAACAGATTTTAGAATTTTGGTTACAAAGAAGATCTGGAAAAACATGAACGAACAGAGCGTCATCTCATGGCAGAAGTCGCGCGAATGAGCGATCCTTTTCGAAAATTGGCAACAAAATCGGTCTTCAACTGTGACATTTGTCAAAAGGTGAAGATTTTAAAGTTCTCAGTGGGGTATCACGAATCCCTGCACCATGCTGGGTATACCATGGCATAGTCCTGTACAATGCTATCTCTCGGTCTCTACTGGAGCTTCAATTTCGATTTCAGAGCTTTGGATATCAAGAAGATTTAGATAAACATGAAAAAACTGAAACGCACAAACGTAAAGAGGAAAGAATAAAGCAGCTGAAATTGCCGAAACCTGTGTTTAATTGCGAATATTGTGACCTCACGTTCAAATCGGTATCGTCGCTTGATGCCCATCGCTCAATAAACCATCCTGGAAAAAGACCATACCAGGAAAGCTATACAAGTCCATATTGACAGTTTGACCTAGGGAACAAATATTAATAATATTATATTATGAAATTGGTTGTATATCCTCTAAAAGTGCGATTTTTGTGACAAGTGCTGCATAAGCAAGCGTGGATTGACTCGACATATTCAATTGGTTCATGTTTCCAAAGGCGACGCGAAAACTCATGCGTGTGATTACTGCGATAAAGTATTCTATGATAGAAAACATCTCGATATTCATCTCAGTGTACATACCGGTAAACGAGATCATAAATGTCAGATTTGTAACCGAGCATTTGTAACTATTTGGAATATTTGGACTCATATGAAATCGAAATATCATGCGACGCAAGTGAAAAAATTCCCGAAATCCGACCTGAATGAAGAACTGGAATTTTTCGTGGCTTCTTACAAAAATTTCAAAGAATTCTATCGAATGTACAAAACGCACTATACAAAATATCACCATGGTATAGCAAACACCTATACCAACTTGGAAAAGATAAACCCTACCTGGTCTGGCGTTCGGGACCCTGATAAGAAATCTGAAACGGACGGACGAAAAGAGAATGAAGGAGAAGTTTATTCGGATGAAGAAGACATGGAAGACAGTGAAGATAGCGACTGGGAAAAAGAGTTGGAAGACTTTGAGATTGAACTTGGACTTCGAGAAGGATTCGAAGAAGCCAAAATACTCAACGAAAGTTAGTTACGAATAGAACGAATATGAAAGCCCTGTTTTCTTCAATTACGAAATTACTGTGAACAGATAATTAAACATTTATATCATGAACATATTTTGTCCAGTTTTAGCTTAGGCACATTATTGGGGATGTTGGACCACGAGTAAATTGATGTTCACGAGTAAATCCGGCACCGTAGTAACTTCGGCAACAAGCTGTGGACTTCGGCACCGAGCTCGGTTCAAATGTTAAGGCAGGCGTAACGGATGGAATTGAAAAGGCCATTTATGGTTCCTGGGTTGAACTCATATGCATACTGATATGCATAAAATAGCGCTAACTTAAGTTTGGCTATTAACCGTTTGGCTATATGTGGTCTACAAAAAAAGCTATCACCAAAGATGGTATGATTTTGGCCTAGAAAAAACTCAAAAATTGAAAAAATGGTCCCAAAATTCCATCCGACACCCTTGCCTTAACTTCGGCACCATGTTCCAAAGTTAATCCGTGCCGAAGTTGATTAAAATTTTGGAAAAGTGTCCCGAAGTTATCGTGTCGAAATTCACCCGTGCCGAACATCGTCTACCCGTGACCACCAGAAAATGACATCAATATGTTTTGTGGCAAACATTCCGCATCGAGATCAATGCAGGCTAGCAATTTAACGAGTATATATAGTATTATCTGACTGATAAGAGTGCTCAAGTTCAATTTTTATAATGACTCTTTTTCTAAAAGACCACTTATAAGTAGTCTTCTGATTTTGAACGACCCTTGAATTTTGCCGAATCCGTTTATACAAGTTTATTGAGCAAAGTAAAGTGTTTTCCGTTTGCAAATTTTGAATTCTTGATAGCTCGTGGTGCTGCCAGTAAATTGGAAGTTCCTGTAGTTTGATGTTTCGCGCCTAAGATACAAATAAATATCACTAGAAATGATTATTTCCGTGGCTTGAGTCATTCCGGTCGGTTTGCGGTTCGGGCATTTCCAACTCCAACTTCCGATGATAGAGAATATAGCCCATAAAATAGTCTATATGAAATATTGGCCCCATGTAATCAACTTGTTTTTGCCGTATTAGACAAAATCCTAAACCTCGAACTGGGAAACAAAAACATTTTTCTATATGGAGTTTGAACTCGACCTTCCACGCGTGTTCACCCAAATAATTTGAGCAAAATTCCAGTTCAATAACTCACCTAGTGGTTTGGTTGGGCATTTTGGTTTGTCATCTTCAACGAACCAGTAAACCTTTTTGAGTCTTGCTCGTTCATAGGCTTTTCCTTTGTATGGACGAACCTTCTGAAAATTGGAAATTCTATTTTAATCATTAAATTTCCAAAAAACTAAATTATTTATTCTTTTGAATTTTTACCTTTGGAGCTGGTTCCATTTTGGTCTGATACGTTCGTGGCACCCTGTTAATCTTTTGTAGACCACAAAGTGCATGGTCGATAATTTCCATTTATACTGACACGATTTGACAAGATTTGGATACTCCCACTAACAATTTCTCTCAATAAGACACAAGCCGGGCTCTCCACAGCCTTTTGTTAAAATTCTTTTTATGCAGAGTTTCATAAATCAGAGTCTCCAAGCATGCTTTATAAGAATAATTCGATTCCCATTATTCAATTATCATGACCACCATAATAATGACTCTTTCTAAAAGTATACTGTGGTCAAAAAATCTTCAACGAATTCCACAAACATCAAAATTCTCAAACTCCGTAGCCCATTCGGTGCACCTGGTACAGCAAGCCGCGAGACGTGTACCCAATCTTACTCCATTGGACCTCGAAAAGGATTCAACTCAAGAAACCTTGCTCAAACATGCTTGCCAATAATGAAACAGTAATTTTAGAATATTTTTTTATTTGTGGTAAAAAGGTGGTATAAGATAGAAATAATCTGGTCAAAAATAAATTCATTCAGGCCAGAAGATATTTTTGTACAGATATTTCGTTTGCTCATATATTTACAAAAGGAGTGAAGTCTATCTGATTAACTCTTCATGTGTAAGTTCAAGATCTTACTCTTGGTTGAGTTTTCCAGTCAATTGACCGAACCATTTGTTGGATCGTTCGACTTGTTTGGCTGGTTGAAGTTTGCATGTAGAGACATATCGTTGAGCCCACTTGGCGAAACCTTTGGTGATTTGTTGGATACCACGGACTGGGTTGTTTTTGTCGTATCTTGGGCAAAGAGATCCTTCACAGTCAAGAAAAGCAAGGTCATCTTCTTCACGTCGTTTTCTGTCTTCTGCTTTTGGACCACCATGTGGGAGTTGGTTTTCATCATAGAATCCGCAAAGTTCGAATCGTCTTTCGAATCGAGCGACGTTTCTGTCGAATTTTGCTTCCCAGTTGGCAGCACCTCTTTCGTCCAAGTTAGCGTTGCACCATTCTGCAGCGAACTTGTTCAATTTGTTCAAACGTTGGAGAGGGTGTCGTGGTGGGACCTTCTTTTCATTTTGAGCAGATGCAACAGCAACGATGGTAGCGACGGTGAGTTTCATTTCCTTTTGTAAGTTTTTGTTCAGTTCCTTATCGGAGTTTTGATAAATTCTCAGTGTTGCGCTCGTTTTTATATGGCCTATACTCCATGGCGTCCACATGCGGAAACAGTAACTAAGTGATGATAGAGAGCTGCTATTTCACTCGATAGTTTCAATTATAGAAATTATGTTTTACGTTTTATGCAACCTTTCAACTAATAAATTTATCGTGATTCCATACCGTACTTGGTGTATGACAATAAAAATATTTTTGAATTTCAAAAATCTCGTATTTTCCTTTTTTACGAATTTTTAAAACAAAAGCAATCTACATCTGAAGCCTCAAAAAGTAAAAATAGTTAATTCTTGACTGTACTGTAGGTGACCTAGTCTAGGTCAAAATTTTTACCGTATCGTTTTAAGGGTGAGTTATTGTTTAGCCTTCTACAGGGACTCATTTAACAGTCACCTTACGAGCAAGAGAAAAGGCGTTGAGAAATTACATGAAAATTCATATAAGTCAAAAATGGTCAGCTCGTAGGGTGACCGTTTACACTAAATATTTGTTCTCTAATAACGTCTCTCAGCGTTTTTGAAAGTGGATAGGTTGAATTTGTGGATTAGAAATCGGCATAATTTTTAATGCGAGCGTTTGTTTTATTCTGAGCAGAATTATTCTTTTCATTTTTTAGAAGAGTCAAAGGCTATGACTCATAGTTGAATTCCAATACTAATTCCTTCAAAATCAAAATTTTCGAATTCGACTAAAACTTCTTGTTCAGACGATTCTATTGACGATAAAACAAAATGATCTTTGAATTCACCGCTTCCAAGTTTGACTGCACCTATTTGACCGAACTTGTGACCAAAAGTACTTGGAATTTTCAGTGCAGTAGAAAATCTATAGCTGAGACTGATAGACTATCAGTGATAGTTGAGTTTTACTCCAAAGTAGAGTTCCACCTAAAATCAGGACCTATATCTTTTTTGACATCAGTTGCACAGTGTAGCCGCAGATGATATTAAAATCACTTGTCAGTCACTGAAAACGCTGATGTTGGTGACATCGTTATGATAATGACTACATTTGAGCTGTGGAAAGTTTTGAAGCCTCCACAGCCATTTCGGTTTTTTGGCTGTGGAAGTTGATTTCGGCTGTGAAAATTTAAAAAATCAATTTGGGTGTGGAATTGGTATGGACGGAGAATACATTTTGCTGGGGACTGAAATGATCAAATCTGTCTCGAACATACGAACATACGTGGCCAGTTTTTTTCAAAAACATCGATTTATTCGATTTCATATCACCGATATGATCGGCGATACCCCAAAAACTAAGATGAATAAGAAACTGTAACTGAACTTCACCAAGAATTTCATAATTTTATATTTTCGAGGCGTTGAACTGTGAATCGCATATGACTACTATACAATGTTACTATTTTATTTCAGTAATGCAGTGTTAGAACATATTGTCCCAAGCTAATTTTCATCTAAATCTGAAATAAATTTCACCAATCAAGATCTTTTAAGCTTTAACCCATATTGCCAAATCCTGGAAAATTTTTCCAAAAATCGGGTGGTCACTCAGAGGGTTTCTTGGAAAATTTTTCCAGACTTTTTTCAAAATTTCTGATTTCGGGTCATGAGTGAGGAGCATTTCTGGAAAATTTTTCCAGCCGAATTTCCTGAGTACCTACTCAGGAAAAAAGTTTGTTTTCTGATTTCGGGTCATGAGTGAGGAGCTTTTCTGGAAAATTTTTCCGGCTTCATTTCATGAGTGCCTTCTCAGGAAAAAAGTTTGTTTTCGTTATTTGGGTATGACTCGAAAATGTGTGCGTTGTAATGCAGGCTGCTGCACAACGCATTCTAGAATAATCTGCTCTCAATGCTATGATTCATAAATTATGAATGATTCAATTATTCATTCCCTTGCATCTTTTTAAGTTTCTTCCATTTATTGTTTTTCCTCTGAATGATATTTCAGAGGTTTTTTCTGCCTAAGTTACACC